>Ga0316209_1003697_pt1 | contig 10100 bp, 8 predicted proteins | sample 6monopyrite_MG_FD_204945 | JGI IMG/M metagenome (GOLD analysis project Ga0316209, IMG submission 204945) | Microbial mat bacterial communities from mineral coupon in-situ incubated in ocean water Damariscotta River, Maine, United States -... | ecosystem: Environmental > Aquatic > Marine > Coastal...
AGGCGGACTGGGGGGACGCTTGGACAACGGGACCTCCAAAAGGGATCTCTTCTGTTCACACGTCTACGATCAAGGTTCAAGGCACTATCTCTATGCGATTGCCCTGGCGAGAAGATCAACCTGGAGCAGGCGGTGGACCTGGGGATCGGGGTGGATCTGTCGGTGATCGTGGGGGGCGAGGTCGGGGTCGGAGTGGAGGCCCGCAGCGGGGTGGAGGTCGAGGCTCTCGAGGACGGCCGGGTGCGGGCCTCGCGTAGCGCAGGGGCGGATATCGATGGGCTGCTGGGGCTGTCGGCGACTCTGCTCGGGCAGAGCGGCGGGAGGGGCTCGGGCTATGCCTCCATTTCCTCGGTGGAGTTCGACCTCGAGCAGCCTGGGGTGGCGGAGGTGATGGCAGCGTACCTGTCCACCGGTCGGCTTCCCGAAGAGCTGCCTGCTGGGGTCGAGAGGGTTGGTTCGGAGAGCGGGTGGAGCCGCCGGAAGAAGTCCAAGACCGATATCCTGTACTGGGGCAATGAGTACGAGAGCGAGGTCCGCTCCGGGAGCTACCAGCGAGGGGAGGAAGAGGGCACCTTCATCGAGTCGTCGAGCACGGACGCCGATGTGTTCGGGATTGGGGTCGAGTACGACCGGGCCTCCCAGACCCACGAGCTTCGCCAGGAGCAGGGCAACAAGGGTGGGCGGCTGCGCTCCCGCTCGGAGTACAGTGGGCGCGGTGCGGTTGCACAGGCGGTGGACGATATGGAGCGATACGAATCATTCGAAGGGACGTACCAGGAGTATGGCTACCTCCCCGGAGATCTCACCATCGTGTCCGAGTACGACCCGGATGGGCTGGATCAGCTCGCCGAGAAGGAGCAGCTCATCGCGGACGAGGTGCAGCAGAGCCCATGCATGGAGATGGCGGACCGCTCCGAGGCGATGAATGTGGCGGCGGACGGGGGTGGGGAGTGCCTGGAGTTCCTGCGCACCAACCTCGACAACCAGACGCGGATCGGGGCCACGGACGGAATCGACGAGCTGGGGAGGCTGGTGGCGGAGGCGGCGCGGCAGGACGAGCTGAACAACACGGGTGATGTGGACCTGTACGAAGCGCAGCGGGCGCTGGCCGAGGCCTTGGGACTGCGGGGTCGGCTGCTGGCGAGCGGCCTACCTCCGGAGCTGTCAGGGGCGAAGGAGTTGAATCAGGCGATTCGGACGCTCAGCCGAGTTGTGGAGCACAATCAAGCCTCTGAGATCGGGGAGCAGAGCTGATGTTGATCGCGATCTGTGCGGCGCTGTTCAGGCCGAGTACCGAAGCGCTGGTGGCGGAGGACTGTCTCAAAGGGAGCACCCTGAACTGTCAGGTAAACTGGAAATATCTCAAGGTGTCGGGGTGGATGAACCCCCACCGGCTGGAGCGGGACCAGACCGTCGCTGGCATGGTGAAGTGGGCCGATCCGGACGATCTGCGGATGTGGTGGTCGAAGTATGAGGATGCCTTGGCCTGCACCGCCCTGGGCCATATCGATGACGATATTCGCTGGTATCGGGCGGGCTGCGAGACCGGGGACACGGTCGCCTGTGGGCTGGAGCTGTTCGCGCTCCCAGCGGATGCGGCGGCGGAGGAGCGCCAGGGCAGCGTGAATCGGGCGCTCCAGGGGTGTCGGGAGGGCTCGGATCTGTCTTGTGCGGCCTTCGCCGATGCGGTTCGTCTGGATCCGTCCTTGGGGGACCGGTCTGCTGCGCTAGCCTGGTCACAGCTCGCATGCAGCCTGAGCTGGGGCCAGGAGTCCTGTGCGGCGGCGGGTCGGTGGATGAGCGCGGTGGGACACGAGGGCTCGGCGCGGGTGTACCACGACAAGGCCTGTGACCAGGGCTACCGGCCGAGCTGCGCGCGGGATGGGGGCGGGCAGGGTTCGCTGGAGATCGTGGAGGGGCCGCGGATCCGGGAGATCCCCCGGCTGAAGCGGACGCGGCGATGATCGGTGGGGTGCGAGCGCTGGCCGAGGCCTTGGGACTGCGGGGTCGGCTGCTGGCGAGCGGCCTACCTCCGGAGCTGTCGGGGGCGAAGGAGGTGAATCAGGCGATTCGGACGCTCAGCCGAGTTGTGGAGCACAATCAAGCCTCTGAGATCGGGGAGCAGAGCTGATGTTGATCGCGATCTGTGCGGCGCTGTTCAGGCCGAGTAGCCAAGCGCTGGTGGCGGAGGAGTGTCTCGAAGGGGGTATGCTGAGCTGTCAGGTAGCTTGGGATCATCTCAAGGTATCGGGGTGGATGAACCCCCACCGGCTGGAGCGGGACCAGACCGTCGCTGGCATGGTGAAGTGGGCCGATCCGGACGATCTTCGGATGTGGTGGTCGAGGTCCGAGGATGCCTTGGCCTGCACCGCCCTGGGCCATATCGATGACGATATCCGCTGGTATCGGGCGGGCTGCGAGACGGGGGACACGGTCGCCTGTGGGCTGGAGCTGTTCGCGCTCCCAGCGGATGCGGCGGCGGAGGAGCGCCAGGGTAGCGTGAATCGAGCGCTCCAGGGGTGTCGGGAGGGGTCGGATCTATCTTGTGCGGCCTTCGCCGACGCGGTTCGTCTGGACCCGTCCCTGGGGGACCGGTCTGCTGCGCTAGCCTGGTCGCAGCTCGCATGCAGCCTGAGCTGGGGCCAGGAGTCCTGTGCGGCGGCGGGTCGGTGGATGAGCGCGGTGGAAGACGAGGAATCGGCGCGGGTGTACCACGACAAGGCCTGTGACCAGGGCTACCGGCCGAGCTGCGCGCGGGATGGGGGCGGGCAGGGTCCGCTGGAGATCGTGGAGGGGCCCCGGATACGGGAGATCCCCCGGCTGAAGCGGACCCGGCGATGATCGGTGGGGTGCGAGCGCTGGTCGAGGCCTTGGGGCTGCGGGGTCGGCTGCTGGCGAGCGGCCTGCCTCCGGAGCTGTCGGGGGCGAAGGAGATGAATCAGGCGATCCGGGATCTCTCTCGCGTCGTGGAGCATAACCAAGCCTATGAAGTCGGGGAGCAGAGCTGATGCTGATCGCGATCTGTGCGGCGCTGTTCAGGCCGAGTACCGAAGCCCTGGTGGCCGAGGAGTGCATCGAAGGGGATGCCTGGGAATGTCAGATCAACTGGAAATATCTCAAGGTGTCGGGGTGGATGAACCCCCACCGGCTGGAGCGGGACCAGACCGTCGCTGGCATGGTGAAGTGGGCCGATCCGGACGATCTGCGGATGTGGTGGTCGAAGTATGAGGATGCCCTGGCCTGCACCGCCCTGGGCCATATCGATGACGATATCCGCTGGTATCGGGCGGGCTGCGAGACCGGGGACACGGTCGCCTGTGGGCTGGAGCTGTTCGCGCTCCCAGCGGATGCGGCGGCGGAGGAGCGCCAGGGCAGCGTGAATCGAGCGCTCCAGGGGTGCCGGGAGGGGTCGGATCTATCTTGTGCGGCCTTCGCCGACGCGGTTCGTCTGGACCCGTCCTTGGGGGACCGGTCGGCGGCGCTGGCCTGGTCGCAGCTCGGGTGCAGCCTGAGCTGGGGCCAGGAGTCCTGTGCGGCGGCGGGTCGGTGGATGAGCGCGGTGGGAGACGAGGACTCGGCGCGGGTGTACCACGACAAGGCCTGTGACCAGGGCTACCGGCCAAGCTGCGCGCGGGATGGGGGCGGACAGGGTCCGCTGGAGATCGTGGAGGGGCCCCGGATACGGGAGATCCCCCGGCCGAAGCGGCCGCGCAGATGAGGAGTGGGGTGCCGCTGCGGTGAGCTACTCGACGGGCTGGTAGCGGAGGGTCAGTTCGGAGCCGAGGGCGGGTACGAAGTCGACGAAGCGGATGCTGTTGCGGGAGCTGTCGTAGACGACCTCGCACGGGCGGTCGTCGGGCTCGGGGAGGCACACGGAGAACTCTCGGGCGGGGCCCGTTGCCGACTGAACGACGACCTGGAGGGTGTCGAGCTCGGGCAGCTCGTCGAGGAGGAACTGAGTGCGCAGCGCGGAAGCCTTCTGAGCGACGCCGCTGTACAGCGGGATCCAGCTGGAGTCGCAGATGGAGTTGGTATTCCCGTTGAAGGCGTTGGCGTACTCGATGTACTGAATGCCAGCGCGGGGTCCGTATCCACAGGTGTCGCTGGTTCCCAGGTTCACGATGGCGTGCATACCGACCAGGTCGGGCTGGGACTTGAGGTTGTCGGCCCAAGCGATGAAGCTGGCTTGGGAGATGGGGGTGTTGCCGGAGTTGTCGAAGGTGTCGCTGATGAACACGATGTGCAGCGAGGCGTCGGGCCGCAGGAAGTCGATATTGGTCGGGGTGTCGCGCACGGTCTCGAGGGCGAGGTAGGCTGCGGCTCGGCCCGACTCGGCCGAGCCGGCGAGCACTCCGAGACCGTCGATCATCTCGGTGAACACGTCGAAGGGGTCCGGGGTCTGGGGGTCGATGAAGCGCACGGCGCCCGCGGCACGGAGCTGGCCGGAGTCGGTGGGCCGCTCGATATCGGTGGAGACGACGCCGATGTGGTAGTCGAGCCCGGAGTCGATGATGGCATCGAAGAAGTCGGGGAAGCTGTCCTGGAGGTAGGCCTGCTCGTCCATCATGGAGCTGCTGTTGTCGACCACGAAGAGCACGTCGACCGGAGGAGGGGGCTGCTGGACCACGATGTCGCTGCGGAGACCGGGCAGCACGGGCTCCTCTGGGGGAGCGGGCTGCGGAGACGGCGTGGGGTCTGGCACGGAGGAGGGGCTGGGTGCGCACGCGGCGAGGAGCAGGAGCAGTGCGAGTCTCATGATCTTTCCAGGTTGGGAGAGCAGAGTTCGAGCCTAGCACAGAGCTGTTGACGGCTGAGGAGAACAACTCCGGTTACCAGCGCGCCTGGAGTGGGAATGGCACACCTCGAGACGATGATCTCCGCAGAACAGCTCTCCGAGCGCATTCTTGCGCTCGGAGCAGAACTATCCGCAATCTACGGCGACGAGCCGGTGATCGCGGTCGGGGTGCTCAAGGGCAGCATCCTGTTCATGGCCGACCTGGTCCGGGCGATGGACTGCGATGTACGCATGTCCTTTCTGGGGGTCGCGAGCTACCATGGCACGGAGTCCACCGGGGTCGTGCGGGTCACCCACGACCTGTCGGAGTCCATCGCCGACTGCCATGTGTTGGTCATCGAAGACATCGTGGACTCGGGCCTGACGCTGTCCTATATCCGCGAGATGCTGCGGGTCCGCAAGCCCCGCTCGCTTCGTGTGGTCACCCTGCTCGACAAGCCCTCTCGCCGCACGGTGGAGGTGCAGGTCGAGCACACCGGGTTCAGCATCGAGGACCGGTTCGTAGTGGGCTACGGCCTGGATCTGGATCAGCGCTACCGCAATCTGCCCCATATCGCGATCTACCACCCCGACTCGGGAGACTGAGCATGGCCATCCCCGTCGTCGATGTCCACGACCTGATCTCCGAGGAGCCCGCGGCCCAGGCTCGCGCAGCGAGCGCGATCCGCGAGGGTTTTGGGGTGTATGGGCTGATCTATATCCGCAACCACGGCATCGATCGCGAGCATGTGCTGTCGACCTACGACCGCTTCCGCGAAGTGCTCGACCGGCCGGCCGAAGAGAAGGCGAGCTGGGGTGGCGAGGGCATCTGGTACCAGCGCGGGTGGACCCCCCCCAATACCGAGCAGGCCGTCGTGGCCGGGGGCCAGCCCGACTTCAAGGAGTGCTTCTTTGCCGCTCCGATCGACCTCGATCCCCAGTGTGCACGCTGGTGGCCCGAGGTGTATGCCGAGAATGTGTGGCCCCAGGGTGCGCCGGAGTACCGCGACGGGATCCTCAGCCTGGGGCGCCAGATCCATGCGGTGGGCATGGCGGTCCTGGGGGGCTGCGAGCGCGCGCTGGAGCTCGAGGCGGGGGCGCTGACGGGTCGCTGCGAGGGGGCGGCCCATGTGACCCGGATCCTCAAGTACCTCGAGCTCGCAGAGGACCAGCTGGGGACGGGCATTCTATGGGGCGAAGAGCACACGGACTTCAACCTGCTCACCCTGCTGCCCGGTGGCTGTTTCTATCGGCACGGCGACCGCGCAGCGTCTGGGGATAGCGGCGGACTGTACTTGCGAACCCGCCCAACCGCAGAGCACCCGAACGGCCAGCAGGTGAAGGGCGTGCCCCCAGAGGGCTGCATGGTGGCTCAGGTCGGGCAGCAGCTCGAGGTCCTCACCGCGGGCCGGCTCACGGCCACTCCCCATGTGATCACCGCGCCGGAGCAGACGGGATGGACGCGGGTGTCGCTCGCTCACTTCATCCACCTGCACGGGATGGCTCGGGTGGCGCCGCTCCAGGCCTTCGAGCACGACCCGGCGGCCATCGACTACTCCCCGCCGGTGCTGGCGGGCACCTATGCCCACAAGACCCTCGTGGATATCGGCCTGGCCCCCCCAGAGAGTCTGGACAAGCTGGGGTATCGGCACTATGGTCGACTGTCGGGCTTTCGTGCATCCGAAGACTGAGCGGGCCCAATGCGCTCTGCGCTGACGCTCCGGGGGGTGGACCGCAGCTTCGGAGAGCATCGGGCTCTGTGCGATGTGAGTATCGACGTCCATGCGGGCGGGGTCCATGCGCTGCTCGGCCCGAATGGCAGCGGCAAGAGTACCTCGCTGCGCATCGCCCTCGGCTTGCTGAAGCCAGACCGGGGTGAGGTTCGGCTGTTGGGTGAGGTGCCGAGCGGTCGGACTCGCAAGCTGCGGGTGGGCTATCTGCCGGAGCAGCGCAGCGTCTATGTCGAGATGCGCTGCCGCGATCACCTCGTGTTCATCGGCCGGATGCGGGGCTTGGATCGGGCGGAGGCTCGGCGTCGGGCCGACCAGTGGCTCGACACGATGGGGCTCTCGGAGCGCGCCAGGGCCTATGCCAAGGAGCTCTCCAAGGGCATGCAGCAGAAGCTGGCCATCGCATCGGCGCTGCTCCACGAGCCCGAGCTGGTGATCCTCGACGAGCCCTTCAATGGCCTCGATCCGGTGGCACAGGGCTTGCTGGAGGGCCTGGTCGATGCGTGCACCGAGCGCGGTGCGACGGTGATCCTGTGCACCCATCTCATCGAGCACGCCGAGCGCCTCGCCGACCGGGTGACCTTGCTGGCTCAGTCCAGGGTCCTGGCCGAGGACTCAATCGTCGCGCTGCGCCAGGCTGCATTCGCTGGCTGGTACGAGGTGGACTTCGAGGGATCCGCGGAGTGGATTGCGGGTCTGGGCGGCCACAAGACCGAGACGGGCTGGGCGGTCCAGGGCGATGGCAAGCTGCTGCTTGGTAGAGCGGTGGAGCACGATGTAGCGCTCAGCCGCTTCGAGGCGATGCTGCCCTCGCTTCGTCAGATCGTCGTCGAGCACACGGAGAGCCCGTGAGGGATGTGCTGATCATTGCGTGGCGGGAGTTCTCGGTCCGCGTGTTCCGGTGGACCTTCTGGTTGGTCGCCCTGGGCGTGCCGGTGCTGGCCTTGCTCATGGCGCTCGGGCTCGCGGCTGGGGAGCGGGGCGATCTGCGCACCGTGGCGGTGGTGGACTCGGCGGGCGAGCTGGATGGGGCTCTGGTGGACTACTTCGAGGAGAGCGCGCTGATCCGCATCGAGCGCGGTGAGCCCGAGCCGGAGCGCGTAGGAGAGGAGATCAGCGGGGTGCTGCGCCTGGGGAGGGAGACCCGCAGCGAAGGCAGCGCGGTGGTCCAGGGGGCCAGGCCGCTGCCGACCGCTCACGCCCGTGCCCTCGAAGAGGCCGTGCAGTACGTGCTGATCGACGAAGCGCTCGCGTCCTCGGGCGTGTCGGGCGATGTGCTGCTGGGCGTGCAGGTCGAGTTCGAGGACCTCCAGGGCCAGGTCGATGAGACCGATCTGGAGATGCGCGTCGGTGCGGTGATCGGCGCCACAGGGCTGATGATCTTGTGGATGGTCCTGGCCGGTCAGCCGCTCCAGGTCGTGCTCTCGGTGCTCGAGGAGAAGGAGTCGGGTCTGGTGGAGGCGCTGCTCGGCATCACCTCGGCTCGGGCCTTGCTGATGGGCAAGATCCTCGGACTGGGCGGAGTCGCCGTGGTCCAGGGCTGTCTCTGGGGCAGCCCCTTCTTGGTGCTCAGCGTGCTGGCGACCTCGGAGGGGATCGACGATCCCGAGGCGCTGGAGTTCTTCGGGGCGCTGCCGGGCCCCGATGTGGCGGTGGTCTTCGGGGTGGCGCTGGTGCTGGGCTACCTCTCCTTCACCCTGATCGCGGCGGTCGTGGCCTCGCTGCTGCCCAGCAAGCAGCACGCCGATGGTGCGAATATGGTGCTGATGGTGCTCAGTTTTGTGCCCATCGCGGTGGGGCTGCCGGCGACCAACAACCCGATGGCCCTGTCTGCACGGGTGTTTGGCCTCATACCCCCTTCGCCCCTATCGTGTCCTTCGCGAGATACCCATCGGGGGGACCGGTGGGGGAGATTGTGCTGGGCTTTGGGATCTCGGCGGTGTTCGTGGTGGGGATGCTATGGGTGGCGGACCGGGTATTCATGGCGACGGCGCTGGGTACCTGGAAGCCAAAGTGGGGCCGGTGGCGGTCCTAGGCTACTCCCCCGCGGGGGCGGTCGAGGGATGAGCTGACAACCGGTGACCGGCTCTGTATAATTCGCCCATGCAAAACATCAGAATATCGCCGCTAGCCATTCTCCTCACTCTCCTCGGCAGTCCCGGCTGTGCCTGGATCTCCGACGCCGATCGCTCGGAGGCACTCCAGAACTCCTTGCGCGTCGAGCTCAGCGTCCCCGAACCCCCCTCCGCCAACGCCTGTGACGATCGCTTCGAGCTCGTCCTGAGCGTTCCCGATCGGCTGGATGGGCTGACCCTGTTCGCGACCGTGCGCGTCGGGGATGCCGACCCGGAGTCCTTCCAGTCTCCGATCGCCTTGGTCTCCGGGGAGCGAGCGGAGGCTCGGTTCGATGTTCCGGTAGCGGAGCTTCCGGTAGAGGGGGGCGAGGTCCCGATCGAGATTCGGGCGTGGACGGAGAGCGGCTCGGATCGGGGTCCGGAGCAGACGCTCGATGAACAGCTCTCCGTGGCCGCAGCTCCCCCCATCAACGCCGACGCGGATGGGGACGGCTTCGGAGGCCCGGCAGTCCCCTCTTGTGGGATCGCGGTCGACAACAGCGCGGACTGTGACGACACCGACCCGTCTGTGAACCCGGACGCGCCCGAGCTGGTTGCGAACAACCAGGACGATGACTGCGATGGCTTCGATCTGTGCTACCTGGACGCGGACGGAGACGGCGTCGGGTCCAGTGAGACGGTCGATGGGGCCGTGACGCCGGGCGTCGACGCCTGTGCCGGCGCGCAGCAGTCCGCTCGGAATGACGACTGCGATGACACCGATGCGGACCGGTCTCCGGAGAACACCGAGTCGGCGCTCAACGACTTCGACGATGACTGCGATGGGCAGTCTTTGTGCACGGTGGATCTCGACGATGACGGCTTCGGGGATCCGAACACGACGAACCTGGTGACGGGCACCTGCTCGGGGTCGGGGGCTCCGGATAATGGGCTGGACTGCGATGATGGCAACCCGGGGATCAACCCCAATATCGACGATGTGGTCGCCAACGATGTCGACGAAGACTGCGATGGTTTCGACCTCTGCTATGGAGATGTGGACCAGGACAATGTGGCCTCGGCAGAGCTCATCTCGGTCTCCGCGAACTGCGATGACCCGGGCGTGTCCGGGACCGCGGGTTTGGACTGCGACGACAGCGACCCCAACATAAACCCCGGCGCGCCCGAGACGGTGGCCGACGGTGTGGACCAGGACTGCGACGGTCTGGACGACTGCTATGTGGATGTGGACGCAGACACATATGGGGACGAATCGGGCGTGATTCAGGCCTCCGCGAGCTGCGCGGATGTGGGCGTGTCCGCGAGCATGGACGACTGCAATGACGGGGTCGCTGCGGTGAACCCCGGCGAGCCGGAGGTGGTCGCCGATGGTGTGGACCAGGACTGCGACGGTCTGGACGACTGCTATGTGGACGGGGACGACGACGGCTACGGAGACGAGTCGGGTGCGACTCAGGCCTCTGGGAGCTGCGCGGACGCGAATGTCTCAGCGAGCATGGACGACTGCGATGATGGGGTCGC
>Ga0316209_1003698_pt1 | contig 10099 bp, 13 predicted proteins | sample 6monopyrite_MG_FD_204945 | JGI IMG/M metagenome (GOLD analysis project Ga0316209, IMG submission 204945) | Microbial mat bacterial communities from mineral coupon in-situ incubated in ocean water Damariscotta River, Maine, United States -... | ecosystem: Environmental > Aquatic > Marine >...
TCATGATAATGCCACCATGACCTGAGCAACCCAGCTAGCATCCATATTGGATTGAATCTGTAACGTGCAGTTTTGGTAATGCAGAGTACAAGTCGGATCTGTCAGGGTTAATGCGCCAGGTGAAGACCAGCTTCTCAAGACACCCATACTAAGTAGCTAGTAAAAACAAAGACTTAGATTGAATCTATGTTTTTGTTATGGTGGGTGTCCGGATTGGTGGGGGGAGAGCCTAACGGTTAAGCTCAGTTGGTCCAAAAGCAAGTTATATGCTGCCTTTGCGGCTCAGCCTGGGTTTTTCACTAGCTCCCTTTCGGAGTTCAGCTTTTATATCTACGCCATTATTTTCTTTTCCAGAATAGCGAAACCCTACACAAATTCCCTGAATTATACGATACTGAAATTCTTGATTGGGAATGACTTTTGCTAATTTAAAATTAATTTTATGCAGCTTGCTATGTAGATATTCCTTTACATAGAGAGCCGCGCTACATGGAAAAACAGGGCCGATCGTTACCTCGCTATGTGCAGAGAGAATTTTTCTTTCTAGCCATATCCACCTCCTTGTGACCAGTTGAAGTTAATTAATTTTTTATTTAACGGTTAAAAACTATATTGAAATAACGCCAATCCACCCCCATGTATAGCAACCAACATATTAATCAGGCTCACTGCCTGTTGAAATGAAATGGATGCTCTCAATCCCTTTCTGCTAAGGTACTCGCATGAAAAAACCAACGCTACACCTGGGCTTATACGCCATACTTATTTATTCACTGATGTTATCGGGCTGCGGTATGCAAAGTATTCCAACGGCACTCAATGAAGTTGAAGCCGCATGGTCAGAAGTGCTCAACCAGTATAAGCGTCGCTCAGATCTGATTCCAAATCTGGTCAATATCGTTAAGGGTGCAGCGGCGCATGAAAAAGAAACACTCACAGCAGTAGTAGAAGCACGTGCGCAAGCAACGCAAACGCAAGTGAGTGTTGATCAACTCACACCCGAAACCATGAGTAAATTTACGCAGGCACAATCGGGTCTAAGTTCTGCACTGTCACGCTTAATGGTGGTTGTCGAGCGCTACCCCGACCTTAAGGCAAATCAAAACTTTCGCGATCTCCAGGTGCAACTTGAAGGCACAGAAAATCGTATAACAGTTGCCAGAAATCGCTACATTCAAACCATTAAAGAATTCAATAACCTTGTAACGGTGCCACCGACTTCCTGGTACAACGCCCTCTTCCTCAACCATGAGAAAAAACCTCAGTTCACGGTTGAAAACGAAGCGGCGGTTAAGCAAGCACCGCAAATTAATTTTTAATGTTAACTAGAGCTTTATTACTACTGAGCATGCTGGGTGCCCTATGGGCGAGCCCGGTATTGGCGCTCGATGTACCTAAACACAGCAGCCCGGTGGTTGACCTTGCAGGGGTGTTAAGTAAGGCTGATCAAGCAAAAATCGCAGCCAGCTTATTACAGTTTCAGCAACAACACGGGCCACAACTACAAGTGCTTATTGTGCCCTCACTAGCAGATGAAACCATTGAAGGTTATTCCATTAAGGTCGTCGATAAATGGAAGCTAGGCGCTAAAGGCAAGGATGACGGCGTACTCCTGCTAGTGGCTACCGAAGACCGTAAAGTCCGTATAGAAGTCGGCCGCGGCCTTGAAGGTGATCTTCCTGATGTTATCGCCGGTCGCATTATTCGCACAGGCATACTTCCATTTTTTAAACAGGGTCAAATCGGCGCAGGCATACTGGTGGGTCTTGGCATGATAGCCGAGACTGTGGGCGGCAAATTAGAAAATGTTCCAGCCCCTCAACTGCGTAAACAAAAAAACACCTCTGGTGGGCTTGGCTATTTACTGTTTATCGGCCTGTTTTTAATTGGCCCGCTGTTCGGGCGTAGAAGGCGTGGTGGCGTTGGTGGTGCATTGCTAAGCGGAATATTAATGGGGGCCGCCATGGGTGGCGGTCGCCGTGGTGGCGGCGGTGGTTTTGGCGGCGGCGGTGGCGGCGGTTTCTCCGGCGGCGGCGCCAGCGGAAGCTGGTAGGAGCAAGATAACATGATTAAAAAATATGATTGAAATAACACAAACCGACCGCGACAAAGTCTCACAGGCCGTACTCGAAGCAGAAAAGCATACCACGGGTGAAATCGTGCCCATGATTGTTGCACAAAGCGATGATTACTCCGGCGCTCGCTGGCGACTCGCCGTAGCCGGTGCTTTATTCTCAGGTTTTCTCGCCTACTTCTTTCTCGGTAATCACGACCCGGTTTGGATGCTCTATGCACAAATTCCAGGGCTATATATCGGTTACGCGCTGGGTAATGTTGGCGCGATTCTGCGACCCTTTATGCTCAACGATAAAATTGACGAAGAAGTTAATCAGCGTGCACTGCAGGCATTTTACCAACACAATTTGCATAACACAAAAGATCACACGGCGATTCTTATAATGGTCTCCCTGCTCGAACACCGCGTAGAAATTCTCGCCGATGCGGGCATCAACGCCAAAGTTCCCAAAGACACCTGGCAAGGCATCGTAAACGACATGATCGCTTCAATAAAAACAAATGACCTTAGCGAAGGCATCTGTATTGCGGTTCGTGAATGCGGTGCCATCCTCGCAAAAGACTTCCCCGGACAGCATGACAATTCTGATGAGGTTAGTAATAAGCTGATTGTTGAAGAGTAAGATCGAATAGAAAAAATGCTGGAGGAAAGCTTCTAAAGATATAGCTTCTAAAGACAAGCTTCTAAAGACACCCATGCTAAGTAAGCCTTAAAAACAAAGACTTAGATTGAATCCATATTTTTTGTTACGTTGGGTGTCCGGATTGGTGGGGGTGTCCGGATTGGTGTTTTACTCAACAGTGAGTGGGATTTTGAAGAATCATAAATCAAAGACCTGACCCCCGATCTTTTCTCGATCTTTTTAGAGAAAGCTGTGTTCTAACCTATTTTTTTGCTTCCGAACTGCTCTTGCTGTAAAAATACAAAAACAATTTATTAAACTCCAACGGATTTCATTGTAGGGTACACATGTTTAAATCAATCAGCAAAACTTTACTCACCGGTTTTATCACTTTATTACCTGTAGTGCTCACTATTTATCTTCTTTACTGGTTGGCCGTGTCATCAGAAAATATCATGGGAACGGCATTGCACTGGTTTTTACCGGATGCGGTTTATTTCCCTGGGCTTGGTGTGCTGGCAGGCCTGGTCGTGGTGTTTATCGTCGGGCTGTTAATGAAAGCCATTCAGGTTCGCCAGCTGTTTGGCATTGGTGAAAAAATTCTTTATAAGTTACCTCTGGTCAAAATAGTGTATCGCGCAATGCGTGATCTGTTCGATTTCTTCACCCCAAAAGAAGAAGCACTGGGTCAGGTAGTCGCGGTCACCTATAACGGTATAGAGGCGATCGGTTTTATTACCCAGACAGATGAACAGCGTTTACCGGAGTCTTTCCGGGAGCAGGACAAGGTACTGATTTATCTGCCAATGAGTTATATGATTGGTGGCTTTACCCTGTTCATTCCACGTGAACATGTGCGGCCGTTAAAGATGAGTATGGAGGAGGCAATGCGCTTTGTGCTCACCGCGGGGATTACCGGTAAGCATACGAATTAACATTACAGCAGGGACAGGTCGCGTGGTTTCTAATAATTAGCACTAATGAGACATGCATACTAAGTAACCAGTTAAAAAATGACTTAGATTGAATCCATGTTTTTTGTTACCGTGGTTGTCTGGATTAGTGTTGCATTGCTCAACAGTGAGTGGGATTTTGAAGAATCATAAATCAAAGACCTGAACCTTTAATTTTGACCCTTTAATTTGACCCTTTAATTTGAGCTAAAGATATACGATGATATTTGGAATGATTCACAAGAAATTGCCTAATAAAGCGCTCGTTCGGTCGCTCCTTACGTCACGCCGCACAGCTTGAATGTTCAATGGCTGCTTTTTGATGTATTTACCAGGTTGCGACTGAATGTAAATGATTGGAAGCGGGCAAATAAAAACAACGGAAAGATATGGGAACTATAACGAATATTACAAAGGTTAAATTCTCCGTTGGTGAATTGGTTCACCATCGACTTTTCGACTATCGTGGTGTAATCGTAGATGTCGACCGGAATTTCCAAGGGACAGAAGAGTGGTACGAAACGGTCGCAAAATCTCGCCCCCCGAAAAATAGGCCCTGGTACCATGTTTTAGTTCATGGGAGTGAACATTCCACATATGTAGCTGAACAGAATTTGGAAACTGATGATATCGTAGAGCCCATCAATCACCCCATGCTGGAACACTTCTTTTCCGGATTTGTTGATGGGAGGTATGTTCGCATTGAACCAGATAACTAGCTTAGAAACTCCTATAAGCTGATCAAGTACGACGCGCAAAACGTTATGCGCATATTGAAAGTGTTATTTCTAGAAGATAGTAATGGGAGAGAAAGATGGACAATGAAGAGATTGCTAATGAAAATTTTAATGTTCAGTTGAAAGCTTTAAAAGAAATATACGAACAAAGCATATTAAAAGAAAAACATAAATTAAACGAACATATCAAACATATTTTACTAGCACATGGCAGTAAAAATACTGAAGAAATAGAAAGAGATTTAAAGTAAAAAAAGGATAACAAGGCAAGGCTGTGGATGCTTCGCCACAGCTCACGGCGTTATGTGTAATAAATAATGAAGAAATTAACACCATATGAAATAATAATTAAAGGCAAATGGATAAGTGTCGGAAATAATTGATAAAAACTCACAGGCAGCTTCCACCACAAATCAGATATCAGAGATATGTGTATACTAGTCTCGTAACCACCCTTAACGGACATTTAGTGAATCGACGTTACTTTAATATAACAATTTACAGCTAATAATATTCTCGAATGAGTGTGATTAGGTAAAAGACTAGTTATGAATAACCTATTTCTTATTGGATTCCTTCTTATACAATTTTTTTTGTTTGGGTGCACTACTACAAATGCAAGTGATTTAATTCGAGAGAAAAGCATTGCAAAAAGCCAGCAATGGAATGGGGAAACATTCCAGAATCCGGAACGGGTTCCTGACACGGAAGTGGGGCCAAGTCTGAAGATGTTCTGGAATTATTTTTTTAATAAACCAGAAGAATTTATACCTAGTCCTCCACTACCAGTAGAGCCATTTGATATTTCCCAGTGGAATGGGACACGAGAAATACAATTTGCTTGGCTGGGGCATACAACCTTCCTTATTAATATTAATAACAAAGTGATCCTGACAGATCCCATGTTTTCACAACGAGCGGGCTCGTTTGGATGGTTGAGTCCTCTGCGATATTCTAAAACACTGGCTTCAACAAACAACTTACCAGTGATCGATGTAATATTGATAACTCATAATCATTCCGACCATCTGGATGAGGATTCAATTAAGGCACTTATTTCTAAGACTAAGCACTACATTGTGCCTCTAGCAGTAGGTAAAATGTTGGAGGAGTGGGGTGTAGCTAATAGAAACATAACAGAACTTGACTGGTGGCAAAAAAAATCTTTTGATGGATTAACAATTACCTCCGCTCCAGCTAAACACACTTCTGAGCGGGGAATGTTTGACAAAAATAAAACACTATGGACCTCTTATGGAATTCAAGGTAAGAAAGTTAACTTATACCTTAGTGGTGATTCTGGTTGGTTTAAAGGGCTTTACGAAATAGGTAAGCGACTAGGACCTTTCGATGTGACATTCTTTGAAATTGGGGCTTATAGTAATTTGAAAGGTCAGATGGAGGTTCATTACAATCCCGAACAGGCGGTCAAAGCACATCAGGCTGTAAGGGGTGAATTAATGGTACCTAGTGGTTGGGGTACCTTTGATCTTGGATTGTTTTCTTGGCACGAACCGATTGAGCGGTTTTTGATTGCAGCTAATCAAGCTGGTATTGGATACCTTACTCCGAAGATTGGAGAAGTAGTCAACCCTCGGCGTGAGAGAGACAGTAAGGCATGGTGGAAACCATTTATCAATAAGACTCAGTAAACAAGCGGAGTTGAATGTCCGCTTTCAGTATTTATTGCAGGTAGTTTTGTTGTTTGTCGAATGACAGCTACTGGCCGAACTCGGAACAGAGATACAAAATATTCAAGTTCAGAAATGGGTGAAAGAAAATATTCAAACAAATTTTTAAAAGGTCCGCTTTCCTGATGCTAGCGACAATATTTGGTGAAAAGACCACTATGCCAGGGCTAGATAAGCATAAGGGTCGCTGACACCACATAACAGACTCTCGACTTTATTAACCAAATATTTACCGAAAGCAGACACTTGCATCCCTACCAATAAATTCTTCCTTATAATCGATCCAGTGGGCTGGTTACGTTCTTAGTGGTTTGTCTCAATACATGGGATCTGTATATCACTCCATAAGGTTAGCTCCAACAGTGGTTAAGTTGTTGTTGTACAAAGAGAAAATGAATATATTACAAAAAAGAGATGCATACTAAAAGGAATACATTTCCTGTTTTTGCCTATTTAGTTTAGGTGAGAATAGTGGTAAGTTACTGATCTAACGAAGAAAATAAAAAATTAACGATAAATATAAAAAGTGATATACGGACCGAAGGGTCCGGTTTATCACGTTGTTAGATTTACAATTACAATCAAATGGAAGTCAGTATGTTTGAAACTATAATTATCGCAGTTTTAACATCAAGTATAGTTACCGGTTTAATGGTGTTCCTATTTAAGGTATATTTTAAAAAATTAATTGAAGAGTATTTTGTCATACGCGGAGACGAATCAAAATTCCAAAGAAATATTCGAAATAAATATCAGGAAACAGCGATTAATTCTTTTCCTGAAGTGAGTGAATTACTTTATCGCCTAACTGTAATAACAAAACATGCCGATAAACACGCTGACCCAAGGCATTGGAATCCAGATATCAGGGATTTAACTTCTGAGTTTACAGACTGGTTATTTAGGCATCGGTACTATATTGCTAAGAATATTTTTGAACTACTTCATGAATGTAAGCGAACACTCCAGGACTATCTGGTTATGTATGATATAGCAACTCGTCAAGATCCAAACAAACCAGAAGGATTTGAATCCTTTGTTAATAAATTTGAAAAACGGTCACATAGAATTGAAGAAATACATAACGAAGTCTTGAAAACATTAAAAATAATAGCAAAAGGAAATTAACAAAGTGATTAAAATGTCTGCCACTTTGGGGAATGCACTGGGTATGCATGCTCGCAGTACCTCCTGTCTTGTTGCATTAATTAAAGCATTCGAGAGCAAAGTTTATTCATGGGATGTCCGTTATTCTAAGAATAGAGTTTGTTTAAATTATGAAGATGGAGTCAGTCCTCTGATATCTGCTCTGTTACATTTTGCCTCCATTAATGTAGGTGACGTAATCTGCTTCGAGATTACCGGTAAAGATGAGGATCAAGCGTGTGAGGCAATCAAGCAGTTGATTTTAGATGGCTTTCATGAGGGCTTAGAGATTAAGCCTGATATAGAAGTATCCATAATTGACAACATTTAAAACAATGTTTATAAAAATAAATTTGTTTCTGATAATCAAAAAAGCTAACTAGTAATTCAACATTGACGCCGCAAAAAATACGCGGCGCAAGTTAATTGAACGTTATATGCAAAAAACCATGACAAATATTATTAAGTTCCCCACAAAGAAAAGAAATATTCAAACTCAAATAGAAGGCGCTATCGAAAATGCCTTACTAAATGTAAAACCTGAATACAAAGACAGAATAAAACAAAAGGCATTGGAATCCTTTAAAAAGCATGAGGCTGTGTTTACTACTGGTATGCAGCTTGAATTACCTGATACAACTACAGAAGAGCAAATCAGTAGAATACAAGAAGCATATAACAATGAAACTGAAATAAAATTATCGCTCGTTTCTAAAATAATGGTCATGGAAATATCAAAGGAAATTGACCAAATTGAAAAAGAAAACATATAATTATACGTTAGGCAAAAACCAAGGACTAATTGTTACCATGTCAGAAGACGAAATTCGTGACCAAATAATGGAATACTTCTATCAGCTGTACATTGATAGATCAGGTACATACAGAGGTAGAGAACAAGGTTATAAGTCAGTAGAAGATATTGCAAAGAAATCAAAACTCGCCAAACAAGAAATTTCAAGAAACCTAGAGTATTTGGTAGAGAGCGAATATATAACACTAGTAATGGAATATAGACCTGCTCCTGGCAACCCTGATGTTAAACTAGAAAAATATACCTATAAAATATCGGTTTCTGGTATAAGCAAAATTGAAGGCGAGTCTAAATACATGAAAAATACATATAGTGGTATTAACATCAGTAACGTTGGTGGCGTTGTAGTCTTAGGGGACGAAAACATTGTTAATCAAAGTTATCAGGAACTGACTCCTCTCTTAAACGAATTATCTCAAGTCATTCGAAATGAAAACATATCAGACACAGACAAACTTAATGTAATCGCCGACATTGAAACAATTCAACAACAAATAAAAAAACCAACACCAAACAAAAATATTCTTAGTGCAGCTTGGGAAGGTATAAAAAGCATAGACATCGCCAAGGGTTTAGAATCAGCAACAAAAATAACTGGTTTAATTGAACGGATTAGCAAGCTTATAGATTAGTAAAATGACTAAAAAGTGATATACGGACCGAAGGGTCCGGTTTATCACGCTGTTAGGTGCATAATAAAAGCATATGAAAAAGGCATTAAAGATAGCTGCAATATCAATTACACCGCTAGTACTTATCATTGGTATTGTTATTACTTATTCTTTTCCTAGCATGTGTGAAAATAAAATCATTAAAATAGCTACTTCACCAGATAGTACAAACAAAATAGTTTTATTTGAGCGTAGTTGTGGAGCAACAACAGGGTTTTCATCTCAAATATCAATAATTAATAACAATGATAATTTAAGTAATGAATCAGGTAACATTTATATTGCAGAAGGTTATCCTTCTAATTACAGCATGGTCTGGATATCTAATAATTCTGTTTATATAACGGGGACATCAGAAAATAATTTTAAAAAAGTGCTCAAATTTAATAACATAAACATACAATATGAGTAAATCACCTAACAAAGCAAATCAACATGGATCGTTAAAAGCGTTGCGCCAAAAACACGCAACACTTTTAATGCCCAGTTATTTGCGACGTTAATGTCTGCTTTCTGGCAACCTGGATTATATCTTACCGTCCGCTTATGAGACAATTGAGACATTTAAACAACACTCATAAAATGTCTGCTTACCTGAACTGCAGACAAATTATGCTTCTAAATAATCATTAGCTGGCCAAAACGTCAACACTATAGTTACCTGCCCATTAATTAAACTATCGGTTTTTATTAGTGTTTCGTTCTTTCTCTTTTTTATTCAAAAAAAGCCTTTGCCAACTAAACAAACCCCATGCTAGAGTTTGTGCTGATTGTTTTTGTTGGTAAAACCATTTACGCATTAACAACATGTAATAACATCACCAACAATAATAATGTCACCATTATCGAGCATTCATTATTTTAAGCTGTATCTGAAAAACAAGGAGAAGACTATCGAAAAAACAATAACCTAAACCGAGATTAAAAAAAATCGCTGACCTAAGGTGTTGGACGCACCAAAAGCCAGCTAACCACAACAACCTTCGAAGAGGTAATTATGGCTGAACTAGATTCTACGCTACGAACCCGCTTTGCCCAAATAAATTTTACAGCAAGCGCACAAAAACCCCAAACCGACACCGGGTTAGCAGATGATACGGGACTAAAAACCCCGCCATCCGGGCAAACCCTAACAACTCCGCCCATAGCAAAGCGGGACGTGAGAAGTGTATCGTTTAGTGTGATACCCCATGCAACAACGGGTGTACCCATTAAACCGAAAGCACCCATCGCACCCCCGCCCGAGCTAAACCTTTCAATCTTCACAACCCAAACCTTACCCACAACACTGGAAAACCTGCGCACGCATGTTCAATACCTGCTGTGCTTACCCCTGCCTGTGCGCGTAAAAAATCGGTTGCGATTGAAATACTGGGCTATGTCGCGTC
>Ga0316209_1003701_pt1 | contig 10094 bp, 7 predicted proteins | sample 6monopyrite_MG_FD_204945 | JGI IMG/M metagenome (GOLD analysis project Ga0316209, IMG submission 204945) | Microbial mat bacterial communities from mineral coupon in-situ incubated in ocean water Damariscotta River, Maine, United States -... | ecosystem: Environmental > Aquatic > Marine > Coastal...
AGGAACGTTGTCACGACCTGAAGACCATCTTTGATTTTATCGGCGAGTCGTGCGAGCAAAGCGGCAGCAAGGACTGGAAGGAACATCTAGGCGAGAGCGAGCACTTAATCGGCGTTCTGCTCGGTCGCATCGACGAGCACGATACAGTTGTTACTCTGGTGAAGCAGATCCACAAGGCTGACCCGACCCTGCCCATTTTAATGCTGGATGACGAGCCATTGTCGGGCGAGATTTCGCATCAGCTATCGCAACAGATTGTTGGCCGCATCAGCTGGCCGTTGAAGCACAATGAAGTGCTTGAAGCTATCCACTCATGCCAGTATTGCCGCGACAACCAGCACGCGTTTTCTGAAATGGGCAGGTCGCTTGAGCTGTTTCGCAGCATGATCGGGCAAAGCACGGGTATGCAAAATATCAGGCGTCTTATAGAGCAGGTAGCCGGAACCGATGCCAGCGTGTTGGTGTTGGGCGAATCGGGAACCGGCAAGGAAGTTGCCGCGCGCAATTTGCACTACCTGTCCGAGCGGGCGAGCAAGCCGTTTGTACCGATTAATTGCGGTGCTATTCCGGCTGAATTACTCGAAAGCGAGTTATTTGGTCACGAAAAAGGTGCTTTTACCGGCGCATTGACCGCGCGCCAGGGGCGCTTTGAACTGGCGAAGGGCGGCACTATTTTTCTGGATGAAATCGGCGATATGCCGTTACCAATGCAGGTAAAACTGTTGCGCGTGTTGCAGGAAAAAACATTTGAGCGGGTCGGCAGCAGTCAGCCGATTAAAAGCGACGTTAGAATCATCGCTGCGACCCATCGAAATCTGGAAACTGAAGTTAAGGAAAGCCGGTTCAGAGAAGATCTGTTTTATCGTCTCAACGTTTTTCCTATTCAAATGCCGTCTTTGCGCGAGCGTGCCGACGACATTCCATTGTTGATTAACGAGTTGATCGCCCGTCTGGAAAACGACAAGCGCGGTTCGGTGCGTTTAAGCCCCAACGCGGTCAAGTCGTTAATGCAGTGTAACTGGCAGGGCAACGTAAGAGAGCTTGCTAATCTGATTGAAAGGCTTTGCATCTTATACCCCTACGGCGTGGTCGATTTAAAAGATCTGCCGTCGGAATATCAAAATAGCGACGGGATAGAATGCTACCCAGAGCCTGAGCTTGCGGATCGTCGCGCGCAAATTCAGGAAGAAGCGGTTCCCGTTGTTGCTGCGAGTCCTGCAGTTGTGAGTAACCTGCCGGTTAATGGCGTCAATTTGAAGGAATTTGTCGCCAAGCTGGAAATTTCCTACATTGAGCAAGCGCTGGCTGAAGAAGACTGGGTAGTCGCCAGAGCCGCCAAAAGGCTGGGAATGCGTCGCACCACGCTGGTCGAGAAAATGCGAAAGTACGACCTGCAAAAAGCAGGCTGAAGGTTTAATTTAATTCCCTTTGAGTCTATCTCAAGCGGTAGACTCTTTTGCCGACCGCTAGAAAAAACTCGCACTAATAATCAATATTGGTGCCCGACCTATACCTAACCCGATGATACGACAGCTGGTCTTAGCAAAATATTCTTCCAGAGATTGGTTTCTACTTTCTGGCTTCCAGATTACTTCTGCTCCCCCGTTTACTGACCTGAACAAATAATCCAATGCAGCCAGTTAATTGACACATTGCCTGGCTAATTGCTAAATATCTCTGTAACTCGTTGAAATAATAGAAGAATAAAAACAGGCACGCGACTTGCTTTATCTCCTGCAAACGGCTGTTCCGTAAAATTATTGACGCCTTTTCTCACGCGTCTCTGGAATAGCGCCGACAATAACGCGAGGTCCTAATGCCACAATTGAGTAGCAACCTATCTTCTGTTGATGAAAGCTCATCGATTCAGGGCAAGTTAGCGAGCGATTCTCTTAAAGAGAGTCAACCCGAACCGAATCAAGCCGAACTAATGGGAGCCAATCCCCAAATAAAGGCCTCTTTCGGCGAGCAAAGTCCACCTTTGGCTTCGGTAATGTCTGAACTCAATCGCCTGTCGAAATCATTTGTCGATTCTTATCAGAACCTTGAAGGCCAGGTAGAAAAACTCAACGGTCAGCTGCAAAACGAAGCGGAGGAAAAGCAACACGCATTGCAGGACAAAATCAGACTGCAAAACGAAAAATCGTTGCTTGCCGACCGACTGCAAAGCCTGCTCAGTGTCATGCCTGCAGGCGTTGTGGTTATTGACGGTCAGGGGCGGGTTAAAGATTGTAACGCTAAGGCGGTGGAGATATTAGGCCGACCTTTGTTGGGTGAACTCTGGATCACGGTAATCAATCGCGCGTTTAAGCCGCAGGCGGACGACGGCCATCAGGTCTCGCTCAAAGACGGGCGCAAAATTCATATTGAAACACGCGGGTTGGACGCTGAGCCTGGCCAGCTGGTGGTGCTTACGGATTTGACCAAAACCCGAAGGCTGCAAGCCGACCTGAGTCAACAGCAAAAACTGTCCAGTATGGGCAAAATGATCGCCTCGTTGGCGCATCAGATCAGAACCCCGTTGTCAGCGGCAATTCTTTATGGATCGCACCTGACGCAAAACAACCTTGATGAAAATCTAAAGCAAAAATTCAGCGGACATCTGCTGGAGAGGTTGCATTTTATGGAGCGCCAGATCAATGACATGCTGCAATTTATGCGCGGCGAACGCAAACAAAAACAACTGATTGGCGTTGGCGAACTGTTTCAAAAAATCAGCGCCAGAAAAGCAGAATTTGAACTGCCGGTGGAATTTCAGCTCGACCGAACTATCAATAGTCAAATCATGATCCACGCCGATATGGATGCTTTACTGGGCGCTTTAACCAACTTAATTGAAAACGCGTGCAACGCCTGTCGCTCGGTTGAGCCAGCCCGGATTCTGGTGAATTTCAGGGGCAACAAAACGCTCAACATCAGCGTTCAGGACAATGGAACGGGTATCGACGCGGCGGACCTTAAACAGATTTTTGAACCTTTTTACACGACTCGACACGCCGGTAACGGTCTGGGATTGGCGATAGTTCATGGCATTGTTATTGACCACAAAGGCAGTATTAGTGTTGATTCCGACAAGCGACAAGGGAGCTGTTTCACGATTGAACTACCCCTGACAATCAGGCCACAAAAGGCAGCGGGCAGCGAGCCAATGTTCGAGGAGATAAACTGATGAAATCCAGCGTATTGGTTGTTGAGGACGATTTTGCATTGCGAGACGCACTGACGGCGAGCTTGCAGGTTAACGGTTATCGTACCACTGCAGTAGAGTGCGCGGAATCGGCGTTAAGCCTGATTGACAGTGGTAGCGTTCCCGACATGATCGTCACCGATATTCAAATGGGCAAAATGAGCGGTATCGACCTGCTTAAAAATGTGCGACGTAAAAACAGCAGCTTACCGGTGATTTTGATGACCGCCTACGGTGAAATTCGCGATGCCGTTGAGGCGATGCGGCTGGGCGCTTGTGATTACCTGCAAAAGCCGTTTGAAGCGAGCCGGCTGACCGATCTGATTGAAAATTATCTGCCCAATAAAAATGAATCCGAGGTGATCATTGCCGACCCTAAAAGTCGTGAGCTATTTGATTTTGCCGGACGCATCGCGGCGACAGAATCCAGCGTTTTATTAATGGGGCCAAGCGGAGCCGGTAAAGAAGTGATGGCGCAGTACATTCACCGGCATTCCTCACGTAATGAAAAACCGTTTGTCGCTATCAATTGCGCGGCGATTCCGGAAAACATGCTGGAAGCAACGCTGTTTGGCTATGAAAAAGGCGCTTTTACCGGCGCTCATCAGGCTTGCGCCGGAAAATTTGAACAGGCGCAAAATGGCACTTTGCTGCTGGACGAAATATCAGAAATGGCGTTACCACTGCAGGCGAAAATTCTGCGCGTAATCCAGGAAAAAGAAGTTGAACGTCTTGGTGGCAAAAAGACCATCAAGCTGGATGTACGCATTATCGCCACCACCAACCGCGATTTAAAAAGTGAAGTTGCCAGCAAAAAATTTCGTGAAGATCTGTATTACCGACTAAACGTTTTTCCGGTGCACTGCCTGTCGCTTAAAGAACGACCCAAAGATATTATTCCGCTGGCACAGTTTCTTCTTGATTCCAATAACTATGCTGCCAGTCGTGGTGGATTGTCATTTTCTGAGCAGGCAAAAGCCAGGCTAGTCGCTTATTCCTGGCCGGGTAATGTGCGCGAACTGGACAACCTGATCCAGCGCGTTGCGGTGATGGCCGCTGACAAGGTGATTCACGCCGACGACATTCAGTTTGAAAATGCCAATCCCGGCGAATTGTCCCAGCCCGGTTCAATCGAAGTTACGGACGCGGCGGATGGACGTCTTGGAAATGACGTGCAACACCATGAATTTCAATTGATTATTGAGGCGTTGGAGCAGTACAAGGGTAAGAAAAAAGATGTGGCCGAAGGCCTGGGTATAAGTCCCAGAACTCTGCGCTACAAGCTCGCCCGGATGCGCGAGCTGGGTTACACCATTCCGGAGAAGGGGGAGTTACAATGAAAGTAGGAGTCGATCAGTCTCAACTACTGGCACAAATGCAAAAGCTGGGCGAGCTGGCCAAATCTGGCGCTGCCAACCCGATGGCGTCATCCGGTCAAGTTGGCGGCGTTAATAACGCTGAATTTGGTAACTTACTTAGCAAAGCAATAAATACAGTCAACCAGTATCAAATGGAATCGGGCAAGGCAGCCACCCAGATAGAAACCGGTGACGGCGGCGCTAGCCTGGTCAAAGCCATGATTGCTTCGCAAAAAGCCTCGGTAGCATTTCAGGCGACAGTTCAGGTGAGAAATAAAGTGGTTAATGCCTACCAGGACATTATGAATATGCCGATTTAGGTCGGGTAGAGGGGTAGAAAGTGCCCTCACCCCAGCCCTCTCCCAGAGGGAGAGGGGGTTACTTCTTCGCTCTATCCGAGAAAAGGGCACATATATCCCTTCTCCTTTGAAGGAGAGGGTTAGGGTGAGGTAGAAAAGGACACATAAATCCCCTCTCCTTTGAAGGAGAGGGTTAGGGTGAGGTAGAAAAGGACACATAAATCCCCTCTCCTTTGAAGGAGAGGATTAGGGTGAGCTAGAAAAGGACACATATATCCCCTCTCCTTTGAAGGAGAGGATTAGGGTGAGCTAGAAAAGGACACATATATCCCTCTCCTTTGAAGGAGAGGATTAGGGTGAGCTAGAAAAGGACACATATATCCCCTCTCCTTTGAAGGAGAGGATTAGGGTGAGGTAGAAAAGGTCAGCTATGTTCCCTCTCCTTTTGAAGGAGAGGGTTAGGGTGAGGTAGAACGGGTTTCCAACGTGAAACTACTAAAGCAAGAATCCATAAAACGAGTAATAAACAAAGGTTTGGAGAAATAACAGGTGGCACAAGCATCGACAGAAATGGTTCCGGCTGGCGGAATGGCAACCGGCGTGTTGCCCGGCATGGCCAGTTTGGCGCCCCTTAAGCAAGTAGGCATACTGGTCGCCATTGCTGCCAGTATTGCGTTGGGAGTCTTTATCGCGCTTTGGTCTAAGGAACCACCCATGCGACCCTTGAACGCGCTTTCTCCTGAAGCGTCAATGGACGTGATTAATTATCTGGAGCAACAACAAATCCAGTACCGCATTAGCAGCGCGGGAAAAATTCTGGTGCCGCAAAGCAAGTACCAACGAATAGAAATTGAACTGGGCGCCCAGGGCGTACAAATGCAGCGGGCATCAGGCGATACCTATTTAAACAAAGATTCCGGTTTTGGTGTTTCGCAACGACTGGAAAAAGCGCGCTTGTTACGAAATCAGGAATTACAACTGACCAACACGCTCAATCAGTTTAGTGGTGTTAAAGCGGCCAAGGTGCATCTGGCAATCCCGAAAGAGTCTTCTTTTATTAAAAATCGGCGTAAACCCAGCGCTTCAGTATTACTGAACCTGTATTCCCGTGGCGGGCTTTCGGAAGATCAGGTCGACGCTATGGTTGATCTGGTATCGGGAAGCATACCTAATCTGGAGCGTGGGCGAGTAACCATTACGGACCAGTTTGGGCGACTATACCATTCAGGAAGTATGAGTGCGCTGCAGCGGCAAACTACTAAGGAGCTGTCGATAGTGCGCGATCGTCAGCAGGATATCAAAGGTCGAATTGAGCAAATACTTAACCCAATTGTTGGCCCCGGTGCATATACTGTGCAGGTGAACGTCGATATGGATTTCACCAAAAAAGAACAAACGTTGCAGACATTTAACCCGGATCTGCCTGCGGTCAGAAGCGAGCGTACCATAGACGATTCCCGCACCAACGGATCGGCTCAGGGGATCCCTGGCGCGCTCAGCAATCAACCGCCGGGCGCTGCCAACATTCCGGAAACTGCAGCTAATGAGAATGCGAATGGACAAACCGCCTCGGGCAATAAACGCGTGGAGGCCGAACGTAATTACGATCTGGACACCACCATCAGTCATATCAGACCACAAGTGGGCGTAGTCAATCGGGTGAGCGTCTCGGTTGGTCTGGATCATGTGGCTGACCCGGCGAACGCCACTCAGAAAATTGCCCGCTCGGCAGAGGAACTCGCGCGTATCAGTCGATTAATTCAGGCGGCAATTGGCTTTAATGAACAACGCGGCGATATTGTCAGCGTCGACTCATTTCCATTTATTAGCGCGGAAGTCTTGCCCACACCGCCACCGCTTGAATTTTACCAGGAAGAACTTTTTCAAACTATGCTAAAACCTGTTATTGGGCTGGTTTTGGGATTAATATTAATCTTTGCCGTGCTTAAGCCAACGCTGAAGCGTTTGTCAACCGCCTCGCCTTCCTCTGGCGGGCAACAAATGGCCCAGGGCGATGACTTGGATCTATCCGGTTTGACCGGAAAGCCGGGCGAAGGTGGTCTGGCGGAAGATCAGGTTATACTGGCTGGACACGATAATCTGGAGCTACCTTCGCCCACCGTGGGTGAAGTGAAAAAACTGGAGCAGGCCAAAGGCGTAGTCAACAATAACCCCACTTTGGTGGCGCAACTGGTTAAAAACTGGGTAGATGAATAATGGTCGATGAAGCCACAGAAACCAAAATGAGTGGTATTGAAAAAGCTTCAATACTGCTGCTGTCCCTCGGAGAAGAAACTGCGGCTGAAGTACTCAAGCACATGGGGCCAAAAGAAGTCCAGATGCTGGGCATGCAAATGGCGTCGTTAAAAAATGTCGGTAAAGGCGCGGTGGAAAACGTCGTCGGTGAATTCCTGGAAAAAGTCGAAGAACAAACCGGGATTGGTATCGGCACCGAGGACTACATTCGCAGCACTTTGAAATCAGCTTTGGGCGACGATAAGGCGGGCGCGTTAATCGACAGAATTCTGGCGGGCGCAAATACCAAAGGGCTGGACACGCTAAAGTGGATGGACGCACGTTCGGTGGCTGATGTGATCCGTTTTGAGCACCCGCAAATTCAGTCGATCGTACTGTCTTATCTGGACCCGGATCAATCCGCCGAAGTTTTGCAAAATCTCCCGGAAAAAGTTCGCGTTGATTTGGCGTTACGCATCGCCGCGCTGGAGGCTATACAGCCCGATGCGCTGCAAGAGCTGAACGATATCATGGAAAAACAGTTTACCGGCAGTGGCTCGACTCAATCGCGTCAGATTGGCGGAGTTAAAAAAGTCGCCGACATTATGAACTTTATGGATGGCGCCAATGAAGCCCTGATCATGGATTCAATTAAGGAAACCGACGAGGATCTGGCGACTAAAATCGAAGATATGATGTTTGTATTTGACAATCTGGTGGATGTGGATGACCGCGGTATTCAGGCGCTGCTGAGAGAAATATCAACGGATACCTTAATTGTCGCGCTAAAAGCCTGCGACGATGAAATTAAAGAAAAAATATTTAAGAATATGTCGAAACGTGCCGCTGAGTTGATGCGCGACGACCTGGAAGCCATGGGGCCGGTCAAGTTAAGCGAAGTCGAGTCGGCGCAAAAAGAAATTCTGACGGTCGCGCGCCGCATGGCCGATTCGGGTGAAATCGTATTGGGCGGTAGTGGCGAGGAAATGGTCTAGGGTGTTTACATTCCCTTTCCTTTGAAGGAGAGGATTAGGGTAAGCTAGAAGCGGTTATCATCACCAAATGCGCTAAAAATAGACACGGCTAATTGAAGTAGGACGAAGGTTATCAATTTATGGTGCTGAAAGTTAAGTCAGAAGAAACCATTAAACCGCTGAAAAATGTCAGCAGTTTTACCGCCTGGACTATGCCTTCACTGGATAATGGCGATGCTCCGGGTTTTCGACAACCGGTGGACGATGCCAAATCGACAAAAAGCGATCCGCGCGATGCCTCGGAAATTGCCGCAGAGGAGCTAAAGGCTGTTCGTGATGCCGCTTATCAGGAAGGATTTAACTCCGGGCGCGATCAGGGGATGGCAGCCGCAAAAAACTCAATCGACCAGCTAACGCAAACCTTTACCGGGCTAATCAACAGCTTAAATGAGCCTCTTAAACAGTGTGGCGAGCAAACCCAGCAACAACTGCTGGAGCTGGCTTTTGCTATCGCGCGTCAGATTGTGCGCAGAGAGTTAAGTCAGGACCCGACTCAACTGATCGCGACAATCCGTGAAGCGGTCGGTATGCTGCCAATCGGCGAGCAAAAAATATCCATATCATTGCACCCAGAAGACGCCAAAATAGTCAATAGCTCGCTCTCAATCAACGAGCATTCCACCAGTAGTCGTTGGCAAATTAATGAAGACCCGTCAATTGAACGTGGCGGTTGCCAGATCGCGACCCAGAATTCAAAAATTGACGCCTCCATCGACAAACAGGTCGCCGTTCTTTTCAGTCGCATCGCGGGCGGATTGAGAGCGGGTGAGGGCGCTCCGAATGAGGAGCCTTTAAACGAGAGCGCTTCAAATAAGAGCCTGCCAAGCAAGAATGAGCCAGGTGCCAGTCATGAGGATGGCAGCCATGCTGAATGATCAGTCGTTAGCAAAAAACCTGAGCGAATACCAGAATAAGTTGAGCGGACACAAGAGTCTCGTTGTCGAAGGCCGCCTGACCCGCATGGTCGGGATGACGCTGGAAGCGGTTGGCTGTAGCGTGAACATCGGCGAACGATGCCATATCGAAAATATCATGGGTAATCTGGAAGAAGCCGAAGTGGTCGGTTTTGCCATGGATAAAATTTACCTGATGCCCATTGGCAGTATTCAGGGGTTAGGGCCGGGCGCCAGAGTAATACCTACTAACCGCTCGGCAGAAATTCCGGTGGGCGAGGCCCTTTTGGGACGCGTGCTGGACGGCCAGGGACAACCGATTGACGGTAAAGGCGGAGTTCATTGTCTGGAAACCAGGCCGCTAGCGTCAAAACCGATCAATCCGCTCAATCGAAAGCCTGTCGCTGACCCGTTGGACGTGGGCGTCCGCTCAATAAATTCCATTCTTACCGTCGGTCGCGGCCAGCGTATGGGTCTGTTGGCGGGAAGTGGCGTTGGTAAGAGTGTCCTTCTGGGTATGATGACTCGTTTTACCGAAGCCGACGTGATTGTGGTTGGGCTGATCGGTGAACGGGGGCGGGAGGTTAAGGAGTTTATCGAGCAAATTCTGGGCTCGGACGGTATTCAGCGCTCGGTGGTCGTCGCGGTTCCGGCAGATAATTCTCCTTTGATGCGACTGCAGGGCGCAATGTCCGCGACCACCATCGCCGAGTATTTTAGAGATCAGGGAAAAGATGTTCTATTGCTGATGGATTCACTTACTCGCTTTTGTCAGGCGCAGCGCGAGGTGGCACTGGCCATCGGTGAGCCACCAGCGACTAAAGGTTATCCGCCATCGGTGTTTGCCCTGTTACCGCAACTGGTGGAAAGAGCCGGCAATGGCGCCGAGGGTGGCGGTTCCATCACGGCGTTTTATACGGTTCTGGCCGAAGGCGATGACCAGCAGGACCCCATTGTCGATGCGTCCAGAGCGATACTGGACGGTCACGTTGTGCTATCGCGTGAACTGGCGGATTCGGGGCATTATCCGGCGATCGACATAGAAGGTTCGGTCAGCCGGGTAATCAATCAGATCACCAGCCAGGAAC
>Ga0316209_1003702_pt1 | contig 10093 bp, 9 predicted proteins | sample 6monopyrite_MG_FD_204945 | JGI IMG/M metagenome (GOLD analysis project Ga0316209, IMG submission 204945) | Microbial mat bacterial communities from mineral coupon in-situ incubated in ocean water Damariscotta River, Maine, United States -... | ecosystem: Environmental > Aquatic > Marine > Coastal...
CTCATTTATATTTTCTGCCGCTAAACCTGTATAAATTGGTGCTGTCCATCTACACCACAAGCCTTGGTGCCAATCACCTCTAGCAATAAATGACATACCCATAACCCCATTAGAAAAGGAATTATCCATCAAGGCTTTTGGTGTTTGTCCTGTGTCTCGCCACATTCTATTGTGTTCAGCTAATACAAAATTCTCATTTTTATAAGCTGTTTGATAGGGTATCCCAAGAGCGTCCACCCATGCGCTGTATGTTGGGTACCCATTATTACCAGCCCTACATCCTGATATTGGCATAGAAAAACAATGCCACCACTGAGTTCCATCAACTTTGCTAATAGCGTCATTTATTTGAGGTATGCCGTAAACCGTTACGTTCTTCACTGAATAAGTTGTCGCATCCATAGCTATGTATCTAAAGCTACCAAAATCAGCAGACCATAACTTAGTATTTTCATTAGCTGTGTCTACTGCGCTCGCACCTTGTAATGGTTTCATACAATCATCATAAGTCGCTAAACCAACTCCATCATAATTACCGTCTGTAAGAGCCAAGCCTGTCCCACTTAATGCCCCTGTCTTGTGGTACGCATTAGGATAAGTGTTCATGGGAACACCCCAGCCTAAATTATTATCATATTCATGGTCGCCAGCAGAAGGCATGAATGCAGTACGAGATAGAACATATTGCATGTCATCAGTCAAACCTTCTTCAAGCAGAGGAGTTTCAAATCCAGTATCAGCCACATCATAAAACGTATCTAATATTCCAAACCATGAAGCATAGAACAAAGCGTAGTCATACTCAGTGTCGCCCCCACCTGTAGATTGCTTATTTTGACTGTTGATTATGTTAGTATGCTGAGTACCAAAACCACCATCAGCATAGCAAATATCATCTGAGTGAAGTATTGCAAGAAGGGGAGGGTTTGTTGGCGTATCTATATAGTGCCTTAGAAAAGTAAAACCATTAACGTCTAACTCGCTTGTTAAATAGAAGCAAGTTGTTAAAGCAACAGCAACCTTCGCGGCTTTACTTAATGTAGAGGTTGTCTGTGTCCCTACGTGACTGTCAGCACCCTGCGTCACAATCCATGGATACTCTGTCAGTGCACTAAGCCCTGTTATTACTTGAGTTCCTATGTAACAAATGTGACTGCCACCGCTTGGGTCAGGTGATGCACGATCCCCACCAAATTCAGTTGTCATTGCCACAGGGTAATCAACCCCGTTTATAGTTAGCGTGGCATCTGCATTACTGTGCGCTAAAATAACCGCAGTCATCCCCGACTCAGTTAATGCCCCCATTTGGCAACTTATATTTTTTAATGGCATTAGGCTTTACGCGCCCAATAAGGATAAATCTTACCTCTGTTTGATCGCATCCACGTAATAGCGGCTTTTGCTTCATTGTCTGTAATTGGAGCTTCAAATACGAACAAGGCAAACATTGACATTCTATCATTTGTCCCACTAGGTAATACTATCGCATCTGCATCAAATGCGCCTAATGACGGTATAGATCCACTTGAACCGATAGCATTTTTAACCGATGAACCTGATTCAGCCCCATCAGACGAAATCGTAAACGTCCTAACCTCTTCGTCTGCTACGTCAAAATGTACAGAGATAACTGCATTAGCGTCTGTAGGATAAGTAATTGCCGGTAAAGGGGCAGGCTTCTCATAATATGCAGCGCCTTCTACTATATAGCCATTCGCCGCTTTAACATCAATACCCGGACCAGTGCTTCCGACATCCCCAAGAACCACACCCGTCGCTGCATTCACAAACTTTCCACTTATAATAAAAACAGCGTCATACGCACCAACTACAGGTAGAGCGCCTGTGGTGACTGATATGCTATTAGTGTTTGTTGCGTTAACCCCATCAGCATCTTTAGTGAATGATGTTGAATCGGTAAGAACTAGTCCGGCGACTCTGTCAGTCCATGTGCTATCTAAATTCGTTAAATCATCCTCGTGCATTAGCATTTTACAAGCAGGAAAATTAGCAACTATGTCAGCCGTATGGCAACTGTATTTACCACCGAGTTCGTAATTCGCTGAATCAAGCACATCAACATTAACAGAGGCATTTTTCATTAGTATATCCCACCTATTGTTAAGTCAATCAGAGGAGTTGTGCCAATTCCTTTTGCATCGATGCGAGAAATTAGATCACCACCAAAATATCTACCTTGAATCCCATCAGCCGGTTTTATTACTTCGCGTGAAGCTGCAACTGTCTGGTCTAAAAATGCGGCGGCCTGATTATCGTCTTCCGCTGTGAAAGTGATTACTACACCTTCACTATCGTCAGTTGTTGCACCGGCGGTTGCAAGAAGCTGAATAGTTGCCGAGTGTATTGGGGGGCTAAATATCCATGTATGTAATGTAGCTGTATCTACTACCTGTTTTCGCTCCGAGATTAACGTCCCACTTGGTAGGCCAGTGTTTGCTGTATGATTTGAGCCCTTAGTATCAACAACAACCCAACCCACCGCGCTACGAAACTCAAGCTTACGGCACAACAAATCAATTTCATAAAGAACACTGCCGGGCTCCGCATTGGGCTTTGTATCAGCCGTTAACGCTTTCCACACCGAGGTACCATCAGGAAGTGTTGCAATCAGTTCGCGGGCCATTTTATTTTCCTCAGTTTTAGGTTTCGGTTAGCACTAACCTGGTGATACCTGTGTTTTCTGGCTCCAGGTTTTGTATGGTGTATGCCGTTGCATTAATCGTAACGGTAGTTCCACGTGCAACAGTGGGTGCTATGGCCACCAGATCTTGTGCGCTACAAATAAATACGGGCGCGCTGCCTACGGTGTCTAGTAGCTCTAAATATTCTTTGTCAAAAATGCCCGTAACACTAACGCCTTCAATGATGGCGGTGTCGCCCAGTGCGGCGGTATTAAACATATGCTGCAGTGCGGCTTCTGGAATATTTGGCATTTTATTTTTTTCGGTTTTTTGTGAATAAAAAACCCGCCGAAGCGGGCTTTTTATTACTTAGCTGTTACTTAATTTAAGTAACGGCACCCAGGCGATTAGCCAACTGAACTCGGAACGAGGTAACACCTGCACCGACGGCTTCTGCGGCAATAGCTGCATTGCTTACATCACCGGTTGCCGGGGTTGCTGCGTTATCATCAAAGCCGGCGGCCGACACATCCCACACTACCGCTTCGCCGTGTGCAATAACCGCTGCCGATACCTTTGGTACTTCAAATTCACCTTCAAAAGTAACTTCGCCGCTTGCGCCATTGGCAATATCTACCGAGGCAATAGCCAGTTGCTGGCCCACAACAACAACATCACCAGAACTAACCGCTGAACCGGTGCCATTTGTCCAGGTGCGTGTTGCTCCCGGTTTTACATAATTATTCATGATTACTTTCCTAATTAAATTGAATTAAACAATAAGTATTAACGCCGGACCATTAATTAAGTATTAATAACCCGGTATTAATAACCGGGCGTTTATGAGCCGTAGTTGTAATAACCACCGCGATAGTCGATTGCACCTACACCAAATGGCAATTCAACTTTCATTGCCATACCTGATGTACGGAAGTTTTCTTCTTCCACCACACGTGGTTCACGCTGACCGTTAAGGAACACCACTTCAATCACTGGAGCCATAGCGGGGTCACCAAACAAGTACCAGGCTGTTGCCACTGATAGGCGCGGCGTATCCACGATATCGCCCACCAAGCCACGCACCTTGTTCGGCTTTTGCAGCTTGTTGGCTGTATCGGGGTCGTATTGCGCATCATTAATTACACGCATATCACCACCCAATGCTGTTGGGCATACCGCAACTGCTGGCACGATATCCAGCGGCTCTGCATCATCACCCGGTGCTGTTTGGCCTGCCATGGCAACACGCGCAACATCCAATGATGTAACCGATGGTGCTGTACCTGAACCCGATGCAAGATAGTTACCATGATCCGCATGGAATAATGTTTTACCATCACTCATGGTTGGATTGCTCGCTAACAATGCAAATACCGCACGATCAATTGTGCGCTGACCTGCAGCACCTAAGCCCATTGCCATATCATTTATGTAACCTGTGTCATCGTTTACGATAATTTCAGGCGTAATGTTAATGATGTTACCTTTACGACTTGCAGTAACCGAGTTCTTTTCACCGTCAGGAATAACCTTATCGGCATACTCACCGTTCTCATTCACAGAACCCAAATTACCGATTAAACCTGGTACAATGCGCTGCCATGCACGGAAGTCGGTAACGTCACCCGTTTTACAAAAACGCTGCCATTTTGCAGCGGTGCCATTAAAACCCGTTAACACCAACTTGTGCATAATGTTTTCAAGAATAACCGGGAAATCACTGGTGGTTTGTGCACCGCGAACAATGCCGCGTGACAATGCTTTTTCTGCTCGCTCAAGCGCATTTAAGCCGCGAACATCAATCCCCATGGCCGCACAGCTTGAGCCCGCCATTTCACTTAATGACATGCCACGGAACTCATTTGAACCATCTGCTTTTTCTTTACCTACGCGCGCAAGCACTGCACTAGTCATTCCCGCAATGGTTTTATCACGTGCATCTTCAATAACAGTAGCTCGACCTGCACCTTGTGGTGTTAACGGCTGTACATCTTTACCGAGTTTAGCCAATAGTTTTTGGCCTGCAGCTTCAACCGTAATGGTTGTGTCATCGATGACATCATCCAATAACGCCTGCACACCATCTTGATTTACAAAGGGCGAAAAGTTTGCACGAATCGATTTGTTTCGCGCAGAAATTTCCACATGCGTTTCATTTCTCACCTGATTAGTATCAACGACACTATCAGACGCTGCCGTCGGAGTAGCTTCAGCATTATTGTCGGCTGGTTTTTGAGCCGCCGGTTTATTTAACTTGCCTGGCATGACAATTTCCTCATTAGATTTAATAAATGCAGCGGCTGCCGCAGGTAGGTTTTGGTACCGAGATAAATTAAACGAGGCCGCAACTGCAATAGCATCGGTTGATTCATCCACGTACCCATCAGCTATGGCCTCATCAACCGTTAACCAATGATCTGCGCCATCCAGTAGCAATGGCATAATTTCATCTACCGTTTTACCGGTTTTTTGTGCATAACTGGATGCCATCGCTTGCGCATAACTATCCAGCACATCTGCGTATTCACGCATTTCTTTTGAATTACCTGCCATGCCACCCCAGGGTGCATGGATCATAAACAGTGCATTTTCAGCCATATGCGAAGTATCGCCTGCCATTAAAATCAAACTGGCAATCGATGCCGCAATACCATCGTTGTAGGTATTAATAACCGCCGGGTGACGGCGCAGCGCATTGTAAATAGCTATACCATCTGTCACCGAACCACCGTATGAATTAATGCGCACATCAATGATGTCTGCATCAATTAACTGCAGCTCACGCACCAGATCAATCGCGGTAACACTTTCGCCCCACCAGCTTTCGCCAATGTCACCGTAGATTAAAACCTCGGCTTTCTTTTTTTCGTCATCATCCATGCCGGCGTGCATGTCGGCTTTTATTTCATACCACTTTGACATTTTACTTTCCTCGTTATTTCTGCTCGATTGGCTCAAGCGCCGACATTTTGCTGTCGTAATTTGTGCGCACTTCAAATTGCGCCATCATAATAGACGAAGCGGCAAACGTGCTTATGTTCATGCTGTCGCCGTTAATTGCAACGGATTCAAAAAGATCATCATTGCTCGTGCTTTTTTTGGCGTAAAAGAACTCGCCGCTAAAGTTACCTAAGCGCGACTCTACTGCATCTATATGTTCTGGTTTTTTAGGCAACAAAACAGAAAACGCACCGGCACTTCCCGTACCCATTACTGTTAATGGGTCTTCGTTTGTGAGTGTTACCGGCTTAAGTCCAACACGCATGGTTGGTAAACCATAAAGCATGTTTTTGTAATCTTGATTAAGTTTTAAATAATCAAAAGCGGGGGGTGCTTCTGGGTCTTTGCTTTTTGCTGCAAACTTATTTAAATAAAAATAACGATAAAAAAGCTCTGCACCTTCTATGGCTGTAATGGCCACTACCTGGTCAAATGTTTCGAGCGAGCCTACCCAGTCGAACCCTTTTAATCGCTTTTTGTCTGCCGCGCTTAAGGTCTGTATAAACGACATTATGGTAAACATTGTTTCATCTTCTATGTTTACCGTGTGTTGCTGTGGCTTCTTTTTACCCAGGTAAAGTGCCAATGTGCCGTTATCGCCAAAAGGCTCAATTATGTTTTTATATTTGGGCGCATTAAGGGCAATCTGTTTTGCAAAACCAATTTCACCAAAGGCCACGTGTTATGCCTCTTGTTCAATTTCTATTGCGGGTATTTCACTCGAGCTCATAAAGATTGCGTCACCACCTTCTACTTCTTCTAAACCCTGTGCCACGCGTTTTTCATTTATGGTGAGTGCACCTGGGTACAAGTAATCGTTGCCCGGTGTGTTTTCAAACTTCATGCCACGAGACTCTGCCTCTTTGCGCCAGCGATCTTCCTGATCGAGTACATCCATTGGGCTAGTACCGCGCTTGCGTATTATTTCTGGCGCAGATGCGTAACCTGAACTTTCTAGCGTGGCCCAGGCATTAGCTTCTTTAACCGGGTCTATCCACGGCATTTGTGGTGCGGTGTACAAGGCATCATCAATGGTTTGCATATCAATTTCGGCAGGTACTTTTAATGCACCTGAGGCAATGGCAATGCGTAAAAACTGCTCGTATACGGGCCGTGCAATTTGCCCAGTAAACTCACCTGCTAATATTTGGTACGCGCCGTAACCTTCAACCAGTTCTTGCCGCTGGCTTGAAAACGTGCCACTGTAATCTTTTGCAGCACTTGAATAAGTAACACCCGTGCCGGATGCAACGGCACGTAACTGGCCTTTGCGGTGCGGCTCTAATTGTGGGTTAGGGCGATTGGTGTCGATGGTGCCAACGGATTCACCGGGGCGCAGATCATCAAATATCATGCCCGCCTGAAACTTCATATTCCTATCGTCTTCTGTGGCATCCAGATTAAATACATCCGGTGTACCTTTAACGATATAAGCCGCCATGTTGGCGGCTACTTTTGCCGCGATACGCTCGCTTTCCTCATAATCTTTTAAATCATCAAGGCGCAACATTACCGTAGCAAACACAGATATGCCCCGCACCTGATTTATGCGCTTAACCATTTTGCAATGCATCATGCGCTCTGCCGGTACTCGCTTATAATCCGTGAGGCGAAGCGTTTGAAAGCCGGTTAACTCATTGGGATGCTGCTTATATACAAAGTAAGCCGTGGGGCGCAACCAGGTGTTACGCTCAACGCCCTGCACAATGTTGTCGATGGTGTAACCAATGGGCACAAAGTCGGCTTCTAGCATTTCAATGGAGTACGGCACAATAGAGCCGTGATTTAACCCCAGCACTTTACCGGCTACATGCTGCGAAAATGCCTCACCATCACGAAATAATGAACGCGCCAACAGACGTTGCGCACTGGGCCAATCGTGTTGCCAGGTAACTTCTGGGCGGCGCGCCCAATCGGCTTGCAACTTTAATATTTCACGCGCAAATTCAATGTGAATTTTTCCATCACTTTTGCGCGGTTGTGGCTCAACCGTTATGCCTTTGGGACCAATGGTATTAGCCACTAAAACATCGAGCACACCCGAGGCTAAATCATGGTTTTCATCTAAAAAACGCGCCTGCTGTCGCATGGGCCGCCCGGCTGTTTGGTTAGATGTGTTAGGGCCGCCGGTTTCTTTGTTGCGTTTACGCAAACGGTCTGGCCTTGTGGCTTCGTAGTACGCCAATACACCACGCGCTTTTGCACGCTCAACAGCTTTAATAGGGTCATCAAGCGCGACGACTTTATCAAAAAACGATGCTACTTTTTTATAAAGACTCATCGATGTGCGCACCCTATATGCCTGCCATTACCATTAACCCGAGGCACAATACCGCCAAAAAAGCCGGCTTTTAAATACTGGCAACCCGTTAAATTATCGGTATACAACGACATGCCGCTACGCGTTTCGTTTAACACGTCATCTGTATTGTCGTAAGGCATAAGTAATAATGCGTAGTTAGCAAGCAAAGCTAATATTAAAAATAATATAACGTTAAATAATTTCATTTTTTATTCCGTAAAATCCGCAACGGCATATGATTTGCGGCCAGTTGCGCCGGAGTTTTCTTTGTTTACTTCTGCTTGCCAATACTCGCGGCCATCTCTTACATCTTTTAAATTCGCGTAGGCATAACTGTGCCCGTTAATAGTAAATGACTGGCCCGCTAAAATAGCGGTTTCCGCTGCAATATAATTTGCCAGCATGTCGGTTGCTGTGCTCATTTAAAAACCCCATCCATCTTTTGTACCAAAGGCACTGCCAGTATTTGAAGATGATTTGTTTTGTATTTTTTTCACTACAACAGACTCTTCCACTTTAAAATTAATTTCACTGTTGTTATTCCATTCCGCTGCCCATGTGGGCGGACTATCCCAATCAATGGCCTGCATGCGCGCATCAATAATTAAACTGTGCACAATGCCTTTACCGTAGGCATATAAATCAAACGTTTCGTTGCGCGCTTTGGTTAAGTTTTCCCAACCCTTTTCGGTGCGTGCTTCTGCGGTTAACTCTTCGTAAAATGATAAACCTAACCAGTCGGGGTAGTGCATAAACCGGGGGCCGGGTAAGTCACGCTTCATATCGGCTGAAACAGAATCTTTTAACAGCGTGGTGTTTAATATCCACACCGGCACATCACCGCGCGCCTGTGCTGTGCGGTCTGATCTTTTTGAGTTATCAGGAAAACTTTCAACCACGGTTGGTTTGCGTGAGTTAGGCGCTGGGCGTTCGCCCTTTAATAGCCGAAAGCGTTTGTGCAAGCCTATCTTTTTAAGTGTTCGCCAAAACTCATACGCTCTATCTGTAACACCGGCCTTACCGCCTGAATCGCAACCCGTTTTTAATATGGACAGAGTGCGGCCCGAGCCATCTGCTAACGGATAACTGCGTTTAATTACTTTTTCAATAATAAGGTGCCAGTCTTCAACGTAACCAGCGGGGTCTAATGGCAGGGGCTCACCAGCCGACATGCGTTTTGAAATATGAATATCAAAACGATCAACTAACCAATTCTCGAACCCAACTCCATACGCCATAATTTGCACAACAAACTTGCTTGCCTGCACATCGATGGTGGCAATTAAAAAACGACTACCTTCAGGCACCATGCGTTTCGGTAAATCTTCTGCACGTTTTTCTAAATCACCCGGCGATGTTTGCGACATTAAACGGCGCGGCAAATAAGCCGTGCCCTGGTCTACATTGGTAGTCGCTTTTAACGCCTCTTCTGCACCGGTGATATCGTAATCACGCAATGCATTTAAATATTTTTGTACAATGTTTTCCCAGCTTTGATATGCAGCTGCAGCACCCGGCATCCAGAAAGTTGCGGATTTAGATTTTCTTTTTTCGCCAACTAAACCGTGCTCTTTACCCTCACGCTCAATGTGACAACCTTCCGGTACCCAGATATGCGCGGCATTCATTTTGTGCTTATGTTTTTCATCGATGACATCACCGCAGGCCGAACAAATCAAGCCAACCACACTGGTTATTTGTGTATCTGTATGCCCAAACAAATCTTTATTAATATTAAATGAAAATGCTTCTATACCCGGTGGAGGCATAAAATATTCACCGCAAGATGGACACGGCATATATAAACGCCGACGATCACCTTGATTAAATAATGCCAATATCCCACGCGTAGGCGGGGCTTCATGCAGTGTGTTCGGTTTCCATTTAGGGTCGGTAATCTCATAACCAGGCGATGATTCCGCACAAGTCATTCCGCGACTTAAATAGGTTTGAGTTCGTTTTTGCCCTAATAAAAACGGTGAGCCTTCCTTGTCCACATCCGGCGGCATGCGGTCATAATCGGTTAACAATACAAATTTGTATTCAGAACTTGATAACTGCTTAACCGTTGGCCAGATTATTTTTAAAACATTACCGGCTTTAAAAAACTTTTCGTGTACGTTGTCGTCTTGCTTGTTGGTACTTAAAT
>Ga0316209_1003703_pt1 | contig 10092 bp, 9 predicted proteins | sample 6monopyrite_MG_FD_204945 | JGI IMG/M metagenome (GOLD analysis project Ga0316209, IMG submission 204945) | Microbial mat bacterial communities from mineral coupon in-situ incubated in ocean water Damariscotta River, Maine, United States -... | ecosystem: Environmental > Aquatic > Marine > Coastal...
CCGCGATTCGCTGCTGCAAAATCGATATAAAATTTAGGTATGTCAATTACGCCTAAACGGTATTTTTTTCCATAGTTATTTAACTCAATGATTTCTTTGCTAGCATCCTGTTCATCAAGTTTTACATTGTCACGTGTAATGGAAATAGTTTTTGTTGTTGATGTGTCTACAGCGTTTGATTCTAAAATCGAAAGCCTTACGACAGTGCCTTTCTCGCCGCGAATTAAATCGACAACGTCATCAAGTCGCCAGCCAATCACATCGATAATTTCACCGGACTGGTTCTGGCCTACGCCGACAATTCTATCATTGGCTTTTAATTCGCCTGCTTTATCAGCAGGGCCTGCAGGTACCAATCGTGTAACTTTAGTGTATTCATCTTCAGTTTGTAACATTGCGCCAATGCCTTGAAGTGAAAGGCTCATGCGAATTTTGAAATTTTCTGTTGCGCGAGGCGAAAAATACTGGGTGTGCGGGTCATAGCTAAGCGTTAGTGTGTTCATATAAATGCGGTAGGCATCTTCGGCATTATTCTGTTGAATACGCTTTAACTGGTTGGCATAACGTTTAGATAATAATTCAGCAATTTTTGCATCTTTTTTATCTGATAGTTTTAAATTTAAAACATCATTTTTCAGACGCTTTGTCCAAAGTTTGTCGAGCTCTTTTTTGCTCTGAGGCCAGGCATGGTTCTCTCTTTCGAGATGCATGGTTTCATTGGTGTTGAAATCAAGTTTATCAATGCCTTGCTCAATGGCATGCTTCATAAATTCTATGCGTTCAGCAACACGCTGCTGATACCGGTTAAAAATAATAAATCCTGGATCTACTCGGCGGGCTCGAAACGCATCATCCAAACGATATCGTAAGGGCTCAAATTCATTGATGTCACTTTGTAAAAAATAACTTCTGTTGCCATCTAGCTCTTTTAAGTATCGGTCATAAACCGTAGACGACAGGTTGTTGTCTATATGGACTTGCGTGCGCTGGTAGTGTTGTTGAGAAAGCCTGTTGACTATTTCTGCCGTAGTACGATTATGTTCATCCATAGGCTTAAGGGCCTGAGGAGTCTCGCTTTTATTAGTATTTGCCTGTGCCGATAATAAAAATATAGCGGCGAAGAGCGACAGAGAATAGCTGAGTATTGATTTAGTAAACTTCATATATATTAATGTGTTAGTTTAATTAAGGGTTAGATTGTAGTGAGTTTTGACCAGTATATCGTTATGTAATTCCCATTACCCGAAAAATATTAATCAGTTGGTCTTAATGTGTTCGAGCCTTTATCAGGCGGAGCTTAGATGGCTAAGATAAGTCTACCTTGACGGACGAAAGCAGGCTCTTATAAGATGCAGGCTTACTGATTCTTACACTATTGAGATTATAGATATGACAACTAAGCTTATTTCAGCAGGACTTTTGGGTATTCTTTCGATTTCATTCTCTGCTGCTTTATTGGCAGAAAATGGGCCATTATTGGATAGAGAGCGACTAGCGATAGGTGGTGGTTTAACGTATAACTCAATTGGTGGGCCTGTGGATGATGAAGCTGGTTTCCAGATCTTTGCTGCTTATGAGTTACCAGCAGTGAATGTTTTAGAATACGTAAACAGCTCAATTGAAGTAGGCTATATGGATTATGGTTTTGATGGTGAAGATGCCAACGGTTTGTGGGCTACCTTTGTATTAGACGGTGCTGTTAAGGGACAATGGGGATGGCTGGCTCGCTTAGGCTTAGATCTTGGTGATGATAGCGGCATTATGTTTGGTGCAGGTGCCAGTTATACATGGGATACAAAATTAAGCGCGCGTGTTGAATATGTCATACGCGATGAGGTTGATTCCTTGCAGCTTAATGTTATCCATCGTTTCTAAATATTCTTCTTAAATTAATAAGTTGAGCTAACTAATGATTAGCTCGACTACCTTTACTTTATCGTTCTGATAAAAGTATCCGCGCATATCTAGCACGCCGCGTGTACTCAGTGAAATAATAATATTTAAAGCACTATCGTAGCTCGCTTCATCAATGTCCTTATTTGATGGTATGGCGGCACTATGTGGATGACTATGGAATACAGCAAATAACTCTTCCTGTTTTTCGCGAATAATTTTGAATGCATTAATCTGTTGTGCAGGTTCCATTTCAAATATACAGCTTTTATCTGGCGCTACATTGTCGATAGGATATATATGATATGTATTGTCAGGTCGTATAGAAATTAGCCCGCAAATTTCAGCCTCGGGAGAGAGCTGTGCCAATGTAAGCAGACGATTGGCTAGCGTTCTTGGAATAGATATTGTGGTTTGTTCAGTATTTAAAGAGTCTGTCATGTGTTTTTCTAATTGTTGTTATGCGTGCTGCACACTGGGCATGCAGGATCTTTTTTCAACTTCATGCTACGCCAGTCCTGAAACATGGCATCAGTAATAAGTAGTTTTCCGGTGAGTGTTTCACCATAGTTAGCCAACAGTTTAATGGCCTCCATTGCCTGTATAGAACCAATAATACCCACCATGGGTGCCATTACGCCATTTTCACTGCAGCTAGTATTTTCTTCGCCATGTTCATCATAAAGACATCGATAGCAAGGGCTATCAGGCTGGTTAAAATTAAATACGCTAACCTGTCCCTCCATGCGAATAGCCGCACCGGATACTAGTGGTGTGGAAGTCTTAAAACAGGCGCGGTTAATCATGAAGCGGGTGGAGAAATTATCGGTAGCATCAACGACTAAATCTACATTTGGTAATAAATCGATTAAGTCTTTTTCTTCGAGTTGCTTATTGATACAGGTGGTTTCAATCAATGGGTTTAATTGTTGAATGGTTGCAGCAGCAGATTCAACCTTACTTTGATTAATTCGGCTGGTGTTATGAATAATCTGCCGCTGTAAATTTGAAAGCTCAACATCATCAAAATCAACCAGTGTGATTTTGCCGATACCTGCAGCGGCCAGGTACATTGCAACTGGCGAACCTAGTCCACCTAGCCCCATAATTAGCACATGGGAATTTAGTAGCTTTTCCTGGCCTTCAATGCCAAAGGTGGGGAGTAAAATTTGTCGGCTGTAGCGCAGCAGTTGCTCATCATTCATTGCGCAATATTAGCAGGTTTGTGAGTTTGTCTCATCAAGCGAAAGAGTTTGGTGTGCAGAGAAGTGAAGAAGCTTGTTGGTAAAGCTAAGAATTAAAGATACTTACGCCAGTGTTCAGGGCGTTTGTCGCGACAGCCGTGATAATTGCTGGTGTAACGTTTTACGAAAACTTGAGTGGTGTTATCGGTATTCTCTGAAACACCCAAATTGGCACGTTGGGTTTCTTCTGAGTAGCTATAAAGTGCGCGTTTCATGCGATTGATTAAGCGACTATCAAGGTGGTAGCCCAGTCTGATCAATACGCTTTCTATGGATGTTAGCGTTAGGTAGCGAACATCGTAGGTTATAAATAATGAGATTTCGTCTGTGAATGAGATATCCAGAACACCCTCGGCATCGGATAGAAGTAATAAAGCACTGCGTGCCTGATTGGGGTCAGGGTGAAGGTGGCAAAACCGTAGTTCGCGGCGTTTAATTAATTCGTCTGCTTCGCTCATAGTTCATAACTTAGAGGAAGTGTGGTTATTTTGCAAGTCTTTGCTGTAAATCGGTATTAAGCAGTGTAATACCTAATTATTAGCCTAAAGATACATTAACTAATTGAATATTAAGAAATTGTTGCAAAAGTTAGGCGAGGGTTATTTGCTATGTCATTGGCCTGTTGTATCTCTATGAAGCCATTTTTGTTGAAAATATCGAGCATTTCAGATTTTTGGTCGTAACCATGCTCAATAAATAGCTTACCTCGGGTTTTGAGGTAGCTTCCTGCTTGTGCAGTAATCAAACGAATATCATCCAGACCATCATCACCAGAAGCCAATGCTGAGATGGGGTCAAAACGTGCATCGCCCTGCGTAAGGTGTGGGTCGGCCTGGGGAATATAAGGTGGATTGCTAACAATCACATCGAATGTGTTATTTTCAAGCGGCTCAAACCAATTACCGAGCTTGAATGTTATGTTGTCTAAATTTAAGTTGCATGCATTCTGCTTGGCAATTTCTAAAGCGCTAGCGGATTGATCGGTCGCGGTAATTTTCCAGTGAGGACGTTCAGAGGCGAGTGCTAATGCTATTGCGCCACTGCCTGTGCCTAGATCAACTAGTGATATATCCGTAGTGGCGGGGTAAAGATCCAGGATTTTCTCAATGATTAATTCGGTGTCGGGTCGTGGAATTAATGTGTCGGCGGTGACTGCCAGGGGTAGGGACCAGAACTCACGCATGCCGGTTATGTGCGCGATGGGTTCGCCGCTTATACGTCGTTGAAGTAATTCATTGAACTGATCAATGTCGAAATCTACCAACACTTTATCGGACCATGTTATTAGCCAGGTACGATTTTTTTGCAGGCTGTGCGCGAGTAAAACTTCCGCATCGAGGCGCGGAGAGTCGCTCAGGTTCAGTAGTTGTTCGCTCGCCGACTTAAGTAATTGGCTGACGTCCATATTACTACTCAGATAAACTAGCTAATTGCTCGGCCTGATACTCGTTAATCAACGGGCCGATGACGTGATCTAACTCACCGTTCATAAACTCATCTAGTTTATAAAGTGTGAGATTGATGCGGTGATCACTGACGCGACCTTGTGGAAAGTTGTAGGTGCGTATGCGCTCAGAGCGATCACCACTACCCACTAAAGACTTACGCGTTTCTGCTTGCTCGGCATGTTGTTTTTCTTCTTCGGCACTAACCAGGCGAGCTTGTAATAGTGACATCGCGCGTGCTTTATTTTTATGCTGAGATCGTTCGTCCTGGCATTCAACAACTACACCGGTAGGGAGGTGAGTCAGGCGAACAGCGGAATCCGTTTTATTAACGTGCTGGCCACCTGCGCCAGATGCTCGATAGGTGTCTATACGCAAATCATTTTTGTTAATTGTGATCTCTTCCATTGGATCAGGCTCAGGGATAATCGCAATAGTGGCTGCAGATGTATGTACGCGACCCTGTGATTCTGTTTCAGGTACGCGTTGTACTCGATGTGTGCCAGATTCAAACTTTAATTTTGAATAAGCGCCCTGACCAACGATGCGTGCAATCACTTCTTTATAGCCGCCGTGTTCACCCTGGTTTTCATTCATTATTTCAACTTGCCAGCGCTGATTTTCAGCGTATCGACAATACATTCTAAATAAATCACCAGCAAAAATAGCAGCCTCATCACCGCCGGTTCCGGCACGTACTTCAAGGAAGATATTTTTATTATCGTGCGGATCTTTTGGCAGTAATAATTTTTGTAATTCTAGTTCTAAAGTTTCTATACGTTGCTCGGCATCTTTCTTTTCTTCCATGGCCATTTCGTGCATCTCAGCATCTTTTTCCTTGAGCATTTCCATGGCACCAAGCAAGTCATCTTCAGCTATTTTGTAATCATCAAATGCTTTAGTGACAGGCTCTAATTGTGAGTACTCCATCGACAAGTCACGAAATTGATTCTGGTTAGACATAATGTTCGGGTCGCTCATAAGCGCGCCGACTTCTTCGTGGCGTTCACATAAGGCTTCAAGTTTTAGGCGAATCGAATCTTTCATAATTTGTCTTTTATTTGAGTGCGTATTATTTACGAGTTTTTGTTGCTTTAGGATCGTTGTTTATAAAAAGGCTGCGCGTAAAATCAAGTAAATCATGACGGCCTTCTTCACCTTTTTGGCGTAGTGTAGCACTCGGTTGATGAAGTAGCTTATTAGTCAGTGAACGTGCTAAAAAGGCCATTGCCTCTTCGGGTGATTTTCCCTGGCTTAGTTGCTTTTGTGCCTTTTCAAGAATTTCGTTAGCAATGTTTTCAGTGCTCTCGCGGATGTCGCGAATCACTTCCACAGAATCAAGCGCGCGTTCCCAGTTGAGAAAATCGTCGACCTGATTTTCTATTATTTCTCTTGCCTGTTCTGCTGCTTCCTGTCGAGATTCAATGTTTTCCTGAATGATTTCGTGCAGGTCATCTACAGTATATAAAAACACATCGTCTAATTCGCCGACTTCGGCTTCTACATCTCTAGGTACGGCAATATCACACATAAACATCGGTTTATGTTTACGCTTTTTCAGGGCGTTTTCAACGGCACCTTTACCAAGAATAGGTAAGGGGCTTGCGGTAGAGGAAATAACGATGTCAGCCTGATGTAAAAAGTCAGGAATTTGTGGCAAGGCAATAGCTTCGGCGCCAAACTGGTCAGCCAGTGACTGACCTTTATCAACGCTACGATTAGCAATAATCATGCGCTTAATATTGCTGCCATGAAGGTGCCGAGCGGCCAGTTCTATTGTCTCGCCGGCACCAATCATTAAGGCTGTCTGTTTATCCATGTCAGCAAAAATTTGTTTCGACAGGTTTACTGCAGCGAAGGCAACAGACACCGGGCTGGAGCCAATTTCTGTATCAGTACGCACCTGTTTGGCAACAGAAAAAGCATGTTGGAATAGTTTGCCCAACAGGTTGCCCATAGTGCCTTGCTCATTGGCGTGTGCAAAGGCCTGTTTCATTTGCCCAAGAATTTGTGGTTCACCTAATACTAAAGAGTCTAGTCCGCAGGCAACCTGCAAGGCATGGCGTATAGAATCGGCATGGTCGTGAGCATATAGGTGCTGATCTACTTCATTATTATTAAGGCCATGAAATTGAATTAGCCATTCAGTGACCTGGCTTATTGCTTGCTTAGTAAGCTTATCCTGATCCGATGTGTCAGAATCGCTGATATTGCAATAGAGTTCGGTTCTATTGCAGGTAGATAGAATGGCAGCTTCTTTAATGTTTTTTAGGGCCGATAATGACTTTACTGCACCCGACAGGCTTTCTGGCGAGAATGCAAGGCGCTCGCGAATTTCAACCGGCGCAGTTTTATGGTTTAAGCCAAGAGTGATGATCGACATGCTTTACTATGGGTGAATCGCGCTTTAGGCAGCGGCCACCCGTATATGATCCTAGTGAGATATATTAACGAAAACACTCAATTTTGAGCTATACAGCGGTTGATTACAAGGTGTGCATGAGTCGAAACGTATTTCTCACTGTTTCGCTGGATTATTGAACTTTCGATGAGTTGCAGTCATCTATTGATGAAGCCATCATTTAAGCGTCTGATGCTAAGGCAAAAATGCTGAAATGGGTTACTATTAAACTTAGGAATTGTCTTTTAAGCCGTGTATATGAGGTGTAGTAATTGAATAAACGGCTATCACATCAAATGTGTCGTTTTCTAACGTCTAAATTTTTATCACCGTTGATATTTATCAGCCTGGTGGGCTGTAGTTTTGTGCCCAGTCAGCCGAAAGAGCATGTGCAGGGTGATGATATTGCACAAACAGAATTAAGCAGTGACTTGTTGTATAGCCTGCTGGCTGGTGAGTTTGCGGGTGTTCGGGGTCAAATGGATGAATCCATCGAACACTACGTATACGCAGCAGAAATCAGTAATGACCCTAAAGTCATCACACGGGCGGCATATATAGCGCTTTATGCTGGGAACAGTGAGCAGGCGGTAAAAATCACGGATCGCTGGTTCTCCTTAGGATTGCCTAAAAGCGATGCTATTACGCGGATGCGAGCAATGGCATTTGTGCGTTTGAGGCAATTAATGCCTGCTGTAGAATCGATTGAGCAGTTGCTATTTGAGCAAGAGCAACTGAATGAACGGGCTATTTCTTCGCTAACCCATATATTAGGTAAAGAAACTACCCAGCAATTCTCACTTGAGGTCGCGCAACAGTTAAATCAGCGGCACCCCAAACAAACTTTTATTATGCTACTTCTCGCCAGGTTCGAAGCTAACCTGGCTAAGTATGATGAAGCTCTGAAACATATTAATCAGCTCATTGAAATTGATGATAGTCTGGTGGATGCCTATCTGGTTAAGGCGCAAATACACAGCGGGTTAAAAGATCAGCCAGCTGCGATGCAGGCCATTTCATCTGCAGTGGAAAAGCGTCCGGCTGATACGGGCTTGCGTATGCAATATGCGCGCATGCTAGTGCAAATAAAGGATTTTGATGAGGCTCTGAGGCACTTTAAAGAGCTTAGAAAATTAATGCCCGATAATGAAAATGTATTATTAAGTTTGGGGCTGTTATCAATCGAACTGAATAATCATAATCAGGCCAAAGAATATTTACAAGAGTTGTTGAATAAGGGTTACCACAATCAGCAGGCGCATTACTATTTAGGACGTATTCAACAAAGCCAGGGCGAAGACATGGCAGCGATCGCCAACTTCGATCGAGTGTATAGCGGTGAGTATTGGCTGGATGCAAAAATTAGATCGGCTGGGTTGATCTCTGATGCCGGGCAGGTTGATGATGCGCTGTCGAGATTAGAAGCACTTAATCACGGCGATCAAAATGAAAATAATCAGATAAAGATTTTTCTGGCCCAGGGTGAAGTGTTGCGTTCAGTTAGTCGTCATCAAGAGGCGTATTTTTTATACAATACTGCATTGGTGAAGTCACCGGAAAATACTGACTTACTCTATGCGCGGGCTTTAACTGCCGAAAAGCTGAACATGTTAGATGTAACTGAATCAGATTTAAAAATGGTATTGATGCATGAGCCCAAAAATGCCAATGCCCTAAATGCATTAGGCTATACACTAGCGGATAGAACAGAGCGGTTGGCAGAGGCGCGTGAATATATTTTGAAAGCGGCGGATTTATTACCCGATGATCCTGCTGTATTAGATAGTCTTGGCTGGGTGTATTTTCGTTTGGGCGAGTACCAGGCGGCTATTAAATGGTTGAATAAAGCATTTAATATTTTACAGGACGCGGAGATCGCAGCACATCTTGGAGAGGCTTTGTGGGTTAATGGGCAGGCCGAAAAAGCAAAAAATATTTGGCAAAAAGGTGAACAACTTGATGGTAATCAGTCGGTACTCAAAGATACAATTCAACGCTTTAAAGAATAAATAAAATTCCTAAATATCACTTAATGAAACTCCCTCGTTTATATTGCTTATTGCTCATTAATTTGTGGCTATTCGGTTGTGCCTCGTCGCAAGTGAAAGAAGTTGCGGAAGAAAAAATAGATTGGCAGCACCAGCAGCAGGCATTACAACAAATTAAGCAGTGGGCTATTAATGGGCGCATTGCGGTACAAACAAACTACGATGGTGGCCAGGCGGACTATCACTGGCAACAGCTGAATACAACGGATTATAAAATCCGTCTACAGGCGCCTTTAGGCGCAGGAACCACGTGGATTAATGGCGATGCTCAGGGCGTGAACCTACGCACATCTTCAGGTGAGGCATTATATGATGCTGACGTAGATAAACTGATGCTACAAATAAATGGCTGGCCTTTACCGGTAAGTGGCTTGCGTTATTGGGTATTGGGTTTGCCATCAGCCGCTTCGTCCTACTCGGTTAGTCAGTGGAAGTCTAATGGCTTGCCGGGCGTTATGCTGCAAGACGGTTGGCGTATTGAATTTAGGCGATACAAAAAAGTGTCTGGCATTTTAATGCCGCATAAATTATTTATTCGTAGAGCTGACGCACAAGGTGTTGGCGATATGGGAAACAATGAAGAGGATGTTGATGTGCGACTAATTATTAGGCAGTGGAGTGTTGATAATGTCTAGTGCGTATCAATTTTGGCCGGCACCGGCAAAGCTTAATTTGTTTTTACAAATTACCGGGCAACGAGATGACGGTTACCATAATTTGCAAACGGTATTTCAGTTTCTAGATACGGGTGATCGTTTACGTTTTGTTATTCGCGACGATAAAAAAATCATGCGTAAAACAGATCTTGAAGGCGTAAAGCCTGATGATGACCTGGTGATAAAGGCGGCCAGAGCATTGCAGTTGGCAACAGGGACAGAGCAGGGCGCCGATATTTATTTGCAAAAGATATTACCCATGGGCGGCGGTCTGGGCGGTGGAAGTTCTGATGCTGCGACTACGCTGGTAGTGCTCAATCATTTATGGGGAAGCGGATTAAGTGAAGACGCCCTTGCGGAAATTGGCCTGAGTTTAGGTGCGGATGTGCCGGTTTTTGTACGTGG
>Ga0316209_1003704_pt1 | contig 10092 bp, 7 predicted proteins | sample 6monopyrite_MG_FD_204945 | JGI IMG/M metagenome (GOLD analysis project Ga0316209, IMG submission 204945) | Microbial mat bacterial communities from mineral coupon in-situ incubated in ocean water Damariscotta River, Maine, United States -... | ecosystem: Environmental > Aquatic > Marine > Coastal...
GCTCCATCATAAGAGACAATTTTCGAGAGATCATCTTTGTTTGAACCCTGATCAAGCTGCACAATGACGTTCCCCTGGTAAGTAGCCAGCGATGCAGCATGTCCGTAAGTGTTTTTGGGAACGCCAACTGAAATCTTCCACAATTCTTTTCCGGAAAAATCGAGTGCGGCCAGATCTCCATTAGCAAACATGACGAAAACGGCTCGACCATCAGTCGCCATTGTCGGAGCAGCGTAGCCGGTGTCGTCTGAAACTTTGACAGGTTCTTTAGAATCTGCACCAGTAGTGACCACTTCGCTTTGCCAGACAATTTTACCACTGGCAGCATCAAAACAGTAAACTTCGCGGCGTTCTTCGGTCGCCCCGGAAAGAAAAATGCGGTCCTTCCAGACTATCGGCGAATTGAGTCCCGGTAACGGTACCGGAGTTTTCCATGCAATTCCCTTGCCTGATGCAACGTCCCATTCGGTTGGAATATTTTTGTGGATAGAATCGCCCGAGCCATTCGGACCACGAAAACTGGGCCAGCTTTGCCGAAATTCTTCGGGGGAAGGCAATTCCGGCAGAGTTGGTGGAGCAGGTACGACAGCGGTTTCTTCTTCCGGCTCGATTTCCTCCTGTTCAGATCGGCGCAGCGCTGCCAATTCCTCAACAGAAGCCGGGAGTACACTCTGGTAACTCGAGTTCATCCCCCATGTGATGCCAACCAGAGAAATAATGAGTACAGAAACTGCCCATAAACCGGTATGGCTCAATCGCTCGTCGGAATCTGGACCAGGGGGTTTCGGAACAGGCATCGGAAGTTTCCGTTGAATCGTGACCGCCCATTTACCTGCGATCAGCATCAGACCGATTCCTCCCAAGAGCAGGAAGACACCGTTTTTCGTGAATTGTTGCTCACGGAAATACTCTTTTCGCAGCGCCAAATCGAGTTCCCGAATTTCCTGTTTGAGTTCTTCGTTATTCGGTTCCTGAGAGAACTTCTGTTTGAGTGCCAGAAACTGAGGCGAATCCAACGGAACTTTCGTCAGTCGGTTCGTTGCATCGACAACCAGCAGCACGCAAATCACGAGTGAAAACAGGGCGGCTACGGCGGCTGTGAGAACAAGAGAAGTCTGGCTGAAGATATTTTTCACGCTGTAGTCTCCTGAGCAACCCGCTCCTTTTCTTTTGGCGGAGGGTCGATGATCGGGAGGCATTCAGAAACATCTTCAATCAGGCCAAGCCTTACTTTTTCCACCGGGCAGTACCAGTAGCAGCGTCCACACGAAACACAACCGGCCCGATCTGCCTGGTAATCGTCGCGGCGTCTTCGTAGCGAAAGATGAATCAGCTTGATGGCAATCACCAGCCCGGTCCAAATACCAAGCCAGCCGCCGAGCCAGCGAAACTCTTTCTGAACTTCTATTGCCGATTGATAAAGTTGATCGACTGGTTGCCCGGTGGCACGAAAAGCATCGGTGGCGTCGGTTGATTGTTCTGTCGCGTTGCCTGTTTCTTCCAGTCGCATCTGTTCGGCCAAGCGAACGACCGGATGCCATTCCGAAAGCGGGTCGGCAAGCGAGTTCCCCAACCAGGTAAATGCAACCAGCACGAGTGGGGCACAAACCAACGAAGCCACAAGCTGGCGTTTCCCTTTCTTCCGGCTCTCAGCCGTTTGCACAGCGGTCGGCGGATGAATTGCTCCATAAGGACAAACATCTTCGCAAAGCTGACAGTTAATGCAGCTATCAGGGGGAATACTCAAACGCCATTTCGAAAAACATGAAAGAATGCGCAAGATTGCACCGTACGGACAAAGGTAACGGCAGTAAGGCCGACCAACAAACAAGCCGATCAGCAAGATGCAACTTCCGAAGATGATCATGTCGGTATTACCGGCCATGCGGAAGAAGGGGATGAACGGATCGTATCGACAAATTATAAACGCCGTTCCCGAAGCTGCGAATATGACCGCTGCCCCCAGATAGATGTAAGCGACCAACCCGAGTGAATGATCCAGCCACCGTGGTACCGTCACCGTGCGAACCGCAACAAGTTCCTGCATCGCTCCCAACGGACAGACAGCCGCGCAAAAGGTTCGACCAAAGAAAAGCGTGAACACCAAAGGAAGAAAAAAATAGGCAACGACTGTCAACGGAATAACATAGGTGGGATCGAAAATCGCCAGCGAAACGTTTTGCGTGGCACCAATCGAACAGACACAGCCCTGCCGCCAGAAACCGAACCACAATAAGGAACCGATAGTCAACACCAACAAATTTCGCCGCGAACGTGAAACCAGCGTAAAGTACGAGGCAGCCGAAAGAGCAGCCAGCAGAATGGCAATATCCAGAATCGGCCAGATGCTGTCATCAACATCCGGAACGCTGGCAGTCGGAATCGGGTGATCCGAAAATGTCGGCGTCGGGATCAGTTCCGCAACGGCGCAGCTTGCAAAGGCAAGCAATACGACGCTTTGCAATATCAAAAGGAGAAATTTACTCGTCGGTTTGAACACGTTTGATTAATTCCTTTGCCGCTTTGTCTTTGCCTTCTTTCGCCTTTTGCTCGATCAACGCCACCGCCACTTTTTTGAGGCGATAAGGCTTTTGCTCCGGCACATTGATAAACGCTTCGGTGGGACAGGCCACTGCGATCGCACATTCGTTGCAGTCCACACAACGATCGTGCATGATTTGCAGATAAAACGACCCATTCATCAAAGCACACCCTTTGACACACTTTCCGCAACCGATGCAGGCGTTTTCGTCAATTGTGTACTCGAAAAAGTTTTGCCCTGCTTTGCCTTCGATATGTGTGCGTATCACCGCATCGGTCGGGCAAAGCTGATTCTCTGCTCCCGTATCCAGACTTTTGTAATTCGGATCGAAATACCCGGTGCAGATATCGCAATAGCCGCACATATCAAAACATTGCACACACTTAACAGCAGATTCATCCAGCACGCAATAAGTGGCGCAGTTGCCGCATGCGACGCAGCGATCAGGATCGATCTGCCAACGTGTCCCTGCCGCATGACTTCTGCGTCCCGCCAGAAAACCGATCATCGCCCCACCAACGGTCACCCCGGCAACACGGATTCCATCGGCGAGAAACTTGCGGCGATCCTGCTGTTTTTCTGGTTCGCTCATGATTTTTTCCTTCTATTGGCTTGTCGGGTTTCCTCTGCCTGAGGAAGCTGGCATTGCTCCCAGAGCCAGCACGCGGGACAGGTCGAATCGGTGTTGACGCACTCCCCGTTGACTCGTCTTGCAACGAAGACCAAGGAGACGGCACTAATTCCTCCCAGAATTGTTCGACGTCCCAGACGAACAAACCATTCTCGACGTGTCACTGGTTTTTGTTGATCAGACATCATCGGCATCCTTCACAGGCTCAGTGAGAGTGAAAACCCGCACACATTTTTTCTTGGGGTCCAACAGAAGCACACGACCATCGGCATCGCTCGCCACATCGAAAACAATACCTCCCTGTGCAGAACGAGGATCGCCAATTTCATACTTCTTGATTCCCAACTGGGCCGGACCTGCAACGACAGATTCGAAATCACCTTCGTCGCTGTAGATTTTGACTCGGGGAATTCCTTTTTCGGAAGTGACAAACTTCCCGTTGGGCAACATCGTAAACTGGCTTGGATTACAGCAACCGAAAAATTTTTCGATTCCTGCGCCCGGCTCTCCCCAGAAGGTTTCCAAATTACCATCAAAGGAATAGGCTTCAATTCGTAGTCGCCCCGGATTGGCAATATAAAGCATTTCTTCTGAATCGACTGCGATATCGAAATATTCGCTTGGAACACTGAAGCCAGGCATTTCACGCTCCGGATCCGGCATGCCAATTTTTCCGACCAGTTTGCCGGCAAGATCAAATCGGAGTACCAAACGATTGCCTGCATCGGCCACGAAAATATCGTTTTCTGCAATCGCAATCGAGGTCAGGATGGCATTGGATTCGAAATCATCCCACGCCCCGGCTGGCGTTCCATCTGCGTCAAACAGTTTAACCTGTCGCCCGACTCCTACGAATATTCTGCCTGTATTTGCATGCTCGCTAGTTGCAACAGCCAAAGACCTGACAACCCCATCAACATCAATAACAATATCTTTACTGCCATCGGGATGAAAAACATGCACGACCTGATCACCAGCAACATAAATTTTCTGATTCGGCCCCGCCGCAATGGCACGAACATCTTCCATCGCCACGGAAAATTCGCAGGACTGTTCATATTGAATCAAAGCCGGATCGATTTTGATCAACTCAGTCAAATCGAGCGTGAATGTCTCTGATAAACCACTCCCTCCCGTGCCCCACGGATTCGTCCGCGCGATTGCATAACATGCCACGCCAACCGCGAGCGCAACCACGGCAGTGATCATCATCCCGCTGGCATCTTTCGATTTCGACATACTAAGTAATCCCGACAAAATATTTTCAGTTGTAGGGTCCGCTACCCGCGGACCGTCGCATATAATTTACGATCTCGCGTAACAGTTGGGAGCCTCCATGAATTCAAAAAGGAGCACAGACATTCCTGTCTGTCTTGTATGAGCATGCTCTATTTAAGGCAGACAAGAATGTCTACCCTCCGTTCAATTTTGTTTTTTGAATTAATAGGGGTTCCCTCTACATAAAAACAATTTTAACAGTCATATATTCGTAACATCAATACAGTATCCTCCGAATTCCCCCACTAACTTCCGAATTCCCATACTTGCAGGTTCCGCAATTGCGCACCATCGCTGAGTTATATTATTCGGTCAGATCCAGGCAGACCATTCGTGTCATATCGCGCAGAATCAATCGCCCGCCTGCAATGGCCATCGGTCCCCAGGCATCGTGCCCATCAGGGAGGACTTCGTGTTGAGCCAATCGCTGATAGCTGGCTGTTGTCGCCTTGGCCAATGTCAATGTCCCCTTATCATTCAGTGCCAGCATTAAGTCTCCAACAAACAGATACGGCCCGTGTCCAAACCGGTCTGAACCGCTGTCCCAGATTTCTTTTCCATCCAGATCGAGACAGAGCATTTGACCGCGACCACGTTTACGCACACCAAACAGATGCCCCTCACGAAAGACTGGTGTCTGTTGTTCCGAATTGAATTGTTTTGGCGAAAGCTTGTAGGCAACCTCGGCTTTGATTTGACCGTTCTTCTTATTGAGCTTCAACATAAGGCTGCCAACTTTATTGCCGTATCCACTCGAAAGGAAAATTCTTCCTTCCGGCAAGATAACCGGCGAAGGGCTTGTCGCAAATTGTTCCGGCCACTCGGTACTGTCCCAAAGCAGCGAGCCATCATCGGCTGAAATTCCGGCGACACCACCACTGCCACAGTAGACGTAACTTCGTTGCCCTTCAAATTCCATCGGAACGATTGAAACATGCGTCATTTTCCAGCCGCGAGGATTCGGGCTTTGCCAGATAATTTCGCCTGTTTTATAATCAAGAGCCATCAACATCGCTTTGCCGCAAGGGGCAACAATGAGACGATCCTGATCCACCAGCGGGCACTGCCCGGCATACCACTGCGGCACTGTTGTGCCATGTTCAAGAACCAGATCAATCAACCAGTGAGACTTTCCGGTGAACGCATCCCAGCAAGCAAGCTGACATCGCGGTCCGAGTGTGATCACGTAATCGCCCACAACAAGCGGCGTTGTGCGCGAGAGTCCATGATTGCGAGTCAGCAAAATCGGATAACTATTTCGCCAGATTTCCCGGCCATCGTCCAACGAAAGGCAAAGCAGCGTATCGGCTGCGGCTTCTTCATCGTAATCCAAAATGTAGACTCGTCCCCGACTGATGGCTGCTCCCGCATATCCTTCTCCCAATTCCATCGACCAGAGAACCGGTGGGCCACCTTCCGGCCAACTACGGGCCAGCGGAACGGTTTCTGTACTGATGGAATCACGGTTTTCCCCTCGAAAGCCGGGCCATTCGCCGACAACTTTGGAGGGAATACCGTCGCCTGGAATCGGTTCACCTGGGACGGGTGCCAATTTTTCGGCCTGATCGGCCTGATCCCCCGTTGGTGCATCAAGCCCGGGAACTCTCGCATGAAATTCGCGAGAGATCCCGGTTTGAACCCAGATCGTGATCAACACGACGCCGAGAACAGCGACCAATGTCGGAAGGATTGTATCGGTTGATTGAATCTTCATTGAACTCATTGACCAATGCAATACAGGGCTTGGCAAGTACGGATAAATATCCGACCATCAGCGCAATTTCACAATAGAAAAACCGGATCTGCATTTTGAATGCTCCCATTGTGGTGGGAAAACGTATTTGTACGTTTCTCAACTCATACAACGGGAAGGGTGCCTGGGGCAATAATTGATATCTGAATCTTATTATACAGATTATTCAATATTTAACCAACCAATTGCAACCCTGCAGCCAGATGATCGCTCAAAACAGATGCATTATTGCACCTGCTGCAACCCAATGAATACACTCGAAAAAAGTAACAGCCGAAGATAAGAGACCGGTAGCCGTGCTGATCTACTGCTGTTTTCAAACTTCGATCTCATACCCTTTGCGTTGCTCGCGGGATTGCCATTGGTTGGCGGAATCGTCACCAACAATCTGTTCTGTTTTAGGATCCCAGTGCAGTTCCCGATTTAAGCGAATCGAAATGTTCGCCAGATGGCACGTTGTCATCGCTCGATGATGTGAATAGACATCGGAAATCGGAAGCGCGCGAGATTTCACACAGTCGATAAAGTTTTGCATGTGCGAAGTCGGTTTGCCGCCGTACAGTTTTTCGATGGCATCTTCAGGTAACGGATTCTCTTTCAATTCCTCGACAGCTTTGCCAGTGATTTTGCCGCGGTTGACGAACAGTTTTCCCTTGGTTCCTTCGAAAAGAATTCCGTTATCAAAGCCGAGTTCTTTCGCTTCGTGACGGATATTCATTTCAACGCCGTTGGGGAAATCTGCCCGGACGTGAAATTTCAATGCGGTATTATAGCGGTCATCGAGAGTCGGCATCCCCGCTTTCATCTCAACCGGATGTTCAACCAATTGCGGTACGATAACAGTTGGCCCCTGCCCTACTCCATTTTGCTCGATTGCCCATTGTGCGATGTCGATATGATGGGCTCCCCAGTCGGTCATTTTCCCGCCGGAATATTCGTACCACCAACGGAATTCATAATGACACCGGCTGTTTCCCCAGCGCCCTCCATCGGCATCTTTCTTGAATCGATAATCAACCAGAGGAGCCTGCCCAAGCCACATCTCCCAGTTGAGTCCTTTGGGAACATCGACAATCGGAATCGCTCCGCTGTCATAAGCGCCGCCGATGGCACAGGTTACTTTTTTGATCGTGCCGATACGCCCGGCTCGAATAATCGCAATCGCTTTCAAAAACATCTGCCCCATTTCGGTACGCTGCTGCGTCCCGACCTGAAAAACACGCCCGGTCTTTTTCAGCGTTTGAATGATTTTTTTGCCTTCATCAATTGTCAGCGTGAGTGGTTTTTCACAGTAAATGTCTTTGCCTGCCTGCATCGCTTCAATGGCAATTTTTGAGTGCCAATGATCTGGCGTGACAATAGTAACGATATCGATGTCACTACGCTCAAGCACTTTTCGATAGTCTTCATAAACATCAACATTCTTTTTACTTCCCTGAATTTTCTGGACACGCGATTTACCTTTTTGCGCGTGATTCGCATCGACATCACACACGGCTGCGCAATCGGCAAATTTCATCGCGTTGGGACCAACTGCTCCCCAACGAGAACCGGTTCCGATACACCCCAGAACGGGTCGTTCATTGGCAGAAGTATTCGCCAAAGCCTCGCGACTGGTAAACCAGTAAGGCATTGTCGCCAGTGTGCCTGCAGTTAATGTTGATGTTTTTAGAAAATCGCGGCGGGTCGTATTATTCTTCATGGTTATCTCCAGTAAATATTCAGACGAAAAGTACTTCTCTTACTCACTACACCATACATCAAATCTATCAGAAAGAAAATCAAACCAAGCCCCTGCTCCAAACTCTTATCAACCAGAATACAAAATATTTCCCTGATAAAGCTCTATTTAAGTTGCTGATCTGCGAAATCAAGAAGACGCGATGCTGCTTCACGCCAGTAGGTTTCTCTTAATACTTCGTGATACCAGCCGGGCAAAATTTGTAATTCAATGGGCGAGGCTTTTTGCTTTTTGTTTTGATTTTGATTTTGATTAACCAGATCAGTCCAGGCTTTTGTGGCGAGAGGATCGACAACCTGGTCTTCTCCGCTTTGTAAAATGAGTGTGGGAATTAAGTATTGATCAATTTCAGAGAAAGCAGTTCGGATCGCATGAGCAGATTCTATAAACCAGCGGGCGCTCACTTGTTTGCGTATCAGGTGATCCAGTTTTCGGATTTGAATTGCTTCTGCATCGTGCGTTAAAATTTCTGGATCGATGGTACTACTAAAACGTGTTTCCGGCTTGAAACGACTGAGCAACTTGCCAGCAAATATCTTCCAGGCAGCAACGGGGAGCTTCAACCCCAAAAATGGTGAAAGTAGCATCAGCGAACAACACAAGGGATCAGTCTGTACTCCGGCTTGCTGCTGAATATATCGGATCGAGATCAATCCCCCCATGCTGCATCCGACTAGAACTGTTCTGGATGAACAACAATTGAGAGATTTCATCAAAAAACGAAGATCGCTGACGTACTGATCAAAATGTAAAACATGTACATAATCTCCTGTGGAATGACCATGTCCTCGCAAATCAGGAGCAATCACTCTCCAACCATTCCCGATGGCGTTCATCACAAATCGTTCATAACGTTCGCCATACTCGCAGGCACCGTGTACAAGGAAAAGCGTTTTTGCCGTATCAGTCTGCTCCTGCGATGTGGTTGCAGGTTCCCAGATACGACAGAATAAATCGATTCCTTGTTCCGGAGATAGACGAACTTCTTCCATCTGTACATTATGACTGCCTGGAGCATTCACCTTGGAACTCTTTCTAAAAAACAATCGCCTTATGGGGGACTGCTATTAATTTCAAAAAAATAACTGAACGGAGGGTAGACATTCCTGTCTGCCTGCAACAGAGCATACTCTAATGAGACAGACAGGAATGTCTGTGCCCCGTTTTATTTAATGTCTGCACCCCTTCATATTTAATATCTGTACGCCCGTCGACTAAACAGGGACTCCCTTATCTATTCCCCTACTTTTTCCTCAACCCCAGAAGAGTATACCTGCGACCACTCTTCAATTAATTATTATCATAAATCTTTCCCGTGAGGGCATAATTTTGACGTAGTTCTTTCATTTCTGAACTGTATAATGATATCCATCCGGAGGGAATATCGGTTCCCACATATCGCATGGTTTTGTACAGTATGGGTAACAGTGTGGGTATTTGACTAATACGATATCCTTTATTGTGTAGTTGTTCCCCTTTATAAAATCGTCCGGGGGATAAACAGAAGTTCGCTTTCTCTGACATGTTTCCAATTAGCATTTGGATTAGTGAAAGCAGTTGTTTTGATTTGGGTCGCTGGAGATCGTAATACATGTCGGAAAAGTTTAATACTCAAATTGTTGATTACATCAAAGAAACCCCTGCCTGGGCGGTGAGCCTGGGGGTTCATGCCATCATTTTAATGTTGATGGCGAGCATCACTTTTGTTGTTCAATCGCCCAGCAATCAACTACTGCTTTCTAGTGTGATTGATGAAGCGGTAGATGATCAGCAGTTTTTGTTTGATGCAACGGTCTCTGATCAAGTCGGAACAGATTCTAATTTCGACACACTTTCCCCTTCGCTGGCAACAACGGTTACTCCTGAAGATCCGCAAGAGCAAATCGATCAACAGCTTGAAGAAGAGAATCTGGAAGTTGAAGTCCCCACAGCAGATCTTGTCGCCAGACCAAGTGATGCAGAGCTGGTAGAATCGGTTGAAGTCGCCGGGCAGACAGAACATCCGGGTGGCGTTGCCGGGGCAATGGATCGGCTGACCTTCGAACTGGCCTCTTCTTTAAATGACAGACCGACCCTGGCGATCTGGTTATTCGATGCTTCCAACTCCTTAAATGAACGCCGTGAAGCAATCGCGAAACGATTTGAAA
>Ga0316209_1003708_pt1 | contig 10085 bp, 7 predicted proteins | sample 6monopyrite_MG_FD_204945 | JGI IMG/M metagenome (GOLD analysis project Ga0316209, IMG submission 204945) | Microbial mat bacterial communities from mineral coupon in-situ incubated in ocean water Damariscotta River, Maine, United States -... | ecosystem: Environmental > Aquatic > Marine > Coastal...
GGCGTTAATGGATCAGCGTTTTTGTTGCAGCATTAAACGTCAGCAATTCTAAAAATAGAATCAATAAAGAACCATCACTGATTTCGTCAGGCACAGCCTGACCTACGGTACTGCCGATTCTGGATCGCGCGAAGCATCCGGCTGCAAACTTTCGGGTGCCGTAATCGTGGCATCGTTATAACGATCCGCCGGAGCCGTCCCGGCTGTCCAGGTGCCGACCCCGTTTTCATCTTCGCTGTAAGTCTCCCCATTTTCCAGATTCTGTTGATCCGACAACGATTGAGATGCCGAAGCAACCGCCCGATCATTCCGCAACGTCTCACGATTCGTTTCGAGAGCCATGTTGTAATCAAATTCAACCGCAATTGGTCTGCACAGCAGACCCTACGTCGCTACGCCGGGTTAGTATCTTATCAATAAAATACTGCGCAAAGGTGGCAGGATATTTATGATGAATCGTAGGTTAGGCTTTCCAGCCTGACACGACATAGGGAACGGTTCCTGGCACCTTTAATTTTCTCAGAAACGTGAAATATGACACCCCGGCAATGTCTTTTGGATTTTTTCCAATCCATGATTTGATATTCGTGTCTTTGGGAGAAGAATACTTTTTAAGTGAGGAATTCCCTGCAAGTGAGAAAGTCCTTTGTCAGTAATAAGAGTCTCATGCAGCGTCAATATTCTCAGAGAGGGAAATCCTTTGAGGTTGGCTATGCCAGAGTCAGTAATCGATGTTGCACTAAGATTAAGGACGCTAAGCTTACTTAGAGCCTTCAAGTGAATTATCCCTGCATCGGTTACATTTGTACTGGAAAGTGAGAGGGATACGAGGTTGCTTAATTTTTCCAAGTGCGGTAGTCCAGCATCTGTTATTTTGGTGCCATCTACTTCAAGAGAATGCAAACGTGTTAAAGTGCTTATTTGAAGTAATCCAGCATCCGTAATTGCCAACCCTGGAAGGCTGAGGTCATTTAAATTTGGTAGCGATTTTAGATGAATTAGACCAGAGTCAGTAACTTTTTCTTTTCCCTTAATGTAAGAGATGCCTGACATAGTCATTGTTCTTTTGGATATTGACAATCTTTCCAATTTGGATAGATTTTTCAGGTAAGCAAGCCCCTCATTGGTAACATTGGTATCAGAAAGATAGAGTTTATGAATGTCGGTTAAGCCTCTAATTTGTTTTAAGGTTTTGTCGTCAACTGATGGTCCTGCAAGTCCGAGTTCTTCCACCTTTTCAAATGCACTCAAAAAACCATCGCCGAGGAATTCACGAAAACCCCCTTCCCACCCTTCAGGAAGAGAATGCAGAATGAATCCCGGTGATTTTTTAATGTTAAATATTTTTGCTTCCAGTTGACTAACAACACGATAATTTTGAATAAATGGATACGCCGTTACTAACAACAAAATAAGAAAGACTACCGTCCCTCCGGTTAACAATTTGAGCCAACCAAACGATTTTCCCTTATCGCTTTTTTTTGAATCTGATTTCGAGTTCACCGGGCAAATCCCTACCCGGTAAATCCGGGATAAAAAGGAAAAGATATCTGCTGGCTACCGTACTTAGCCAAGGCAAACAATAATACCACAATAACCGGGTAGCACAGACAATCCTGAACAGATTGTCTGAGCTACCCTCTATTTCAATGACGTTATCCCAAAAGTCCAAGAGGGGGCATCGTCATGATGCACCCTGTTGGACTACTTCTCGGATATTATTCCACAATAATTTCTCGCACGGTTTTGCCGCCGGGGATCATCGGGAGAACGTGTTCGGCGTACGGGCAGATTACTTCCAGCACGTATGGACCATCATGGTTGATCATTGTTTTGATCGCTTCTTCCAGATCGTCTTTGTGCTGAACTCGCTGGCTGGCGATGCCGTAACCTTTGGCGATTGTTGGGAAGTCGGGGTAAATTAAATCGCAGGTATCTCCTTCACCATCGCCGAGTGCTTCCGGTTTATCGACCGGACCTAAATAAGTGTGCGCCCGGCGTCCTTCCATGAATCGATCTTCCCACTGCACGACCATTCCCAGATGCTGATTATTTAGCAGCATCGTTTTAACGGGCAAGTTTTCGCAAACAAGCGTTCCCAATTCCTGAATATTCATCTGGAACGAGCCGTCCCCTTCGATGTTAATCACGAGTGCATCGGGGTGAACAGTCGCAACGCCCATTGCAGAAGGTAAGCCAAATCCCATTGTTCCCAACCCCGAAGAACTGAGGAAGCGTCGTGGTTTATCAAACCTAAAATATTGAGCCGTCCACATTTGATGCTGCCCGACCCCGACACTGACAAACGGGTCGCGTTCTCTGGTCATTTTGTACAATGTTTCGATCGCGAGTTGTTGCGGAATTTCGGTGTCGTAACATTTGTAATGTAACGGGAATTTTTCTTTCCACTGGGCGATTGTTTTGTGCCAGGCGTCTATTTCGGGAATGTCATCAACAGTAATCGCCTTGTTGAGTTCTTCGATGACGTGCTTTACATCTGCGACAACAGGAATATGTGCTTCCTTGTTTTTATGGATCTCTGAAGGATCGATATCGACATGCACAATTTTTCCATGCTTGACAAATTCATCGAGTTTTCCAGTCACACGGTCATCAAAGCGAACTCCGAATGCGAGCAGCAAATCGGCTTCGTCAATCGCAAGATTAGCGTAAACGGTGCCGTGCATGCCGAGCATGTGCAATGAAAGATCGTGCGTGCCGGGAAATGCGCCGATACCCATGACAGTTGTCGTCACGGGGATTTTTGTCTTCTCGGCGAACTTCAGTAGTTCATCCGCTGCCCCCGAAAGAACGCAGCCACCACCAACATACAGGACCGGTTTTTTTGCTCGTTTGATTGCTGCAATAATCTGTTTGATCTGTTCCGGTGCAACATCTCTTAATTCGGGATGATAACCGGGCAAATTCATGGGTGGATCAAGATCGAGTTCTTCAAGCGGGATCGAATCCAACTGAACATCTTTCGGGAAATCGATCAGAACAGGCCCCGGACGCCCCGTTGTTGCAATATGAAATGCTTCCTTCACAATCCGGGCAACATCATTGATATCGGTAATCATAAAATGATGTTTGGTAATCGCCCGGCAAACTTCAACAATCGGTGTTTCCTGGAACGCATCAGATCCAATAACGGCTTGCGTTACCTGCCCGGTGATCGCAATCAGCGGAACCGAATCGAGCTTCGCATCTGCAATTGGTGTGACCAGATTGGTCGCGCCCGGCCCGCTGGTCGCCATGCACAAACCGACCATATCGGTCGTGCGCGAAACTCCCTGTGCAGCGAACCCGCCCCCTTGTTCATGACGCGGTAGAATCGTACGAATACGCTCACGATTTTTCCGCAGCGCCTGGTGCAAAGGCATACTTGCCCCGCCCGGATAGGCGAAAATGAATTTGGATTGATGATGAATCAACGCTTCGACAAGAATCTCCGATCCCAGAATTTGAGCCTGTTTTGTCGATTTTTCTTCTGCAATTGCCACGATAATATACCTTAAATTTCACACAATGTTTTGAGGAGTACGGTCCGCTCACCTGTTAAATATGGTTATGGTCAATAATCAATCAGAGCATTCTAGCCAGAAAAGGTTCAACTATCGAGAGTTGGTAGCAGGAAATTTCTGGGATCAGTGGTAGAGAAGGTGCAAGCTGCCCTAATCGCGACATGTTACAATGGTAACAAACGTGGTCATTTGAATCGCATCGCCCGATTCGTCAGGCATTATTTACAGACTGCGCGGGCTGAACCGCCGCGACGCCAGTCTCCAACGCCAGTCGCAACTCCTGTCTTGATATCGACTTCTATCGATTGAGCAGATCCCTGGCGTCTTTTTTTTGGGTGATAAATGGTATGTCCTCGTTTAATAAGATCTTCCTTCATGTTTTCAAACAGGCCGTGATCACCAGATTCTAATTTTAATAAATCTGGAAACCATTGCTGGTGAATCCTCGGTCCATCGACCGCTTCTTTCAAAGATCGCTTGAAAAGAAGTGTCTGGACAAGAATACTCGATACAGTATTAATGATTGTCCGCCCGCCAGGGCTACCTACGATCAGCCGCACTTTGCTGTTTTGTTTCACGATTGTTGGAGTTTGCGAACTGAGCATTCGCTTCCCCGGAGCGAGCAGATTCGGTTTTGTCCCGATGATTCCTTTATCATTCGTGTAACCGGGGTACCAGTTGAAATCACCCATTTCGTTATTGAGTAGGAAACCGGCTCCTCGCACAACAACTCGGCTGCCCCAACTATATTCGAGTGTGTATGTGTTGCTCACCGCCATGCCGTTGGCATCAATCACCGAAAAATGCGTAGTCTGCGGGCTTTCATAAGGGCCTTTTGTTAAAGGAAGATCCCCTGCGATCTCAGCACTGGGGGTTGCCTTGATCGGATCGATTGTTGATGCAAGCTGGTAGGCATACTTGGCATCGAGAACTTTTTCCGGGATTGTTACAAAATCGGGATCTCCAAGATACGCCGCCCGTTCCCGGAAAGATCGCCGCATCACTTCGCTTAATAAATGAACCTGATCCGCGGTCCAGAATTTTTTGCAGTCCACTTTCAGATTGAGTTTATCAATCATGCGCATTTGCATCAAAACAGTGATGCCACCCGAACTGGGAGGCGGTGCGCCATAGATCGTGTAATTCCGGAACGTTCCTTCAATCGCAGGACGAATATTTGCACTGTATTGCTGAAGATCTTTTGCACTGATCAGCCCATTATCCCGTTTCATTTCTTTAACAATCTGTTTCGCAATTTTTCCTTCATAAAAAGCAGCAGGGCCTTTGATTGCGATAAGCTGTAGCGTGGCTGCCAAGTCTGGTTGGACAAGCCGGTCTCCCGATTTCCAGAGACGTTTTTCAGGATGACCGAAAACCCGATAAAATTCTGTGTAACGTGGATCGGTCTGAATCGATTTCAGTTTCAGAACCGAATTCAGTGAATAAGCCAGGTTGGAATCGACTGTAAAGCCATCTCGGGCAACACGCGCTGCCGGTTCGACAACGCTTTTCCAGGGAAGTTTGCCGAATTTTTGATGAGCCAATGCCATCCCGCGCACCGTACCGGGAACGCCAGCCATGCGGGCATGCAGGCGATTTTTCCAGTGGGCAAAACTGAATTCATCGACGAGGGCCGGTGCTTTTTCGCGATATTCGACACAGACAACCTTTTTGCCCGGTGGAGCGACCATCATAAAACCGCCGCCGCCAATGTTCCCTGCTTCCGGCCAGGTAACAGCCAAAGCAAACGCGGTCGCAACAGCAGCATCAACCGCGTTCCCGCCGTTTGCAAGAATGTCCCGTCCAATTTCTGAAGCAACAACCGTATCTGAAACAACAACTCCCTGTTTTCCGGAAGCGACATCCACCGGTTGACGCATCGGCCTGACAAGTTTGGTCTGCGCCAATCCCGATTGAGTGGAAAGCTGAGCCAGCAGGACAATCATAAGCAGCTTGCAGCAGATCAACCCAGCACGGCTGGTCTGTTTTGACCGCCATAACCAAAATGGTATTTTTCTATTATTTGCGAGCTGTACGCCAACTTTTACCGTTAGTAATACAATTATTCGTGAGCGGAATAAACCATGTTCAAAGTCTTTCAACATGCGGTCACCTTTAGCCTGTTAAAATCTGCTTGAATCATCTTTTGCTAACATCGTAAGCTATTTGGACCTCAAACTCCAATCAGATATTACTGATTTGTTCGCTAATGATAGGGAATCCTGAGAGCCAGCAGAGCCAGCAGAGCCGCAAGCTGGGCGGATTGATGGCCTGAAATAATTGGTCTCGTCATATTTCTTGTTTTCTGCTAGAAATACTTGCAGTTAGAGGTTTCCTAAAGAAATAGCCATAGCAATTTGCAAGAGCCAGGGAAGGTTTGTCATGCTTCGAGAATTAATCGTTTTCAACCTGAAAAGAGGCATTCTTTGTTTGATACTGTTTTCACTCTGTTTTTCAGAAACGATTGCAGAAGATCAAAATAAGCAGGCCGCGAAAGTGACTGCTGAAAAATATGAATTAAACTATCAGTTCAAAGCGGGGGAATTTGTCCATTATCAGGTTTCTGATTCTTCCACTTATACAACGCAAAAAGATGCCATTTCGGAAACAGCTAAAAATCAGTCAATCGCCTGGAGGCAGTATCGTGTTGTCAGTGTTGATAAATCTGGCGAAGCGGTCTTGGAACTGATGATAGATCGTGTGCAACTGCAAACGCAATTTGATGATTCTCCCCCCATTGTTTTTGATAGTGCCGATCCCAAATTACAACCAGAGAGTTTCAAGCAAATTCTCCAGACAGTTGGCAAGCCGATGAGCCGAATTCGCGTTAATCGGCAGGGGAAGCTGTTGGAGGTTCATAACTATTTTGGAAAGCAACCAGAACAAGCAGATCCTTCGCTCAACTTCCTCGTCGTTTTCCCACAAGAACCAGTTGCGATTGACGAAACATGGAAACAGAATCTGGAAGTGGAAGTTCCAGTCACTAAAACATTGAGGGAAAAAGTAAAACTACTGCGGATTTATCAACTGAAATCTATCGAAAATGATCTGGCTACGATTACTCTTTCTACCGTCCTGGTCTCAAAAATTAGAGATCCCGCGATTAAAGTACGGTTGATGCAGCAAACCCCTTCCGGAACGATTCAATTCGATATGAAACGCCGACTACTGATTTCTCGAAAGCTACACACAGACGATCAGGTGATCGGAGCATTTGGAGCAGGAACTCTTGTGAAAGCGATGAGTATCCGAAAAGAAACCTTGCAGCCCGGTAAGGTTGCCCAAGCGGCTGGACCTGCAATTCGATAGTTTTCAGACTCAGTCATGACATTGAAAGAGCACGGCTTGACGAACCAGCTTGATTGCCTAAAATTCGAACTCCAACCGCGTCTTGCGGTTAACACAATATTCAGTATGTGAGTGAGGGTTTATTTGTGAGTATCAAGCGTGTTCTCAGATCTGAGGCAGTAGAAAGCCTGATCGATGCTGCACGCAGAGTGGCTGATATACAAGGTTTGAACGTCATTATTATGATGACGAATGCTCCATACGATTTTCGCGAGATTCAAAAAAAACTGCGGAAATTAAAGCTGATCGTTGCCAGCGATCAGGAAAAAATCCAGCAAGCATCTGAAGAGGATGAAGTTCAGCTCATCAAACTGCTTCACGAACCGGGAACCAGACAAAATCAACTGGGGCAAGCAGTTGTCGAAGGGATTGCAGACGAACTTTTCAACAGCGGCGACACCATCGTTGCTTTGTATGCCGGGTATGATCGCGATGAAATCGACACACTCAGTGTGATTCCGCTGGACGAACAGCTTTCGCGTTTGACCGCGCGAGACTTGCAGCGTCTGGAAACTCAGGTTCCTCTCGAAACATTACGGCTTGTTGTCGATTTAGCCTGTGATATTGGACGAGAAGGTCGGGAAGGGAAATCGATTGGAACCCTGCTTGTCGTGGGCGATCATCGAAAAGTGATCCAGAAATCTCACGAGCAGGTCCACGATCCTTTCAAAGGTTACAATCGCAAAGATTGCCAGTTACGCAACCCGCGTGTGCGAGAAAGCATTAAGGAATTGGCTCAGATTGACGGGGCATTTATTGTCGCTTCGGACGGCACGGTGGAAGCAGCCGGGCGAATTCTGGATGCACCTGCCGAAGGGTTGATGCTCTCCAAAGGGCTTGGCTCTCGTCATTGGGCCGCCGCTGCGATTTCAAAAGCAACCAAAGCGATCGCGATAGCCGTTTCAGAATCAACAGGCACCGTTCGTCTGTTTCAAAATGGAATGGTCGTTCTTAGAATTGAACCAATGGATCGCGCGATGAAATGGCGGGAAGATACAACCGAACCTCCTGCTCCTTCAGGAGATTAATTTCTTGGATGGGATACTTGTTGTTAATAAACCGCAAGGGATGACATCACGAGATGTTGTCAATCGCGTGCAGCGAAGAACCGGCATTCGCAAATGCGGTCATGCAGGCACGCTGGACCCGATGGCGACCGGTGTGTTGGTCATTTGCCTGGGACGAACAACGCGTCTGGTTCGGTTTGTGCAGAAAATGCAAAAGATTTACCGAGCCAAATTCCGCTTCGGTTACACCAGCGATACCGACGATGTCGAAGGTATTCTTCAATCAACCCCGTCTTCTACATTACCCGGAAAGGTCGAATTGCAGAAGGCTTTGTCAGATTTCCTGGGCGATATCGAGCAAGTTCCTCCCCAATATTCGGCAGTAAAGATAAAAGGAAAGCCAGCGTATAAACTGGCTCGCGCAGGGGAGAAGGTAGCTCTAGAACCACGAACGGTTTCGATTTACCAGTTTCAACTACTTCAATATAACCCTCCCGATTGGGAAGCGATTATTGAATGTGGCTCGGGAACGTACGTTCGATCTCTGGGGCGAGATCTCGGGCAACATTTTGGTTGCGGTGCAGTGATGGCATCTTTATGTAGAGAAGCGATTGGGCAGTTTAGTCTTGAGCAATCTGTAACGCTGGAAGAGTTGGATGATCGCCGCTGGGAAAAACATCTTCTGCCTGCCCGAAACGCAGCCGCGAATTTAATTCAGTTTCAATGCGATGCAAAACAAACAGAAGATATCCGCCACGGAAGGCCACTTCCATTAGAGGCACTCGATAACAACTCGTCCTTAGAAAATGGCGAGGAAATTGCGATACTGGACCCACAAGGGGAATTGCTGGCCGTTGCAGAAACAAACCAGTCACTGCAATTGATTAAGCCTCGAATTGTTCTGACGGGTTGAACAGCAGGGACTGTTGGTGCAACCGGGGTACCCAACCACTTCAGTGGTTGGGTCCGTCAGGCACAAGATGCTCACTTCAACTTATCACGGCTCACAGAGCCGTGGCATGGGAAATTTTAATACGTAAAACAGTTGTTCAAGAGAATCTCTGTTTTTTCAAAAGGAACACAGATATTCCTGTCTGTCTCGTTTGAGCATGCTCTGTTGTAGGCAGACAAGAATGTCTACCCTCCTTCAATCTGCATTTTCCGGGTTACTTAACATCGGGTAAACAGTAACTGTCATATCTTTGAGCCGTAGGATGGCGTGCTTGCACCCATCAAAGGTGGTCTGCATTGTCTTGAATCCATCGCCGGGTCATCACTGTTCCAACTCTTTTCTGTCATGGAACGTAAACCGGCACGCGAAGATGGGTGCAAGCACGCCATCCTACGAAAAATCAAACACAGATATTATAGTTAACGCTGGCTCAATGCTTAATAGGATATCCATAACCAAAATGATGCTTTTTTGAATATCGGACAACACGCAAGGAAATTGATTGATAGTTGCACAAAAAAAGGGTGCAGAATGACAGTTCCCTGCCGTTTTTATCGAAGTCATTGCCCTGACTGGTGTTTGCCCGTATGATGTTATTACTGCGGTGGTATATGCAATTATCGCTGAGCCTTCTGACCTGCCTCACTGGAATTCATTGTGATCAATTCTTCAAAACCATTAGATAGCATCGAAAGAACATCGGCGTTCGATTTTTCGTTAACAACCCGCACAATTTTTGGAGCCGGGGCGTTATCGCAGTTGGGAGAATTGGCTTGTGAATATGGAGCAAAGCAAGTTCTTCTGGTGACTGATCAAGGGCTTGCAAAAGCGGGTCACGAAGAGCGAGCGGTTCAATCGCTAAAGCAAGCTGGTCTTCAGGTTGTCATTTTTGATGGCGTCTGTGCCAATCCGACTACAGAAGATGTCGATCACACCTTGCAAGTTGCCCGCCAGCATCAAATCGATTTCATTGTCGGTCTGGGAGGCGGCAGCAGTATGGATTGTGCCAAGGGAGTCAACTTTCTGTTGACCAATGGCGGGGAAATTGAAGACTACTGGGGTGTGGGTAAAGCAACCAAACCGATGCTCCCTTTTATTGCGATTCCCACAACATCTGGAACAGGCAGCGAAGCACAATCGTTTGCGCTGATCGCGAAGCCTGAAACACATATGAAGATGGCGTGTGGCGATAAAAAAGCGGCTGCCAAAGTTGCCATTCTTGATCCTGAATTAACTGCCACGATGCCTCATGCG
>Ga0316209_1003709_pt1 | contig 10077 bp, 8 predicted proteins | sample 6monopyrite_MG_FD_204945 | JGI IMG/M metagenome (GOLD analysis project Ga0316209, IMG submission 204945) | Microbial mat bacterial communities from mineral coupon in-situ incubated in ocean water Damariscotta River, Maine, United States -... | ecosystem: Environmental > Aquatic > Marine > Coastal...
TCCTCTGTGGTTCAAAATATTGGTTTTTAGTGACCTAAACCATAGGCTCTTGGTCAGCGCCTTCTTTTTCTATCTCGGTAGGCATCAAGTCTTCTTTACTGATACCTAGTGTCAGGGCAACCAAGCTTGCGACATAAATCGAAGAATAGGTTCCGATTATTACCCCAAACAACAAGGCAGTTGCAAAACCATGGATAGTCGCACCGCCTACAAAGAACAACGCAAGTAAAACTAAAATGGTCGTCAAAGACGTGACAATGGTGCGGTTCAAGGTTTGGCTCAGAGAAATATTGATAATTTCTTCTGACCCACCTTTGCGTATTTTGCGAAAGTTTTCACGAATACGATCACACACCACTATAGTATCGTTAAGTGAATAACCAATAACGGCCAGTACAGCAGCCAATACTGTTAAATCGAACTCTAAGCCTAATACCGAGAATAACCCCAAAGTTAAGATAACATCATGGGTTAATGCGGCTACCGAACCTAAAGCAAAGCGCCATTCGAAGCGTAAAGCCACATAAATAAGGATACAGATTAAAGCCACCAGCATAGCCAGCCCGCCTTGTTCGGTAAGCTCTTCACCTACACTAGAGCTAACATAAGAACTCCCGCGCATTTCTGCGCTGCTATCTGCCTCTTGTAACACTTTAATCGCCGCATCGCCTAATTCAGAAGGTTTAACACCTTCCCGAGAAGCTAAGCGGATTAGGACGTCTTGACTACTACCAAAATTTTGTACCACGGCATCGTTAAAATCTGATGCTTCAAGTTGTTTACGAATTTGCTCTAAATCTGCAGTTTGAGCATAACCCACTTCTATCTGGGTACCGCCAGTAAAATCTAGCCCCCAATTCAGTTGATTAATGGCCAAAGACGTCAGCGAACCAATAAGCAACAACACCGACAAAATAGCCGCTGGTTTTCTCAGCGACATAAAGGCGATGGTTTCTTTCATATTTAATAATTGCATGTTGGCGCTCCTAGATTGACAACTTGGTCAGACGTTTACCGCCCCACCAAGCATTCACGATGACACGCGTCACAATGATCGCAGTGAACATTGAAGTGATGATCCCGATCATTAAGGTAATGGAGAAACCTTTAATCGGCCCTGTACCTACAGCAAACAAAATCAAACCCACCAGGAAGGTGGTAATATTGGCATCTAAAATGGTTGAAAACGCACTGTCGTAACCATGATGAATAGCTTGCTGCGGACTTCGTCCGTCTTTTATTTCTTCACGTATTCGCTCAAAGATGAGTACGTTAGCATCCACCGCCATACCTACAGTTAAGACTATTCCCGCCATGCCTGGCAGCGATAACGTGGCACCAGGGACCATGGACATAATGCCAATAATCATGACTAAGTTGAGGGTCAATGCAATGTTGGCAACAAAGCCAAATTTTTTGTAGTAAATCAACATAAAGATAAGTACGGCAATAAAGCCGTAAACAATAGCTTTGGTACCTAAGTCAATATTTTCTTGGCCTAGGCTGGGTCCAACGGTGCGCTCTTCAATAATTTGAATAGGGGCAATCAAGGCGCCGGCTCTTAATAGTAACGCCAAATCATAGGCTTCTTGCGGCGAGTCTAATCCAGTGGTTTCAAACTGGTTACTAAATACGCCGTTAATTGTAGCGACACTGATAACACGTCTTTCCTCTTTAAAGATAAGCTTGTCGTCCTCGTCTCGTTCGCCCGTAGCTTTAAATTCAATAAACACCACGGCCATAGGTTTGCCCACAGCACGTTTAGTGAAGTTGAGCATCTTAGCGCCACCTTTGGAGTCAAGTGAAATAGACACCTTTGGCATACCATATTGATCCACACCACTGTTGGCGTCGATAATTGAACTTCCCGCCACTATGACTTTTTTCTTGAGTAATTGTGGGCCACCTTTGTCATAAGGTAACAACTCAGAGCCAGCAGGCACGCGACCATTAATAGCATCACGCACGTCATGTTCAAGGTCGACTTCACGATATTCTAAGGTAGCTGTAGCGTTCAAAATCTCTTTGGCTTTAGCCGTGTCTTGAATACCTGGTAATTGCACAACTATCCGATCTGGCCCTTGCTTTTGAACGGTGGGTTCAGCCACACCCAGTTGGTTTACGCGGTTACGAATAATAGTAATGTTTTGTTTTACTGCGTAATCGCGAGTCTCGGCTAGTTTTTGGTCAGACATACTGGCAAAAATAACTAAGTCATTTCTCTCTACAAAAACTAAGTCACGATTACGATTTTTTAGGAAGAACTCTGCTGAATCTAAGGTTTCTTGATCTCGAAAGTAAATTTCGACACCGTCATCCAGTTGTCTAACTGTTCGATAGCGAATGCCTTCTTCACGTAATGCAGTACGAAAATCGCCCACCATATCTTCTAAGTTTTTAGACAGGGCCGATTTCATATCCACTTCCATCAGAAAGTGCACACCACCACGTAAATCCAGCCCAAGCTTCATTGGGGTGCCACCCAAATTTTCTAGCCAAGCGGGTGTATCAGGGGCTAAGTTCATCGCCACAAAATAATCATCACCTAAGGCTTTTTCGATTTTTTCGCGAGCAATTAACTGGGTATCTGAGTCATCCAAACGAACCAGTATCTGGTCGTTTTCGAGCACAATGCTTTTGCTAGTGATATTAGCAGCAGCCAGCTCAGCTGTGACTTTTTCGACTACTGCAGTATTAACAACAGCATTTTTACCCGCCGATATTTGCACTGCATGATCTTCACCATACAAATTTGGCGAGGCATATAAAGCACATAGACCGACCACAAAGATCACCACAAAGTACTTCCATAGCGGAGTTTGATTTAACACAAAAAATTCCTTCCGTTGTTCCAATAAAAAGGGGCTTAAACGCCCCTATTGCTATCTATATTTAGATAGCTTTCATGGTACCTTTAGGCAAGACCGCTGAAACGGCTGATTTTTGGATGACGATATTAGTTGTGTCATTCAAAGCAATTTCGATAAAATCTTTTTCATCAGAGACTTTAACGATTTTACCCACCATGCCACCTTGAGTTAACACTTCATCGCCTTTGCCTAAGGAAGTGACCAAATTTTTATGATCTTTAACACGTTTGGCTTGTGGACGATAAAGCATAAAGTAAAAAATCAAACCAAACACACCTAGCATGATCAACATTTCAAAACCGCCACCAGCTGATCCACCGGCATCTTGTGCGTAGGCATTGGATATAAATAAACTCATAATTTCCCCTAATTTTTGTAAATTTTAATTGTGTTAATGCCAGTTAGTTTTTCAACTGAGGTACAGGCAAGTCTTTTTGTGCATAAAATTCGCTGACAAATGCATCGAGTTCGTTAGCAGCAATGGCATCACGCAAACCTTGCATAATGCGTTGGTAATAACGCAAGTTATGGATAGTATTTAAGCGTGCACCAAGTATCTCATTACATTTGTCTAAGTGGTGTAGATATGACCGAGAATAGTTTTTACAAGTGTAACAATCACATTTTTCGTCTAATGGACCGGTATCAGTTTTATGCACCGCATTGCGAATTTTGACCACACCACTGGTAATAAACATGTGACCGTTACGTGCATTACGGGTAGGCATCACACAATCAAACATATCAATTCCACGGCGCACCGCTTCTACGATATCTTCTGGTTTGCCCACCCCCATTAAATACCGGGGTTTGTCATCAGGAATTTGATTTGTGGTGTGATCTAGCACTTTGATCATTTCGTCTTTCGGCTCACCAACTGATAAACCGCCTATGGCATAACCATCAAAACCAATATCTTCTAGGCCAGCCAAAGAAACATCACGAAGTTCTTCGTACATGCCGCCTTGAATGATGCCAAATAATGCCGATGGATTATCACCATGTTCTTCTTTACTGCGTTTAGCCCAGCGTAGCGATAATTCCATAGAAATCCGCGCTTCGCTTTCAGTGGCCGGGTAAGGCGTACATTCGTCAAAGATCATCACGATATCTGAACCTAAATCACGCTGTACCTGCATAGATCTTTCTGGCGTTAGGAGAATTTTTTCGCCATTGATGGGTGAACGAAAGGTCACACCTTGTTCGGTGATCTTGCGTAAGTCTCCTAAGCTAAACACCTGAAAACCACCTGAGTCAGTCAGTATAGGTTTGTCCCAATGCATAAAATCATGCAAATCACCGTGTTGTTTGATGATGTCGGTACCTGGACGTAACATTAAATGGAAAGTATTGCCTAAACAGATATGCGCACCGGTCTCGTCTAACTCTTCAGGTGTCATGCCCTTTACCGTACCGTAAGTACCCACTGGCATAAAAGCAGGTGTTTCTACTACACCACGGTCAAAAATCAAACGGCCACGGCGAGCTTTACCGTCGGTATTATCTAATTCAAATTTCATGTATTTATCTCTGCTTACCGGAAAACAGTCCGATGGCGAAATTGGGTTGTCAATGAGCGCAAACATATTTGAGTGCAATACCCGTTTTAACAAGCCATGCTTTAAAACGATGCGGGATTATATACGAATCAGCCAGAGGTTTGAAAACTTATCACGGATAATTTGAGCTTCATTCGATAACTTAGATGAGCGCCACCTTCCTAACCAAGCATTAGCCGTTCCTGCTAAAATTTTGGCGTCCTATTTGGCACATAAAGTTATGATGAATTTTTGAAACAAATAACACCATGAATATCGCCACTAACATAGTGACTAAAAATCCATTATATTAGATCCATTCTGTACATAGTTAATCCTCTACCTCGGCGAAATCACTTGTCAAACAATCAGTTACAGTACTCGGATAACTCTGAAGAAACGCCAAGAATTAAGAGTAATGCGTTTTTTAAGAAAAATTGGCTGCAGTTACCAACGCAGATTATTCCCTCTCTACGCAATAAGTTTTCACAACTGACCCTCTCTCAATGGATGTATTTTTTAGCGTTTTTATTGTTATTAGTACGAGCAGATCAAGATATCCAACAGGATTCTGGGTTGTTGTGGGTAGGAGCGATTGCTGGAGTAGGTCTAGTTCGAGAGCTATGGCACGTATTTAATCGTATCTGGGAGCATATGTTAGGCAAAGGTCTAATCCTCGTTTTGTATGCAGCCACTGCTAATTTTGCTTTGGCTATATCAGCACTCGAAATTAATATTATTACAGGTATCGAGCCTGGCCCTTTTGTTTTCACTTTGGGTTTTGCCACATTAATTATGTTGCCATTTTGGCTGTTAATGAGCTCCATCATGTTTTTTTCTGTCGCTTTGGTGGCTGGCAATCTGTGGCTAGTCGTCGGTATATTGTTACGCCTTGTAAGGATAAAAGTCCGAGTACACTGGGAAGACAAAGTCTTTGTTGTTATTACCATGATAATGCGACTGGTATTGATACCTTATGTGATCATGTCGATTTTTTTTATGGCGGTTCCCTACGCCGAGCAAATAGAATTGCTTGCACACCCCATTACCATGATCAAAGCAGAATCATCGAAAGATAACATTGCTAAAGAAGAACTTATCAATAAAATAGTACAGAGTGAATCTGAGTCTGAAAATGTCACTATCACCTTGAATAACCGTCCATTTTCCTTACCGGTAGACAACGAAGCTCAGATAAAATGGCTAGACAAGGTTATTGCTGGTTTTATTTATCACTTTGAAACCTACTCAAAATCAGCCTGTATAAAATTACCCGAACAACGCAGTTTACCCATAGACGAAAATTTAATGTTACTGGTCATTAAAGACGATTCTTCTTTAGGCTACCAGTTTAGCGTGGGCCCTTGTGTGGGGAATTTTTCTGATGTTGAGCAACAAGTGGAAGTTGATAATCCTGCTAAATAATAGTCGCCGTTTACGGTGGCTACTACTCCAATTGGAGCAATAGCCATGGACAAGTGATGAAACGGTGCGCAGTCTGAAACGGCTCAGCGCGATCTGCTAAGTTGAAGTAATACTTGGATGAAGAGCATTGTCTTCGAGCGGCACTTTTTGCTTACTCAAAAGCATGTCTTGCAGACACTTTCGTCCATGAAGTATTTTCAAACGACATCCATGTCGTCCAACTTACTTTTTTGCTGCAGCTAAAAAAAGTAAGCAAAAAAAGCCGCTCGCTGCTAAAGTTTTTAACCGCACAAAAAGACTTATTTTAGCGTCGTTCCAAATGAGTCCCTCCAACTTCCACTCAAATGGCATCCATGCCATTTGCCCCTAAAATAAGCCTTTTTGTGCTGAAACTTTAAATGCGGGAAAAGCAGTGGCGGAGCCACCAAAGTATGTGCTCCGCAAACTGGGACAACAAACTGCCAAAAATAAATACTTTGCTTATCTAGGTAAAAATAGTAGTCTCGCATTCGAAATAAAATATTAAAAACAATAATTTACGTTCGATGGATATGAATATGTATGGCAAGTGATTTGGAGTTAGTACAACTTGCGTTTAATCGGGTAAAGGAATTATCGCTTAAATATGGTGATTAATTATGGATGACTTGCAAAAAGCGAGCGACGCATGTTCGAAACGAAGGTCATCATTTCAGTAATTAGAATGGAGTTAAAAATTGAAGTTAAAAGTAGCAATTCAGAACTTAGGCTCCGCCCAGTCAATAGAGACTGCCGGAGAACTAGCTAGTGAGAATGGAATAGATTGGGATCAAGGTGCATCGTTCGTATTTTCAGCTATAGCAAATGACATAGAGCGTATTCCAGGGAATATTGGTGGTAAAAATGATGATGAAAGGTCAGCAATCACTAAATGGCTTTTTAAATACACCGGTGGTATTAATGGTCGAGCTAGCCAAAGAATCTCAAACCCACCTGGAACAATCTCTGATCCGATCATTGAAGAAATTATTGGTGCAAGACTCAACAATTTAGATGCCGGTGAATTAAACAGGATCACATACGCTCATAGACTGGGTATGTCAGCAGAAAATATATTAGGATTGATTCTTGAAGAATATCTATCCGATAATCTTCGCCAGCATGGTTGGCATTGTGCGTGGGGGGAGACAGTAAAATCCGTAGATTTTGTACATGAAGATGGGCGTCTTTTACAAATTAAGAATCGAAGCAATTCAGAGAATAGTTCCAGTAGCGCTGTTAGAAACGGAACACAGATTGAAAAATGGTTCCGTATAAAGGCAGATAGAATTGAGTATATGTGGAATGAATTAAACCAAATATGTGGCACTAATAATTTGTCTGAGGAAAACTTCGTCATTTTTGTAAGGCAAACAATATCATCTAACCCAAACTGTCTTGCGGTAGAAGAAATAAACCCTTGGATATAAACTAATTGGGGTTTGGTATTAGCCAAACCCTAATTCTTGCTGCTCACCTTTAACTTGAAAGCTCTCAACTTGAGTTTGGAACTGCTTTTTCCATTCAGAATCATTCGTATTCTTGTATCTGGAGTATTTGAAGTTATTGATGTTAATAACTTTAACATCATTAATTAAATTAATTATTAGTTTCCCGACCGCATATCCCAAGCTAAGAGGAACAGCGTTTCCAACTTGCTTATATTGCTGAATGATTGGCCCAGCCAGATCCCATCTATCAGGAAATTCCTGTATGCGCTTGTATTCCTCAATTGAAATGGGGCGATCCTCTGTTGGGTGTGCTAAATCAGTCGCAGGCATTGCTGGATGAGTTACTAAAGTTGGTGATGGCTTATTCCATGCCAATCGTCTTAAGAACCCTGTTTTTCCACCACCAGAATAATATGATTTACCCATAGCTTCTTTCTGCAAATCAATCGGCAAATTTTTCCAGTTCTGCCCGGGCTTTAGAAGTCTGTAATATTTAAGTCTTTTTTCAGGAAAATTAAGATGATTATGTTCCTTAATATCTGATATGCATGGTTTCAATGTATTCCATTTAGGGAGGCCAAACGATGGATCGTCTGAATGAGTTGGAATAAGGAACGGAGGTTTTTTTCCGTTACGTGAGCAAATAATTATTACGCGTTCTCTAACCTGTGGAGTGCCGAAATTTGCTGAATTATAAAGCTGGAATGAATACCCATAACCAGAACTTTCGAGGCGGTTAATTATGAAGTTTAGAGCCCCACCTTTTAACTCGTCCTCTTTAAGATTAGGGAAATCCTCTCCTCTTTGTTCGTGAGGTCTGTGATCCATAGGACAGGATAATAGCCCTCTAACATTTTCAATCACAAAGAATTTTGGCTGTAGCTCAATACAAAGTTCTAGGTATTTTAAAAACACATTTCCTCTATCGTCGTTGAAACCTTTTCTTTTCCCTGCAGTACTGAACGCTTGGCATGGTGGCCCACCCATTATCAAATCTATATCATCATCTAAAGTAATGCCTGCGGCTTGCCTGATATCGTCAGCTGAATAATTATTAATATCAGTCAGCAGGGCTGCATTAGGTTTATTTAAAGCGATTGTCTGCCTGCAAAATTTATCAACCTCGCATGCCAAGCGAATATCAAAACCAGCTTTTTCAATACCTAAATCAAGACCCATTGCGCCAGAAAAAAAGCTCAAGGCTATAGGCTTTTTCTTATTTACTTTATATACAGGATGATCTTCCGCCACCTTATGCGCTGTTTTTAGTCCATAGGTTTTTAGGCTCTCATTGTTAATAACCCATGAAGCTCCAATTTTTCTTGCCTCTATCTCCTTAGTTCTGCACAAAGTACGTATTCTTTGCTCACTAATATTTAGTTGTTCAGCTGCATATTTAATGCTAATTTCGGTACTCATTATGAGTTTCCTCTTCGAAACCTGTCATGAGTACCAATATAGCTGTTTTTATATACATGTCAATCCCTAATAGGCAGCTGCAGTAAGACTTCGCTAACTGTCATTATTTTTTGGATCTGTGAGGGAAGAGAGATTTAAATCTGCTTGATTTCAATCTCTGGTGGCACCGCCACTGCCTTTTCCGCATTAAAAGTTTCAGTTAAAAATGGCTTATTCTTGGGGCAAATGGCAAGGACGCCATTTGAGTGGAGCTTGGATGGATACATTCGTAACGACCCAAGAATAAGCCATTTTTTGCGGTTAATAACTTTTGTAGTGGCAGCATTTTTCTGGATACTCTATTTTTTGCTGTTTGAAAAAAGAGTATCTGGCTTGAAAGGATTCTAGTCAAAAACCATCACGACGATGGCGCGAAGCGTGCATTTAATGCTTTCAACCATTATCCAATAAAGGCATTAATTCGTGAGTTTGGTCATTCCATCTGGCGTTAAACCTTTTCAGGTTTTGCTTTCTGATTTTGGAGCAGGCGACGAATATTTTCATATCGTTTTTATTGCTCAAGCATTTATCTGATTCAACGAAATACCGCTCCCAAGCTTGCCTCTTTTTTCCCTTAAAATTTGTGTAGCCAGAGACGGTGATATGGCTAGAGCTGCTACGAGGTGAATGTCTGTATTTGGTTATAGGGGTTTTGCTAGGATTACTCGTTGAGTCCGTGGAGGACTTCGTTTGCGTTTTTTCTTCGACAGGTTGGCGTATGCAGGTTAGGTAAGTGGCTTTTGCTATACGATGTTGGTTTCTCGCTCTCTCCGTGACCTTAGCTTTAAGAACTGCGTAATAACATGAAACCGATCACCTAATAACCCGATATGTCAGGATTGTTGTCGCCTCAAATTTTTATTAATGGATACAACATATGCCTCAACCTTCTGTAGACTTAGAAACCAAACAACAAGGTCAAACGTGGTTGCTGCCACCTTATTTATATTCACTTAGGCAAATAGCCAGTGAGCTGGATGTTGGTGTAACTACTGTACAAAAATGGAGACAGGAATTGGTTGATAATGGACATCAGTTTGAAAATAATAAGCCCGAAAGTAATAGTTTTTCCGCCGAACAAAAGTTTGCATCCGTCATTGCTACGGCTGTCATGTCAGAGCATGAGTTAGCCGGTTATTGTCGTGAGCATGGTATGTATGTAGAGCATGTAAAATCATGGAAAGCACTATCGATTGCCGTCCATTGCTCGACGCAAGACAGCCAGTATAAGTTAGATACCGCAAGACGTGCTGACAAAAAGAAAATCAAGTTGTTAGAAAAAGAGTTAAACAGAAAAGATAAGGCTTTGGCTGAAAC
>Ga0316209_1003711_pt1 | contig 10073 bp, 4 predicted proteins | sample 6monopyrite_MG_FD_204945 | JGI IMG/M metagenome (GOLD analysis project Ga0316209, IMG submission 204945) | Microbial mat bacterial communities from mineral coupon in-situ incubated in ocean water Damariscotta River, Maine, United States -... | ecosystem: Environmental > Aquatic > Marine > Coastal...
AAGTACCGATGGCGGAAAGTCATGGCAGAAAAAATTGTTTGTCAACGACCAATCAGGTGCGGTAGACTTGACCTTTGACCCCAACAATCCCCGTATCATGTACGCTTCCACATGGCGAGCGCAAAGAACCCCCTATAGTTTAAGTAGTGGTGGGGATGGTTCTGCCCTTTGGAAAAGTACAGATAGTGGTGAGACTTGGAACGAAATTTCCAAGAATGAAGGCTTTCCAAAAGACACTTTAGGCATTATTGGGGTAGCGGTTTCCCCAAAAAATTCCGAACGTGTTTGGGCCATAGTAGAGAACAAAGAAAAAGGCGGACTTTATCGTTCGGAAGATGGAGGAAAAAAATGGACACAGGTCAACAGTGAGCGTAAGCTAAGACAACGAGCGTGGTATTATACCCGCGTTTATGCAGATACCGAAGATGAGGATGTAGTGTATGTTTTGAATGTGAATTATCATAAATCAACTGACGGAGGTAAATCATTCAACACTTTTAATGCACCACACGGGGATCACCATGATCTTTGGATTGCCCCAGAAAATGGAAAACGAATGATTATTGGTGATGATGGTGGAGCGCAGATATCCTATGATGGCGGTGAAACCTGGAGTACGTATTACAACCAACCTACGGCACAGTTTTATAGGGTTACCACAGATAATGCATTCCCGTATCGCATTTATGTGGCACAACAGGACAATTCAACCTTAAGGATCAAACATCGCAGTGATGGTCGTTCTATTGATGAAGATGATTGGGAACCTACTGCTGGCGGCGAATCTGCCCATATTGCTGTTGATCCCTTGAATAATGATATTGTGTATGGGGGTAGTTATGATGGATTTTTAACGCGTGTGAATCACGATAAAAATACGGTTCGAGGCATCAATGTTTGGCCAGACAATCCTATGGGTCATGGTGCGGAAGGCATGAAATACCGTTTCCAGTGGAATTTCCCTATTATTTTCAGCAAACACAATCCCAAAAAGCTATACACTTTTTCCAATCAAGTGCATGTTTCTGAGAACGAAGGTCAAAGTTGGAAATTATTGAGCGGGGATTTAACGAGGAATGACCCAGCAAAATTGGTTTCCAGCGGTGGTCCAATTACCCAGGATAATACAAGTGTTGAGTATTACTGCACCATTTTCGCAGCCAATGAGAGCCCATTAAAAGAAGGCCTTTTATGGGTAGGTAGTGATGACGGTTTGATCCATGTGTCCAAAGATGGAGGTGCGAATTGGGACAATGTTACCCCAGCAAATATGCCCGAATGGAATATGATCAATAGCATAGAACCCTCCGCTTTTGATGAAGGCACCTGCTATGTGGCTGCTACCAGATATAAGTTAGGCGATTTTCAACCCTACCTATATAAAACCACGGATTATGGGCAATCATGGAAAAAAATAACGAATGGTATAAACAATGAACATTTTACCAGAGTAGTTCGTGAAGACCCTAAACGCAAAGGATTGTTGTATGCTGGTACGGAGACTGGAATGTATATTTCTTTTGATGATGGTGCTAATTGGAGTCCGTTCCAAATGAACTTGCCCATCGTTCCCATTACCGATTTGACGATAAAAGACAACAATTTGATTGTTGCCACCCAAGGACGCAGTGTATGGATTATTGATGATCTAACTGTATTGCATCAAATGGATGCCGACAAGAAAAGTGCCTCCTCTATTTTGTATACGCCCAAAGACTCCTATAGAACAAAAGGGGGAATAGCAAGAACTCCTTCTAAAACAGCAGGAGCCAATCATCCAAACGGCGTAATCACCCATTTTTATCTGAAAAACGTTACTGAGAAAGATAGTATCAGTTTAACTTTTACCTCAATGTCTGGGGATACCTTGGCCACTTATAGCAATTCTTCCAAGGATAAGGATAAAAAGCTAAAGGTTAAAAAAGGTGGTAACACTTTTGTTTGGGATACCCGCGGTAAAGGGGCCAAGAAATTGGAAGGGATGATTCTTTGGTGGGCCAGTTTGGATGGTGCAAAAGCTGTTCCTGGCGATTATAAGGTGCATTTGAATGTAAATGGGGATTCAACTTCAGAGATGTTCAAGATTATTCCAGACCCAAGGGCAGAGGTTTCCGTGGCCGATATGCAAAAACAGTTCGAATTTATCACGGATATCAATACGACCATCGAAAAAGCGCATCAATCCATTGAGAAAATCAGAAAAGTCACCAAGCAATTGGATGCTTTTACCAAACAGTATAAAGACAATGAACAAACCAAGGATTTGGTTGAAAAAGCCAAGAGAATGAAGGAAAGTCTGGCAACCGTTGAAAAAGCACTTTACCAGACCAAAAATAGAAGTGGTCAAGATCCGTTGAATTTCCCAATTCGATTGAATAATAAGCTTGGGCATTTAAATAGTTTGGTTGCTATTGATGATTTCCCTCCAACAGAACAGGATATTGCGGTCAAAAATGGGCTTACAGGTCAAATAAACGATCAGCTAGAAGCTTTCGATGCCGTTTTGGATAAGGAGCTAAAAGAATTCAATACTGCATTCAACGCATTGAAATTGAATTATCTATTTGTTGAATAATTAACTATATGTCAACTGAGCTCAAGACGGGTCGACCTTGCCTGTCGGCAGGCAAGGTCGAGACTTACCACAAGAATATGAAGTACCCTAAATGAAGAATATCAAACTTACTTTTAGTACCATATTGATATTGACTGTGCTGTTATTCTATGCTAAGACATCTCAAGCCCAAGACAGAGAACGACCCAATGTTATCATAATCATTACTGATGACCAAGGGTATGGCGATTTGGGCTATACTGGAAACCCTCATGTCAAAACTCCTAATATTGATGCTTTTGCAAGGGAAAGTGTTCGTTTCAACAACTTTTATGTGTCACCCGTATGTGCCCCAACAAGGGCAAGTTTAATGACTGGCCGGTACTCCCTTAGAACTGGAATAAGGGACACCTACAATGGTGGTGCGATTATGGCAACCAATGAGGAGACCATTGCTGAAATGCTGAAGCAGGGAAACTACAAAACCGGAATTTTCGGTAAGTGGCATTTAGGGGATAATTATCCTTCAAGACCTAACGACCAGGGTTTTGACGAGTCGGTTATCCATCTTTCAGGGGGTATGGGTCAAGTGGGTGATTTTACCACCTATTTCCAAGGCAATCAAAGTTATTTTGACCCCGTGTTATGGCATAATGGGCAGCAAGAATCCTATGATGGTTATTGCAGTGATATTTTCGCTAATAATGCACTTGATTTTATTGAAAACAATCAAAATCAATCTTTTTTCTGTTACCTATCCTTCAATGCGCCACATACCCCATTACAGGTTCCTGATAAGTACTATCAGCTGTATAAGGATATTGATCCAGCTTCTAGTTTTGAGGATGACACAAGACCATTTGTTGAAATGAGTGAAAAGGACAAAGAAGATGCACGCAAGGTATATGCAATGGTCACCAATATTGATGAGAATGTCGGTAGGTTGTTGCAAAAGCTTGAAGACTTAAAAATTGCTGACAACACACTTGTTATTTTTATGACCGATAATGGCCCACAACAGGTTAGATATGTTGCAGGCATGCGAGGAAGAAAAGGCAGTGTTTTTAGGGGTGGGGTCCGTGTTCCGTTTTATTTAAGGTATCCGGCCAAATGGAAAGGAAATCGGGAAATCGAAACTACTACTGCCCATATAGATGTGCTCCCAACACTTTCAGAAATCTGTGCTGTTAAAATGCCAGAAGACAGAAAAATTGATGGAAAAAATTTGGTTCCTTTATTAAATGAACAAAAGGTTTCATGGGAGAATAGGTCTATGTTTTTTTATTGGACACGTCGCTATCCAGAACTATATCACAATATGGCACTCCAAAAAGGGCCGTACAAGTTGGTCGCAAATACAGATTATGATTCAGCAATAGAGGATTTTGACTTGTTCAATATCAAAGAAGACCCCTATGAACAACATAATTTAGTTCAACAAAGAAAGAATCAAGCGGTTTCCCTGAAATCAGAAATGGATTTGCGCTATAATGAATTGATACAATCCTTCAATCTTATGAATCCCCCGCGAATTCAGGTAGGTAGCGATAACGAAAACCCGGTTTTTCTTAATAGAAATGATGCAGGCGGTGAAAGGGGAATTTGGGCTCAGGAAGAGATATATGGAAAATGGAGAGTGTCCATAAATGATGGATATTACAATATTAAATTCAGATTTGTAAAACCTGTTCCCAAAGGAGGTAAGTTGTATCTGGAGACTGGTGCCCGAATCAATCAGGCTAAAAATGATACCGACAATGTTGATTTCTTGGAAATGAAAAACATATTCCTTCCAACGATGGACTGCGATTTAATTCCTTTTTATAGGGTTGATGGTAAAAAAATATTCCCATTTTGGGTCGAAATGCAAAGACTAAATTAGAATCAATTATACTGAAAAATGAAAAAGCTACTACTTATATTACTAACGTTTACAACATCAATAGGAATTGCCCAAATCGCCGAGGATTATTTTAAGCCCCTTAAATATCGGAATATAGGCCCATTTCGGGGCGGACGGTCGGTTATGGCTACAGGAGTTGTTGGTGATCCCATGACCTATTATATGGGTACCACTGGTGGGGGACTTTGGAAAACTTCCGATGCTGGGGTTCGTTGGGAAAACATTTCTGATGGGTATTTTGAATTGGGCTCCGTGGGGGCCATTGCAGCTTCAGCCTCGAACCCTAATATTTTATACTGTGGTATGGGCGAACATGCTCCAAGGGGTGTGATGACTTCTTATGGGGATGGGGTTTATAAGTCCACTGATGCTGGTAAAACATGGAAAAAAATGGGGCTGGAGGCTACGCAACATATTGCCCGTATCGTAATTCATCCAACAAATCCCGATGTTGTTTATGTGGCAGCCCAAGGGGCACTTTATGGCCCGAATAAAGAACGAGGTATATATAAGTCAATCGATGGTGGAGAACATTGGAAAAAAGTCTTGTTCATAAATAAATTAACGGGTTGTTCAGAATTATCAATGGATGCCAATTATCCTGAAATCATGTACGCCGCAATGTGGCATCACCAGCGCAAACCGAATATAGTCATTAGTGGTGGTGAAGGGAGCGGCATGTACAAATCTACCGATGGTGGTGAAAACTGGTTTAAAATCGAAAAAGGATTGCCAAAGGAAAAAGGTAAAATGGCGGTTTCCGTAAGTCCTGCCAATTCCAACAAAGTATATGCGGTTGTTGAAAGTGATTCTAATAAGGACAAAGGAGGGCTCTTTGTATCCAACGATGCGGGAAAAAGCTGGAGCATGGCAAGTGGGGATAATCGTTTGGTGCAGCGTGCCTGGTACTATACCGAGGTATTTACAGATCCCAACGATGAAAATACGGTATATGTAATGAGTGCTCCCGCATTGCGTTCTATTGACGGTGGAAAAACATGGGAAACGTTGTCAGGTACCCATGGTGATTATCATGATTTGTGGATAAATCCAGACAACTCCAACAATATGGTAATTGCAAATGACGGGGGTGCTGCAATTAGTTTCAATTTTGGGAAGACATGGTCTTCGCAAGACATAATGCCCACCGCCCAGTTTTATAGGATTAGTGTGGATAATCTGTTCCCATATAATATTTATGGAGGCCAGCAAGACAACACTTCTGTTAGGATTGCCAGTCTTTCTTTGGGAAGAAGTGGAATTACTGAGCAAGATTGGACCTATGCTGCGGGTGGGGAGAGTGCCTTTTTGGCCTTTGACCCAGATAATCCCAGATATGTTTTAGGGGGAAGTTATTTAGGAACTATTGAGGCTTTGGATATGCATTCAAAAGCATCAACCAAAATAATGGCCGCACCCATTCAATATTTAGGCAGGGAAGCCAGGAACATGAAATATCTGTATAATTGGAATGCACCTATCCTACGATCGCAACACGAACCTGAAACTTTTTATCATTGTGCGCAATTGGTCTTACGTACCAGGGATATGGGTGTTACTTGGGAAGAAGTATCTCCCGACTTAACACGTAATATGGATGATAAGCAAGGAAAAGGTGGTGGGCCTTATACCAATGAAGCTGTTGGTGCTGAAAATTATGGAACCATAGCCTACATGATTGAATCACCACATGAAAAAGGAGTGTTTTGGACCGGCAGTGATGACGGATTGGTACATATAACCAAGGACAATGGCGCAACTTGGCAAAATGTGACTCCAAAAGGACTTAAAGAGTGCTTGGTCAATGCCATTGAGGTATCACCTCATGATCCTGCTATTGCATATATAGCCACAACCCGATATAAATTCAATGACTATACGCCAGCTATTTATAAAACCATGGATTATGGCGCAACGTGGACCAATATTAGTTCTGGAATTCCTAATGGTTCATTCACAAGGGTGGTACGTGAAGATTCCAACAGAAAGGATTTACTTTATGCAGGTACTGAAAATGGGGTGTATATTTCTTGGAACGGGGGAAAATCTTGGGAAACATTACAGTTGAATTTACCTAAAACCCCCATAACGGATCTTAAGGTTCATAAAGGGAATCTTGTTGTTGCTACATCGGGCAGGTCGTTTTGGATATTGGATGATTTGAGTGCATTACAGCAGTATGAACCTTTAAAAAATGGATTGAAAATTCTAAGACCCAATGAAGCATTGAATGGTTCCTGGCGCAGTCCATTAAGTAGTAATTCAGATAAATTCAAAGGCACCAATCCCTTTAATGGGGTGAATCCCGCTAACGGAATGGTCATATATTATGAGTTGCCTCAACTTTCCGATTCTACACATATTTCATTGGATATTGTGAATTCAAATGGGGAATTGGTGCGTAGTTTTAGCTCACAAAGAGATAAAGAAGCTTCTAAATTTAACGGGGGTGGTCCGCCACAAGCCCCATTATTAAACAAAAAAGAAGGGCTAAATCGTTTTGTGTGGGATATGAAGTACCCCTTATTGCCGGGAATTCCCAATGTTTATATAGAATCTCGTTTTAGGGGACATTCTGTACCTCCTGGCAATTATGCACTTAAACTAAAAGTAAATGATGAGGTCGCGACAACCGCAGGGACCATTATTGAAGTTCCCACTTATCAGACAAAAAACGGGCAATATGAAACATATGACGCTTTTATGACGGAAATGGAACAGAAACTTACTGCGATGCATAATAAGTTAAATTCCTTATTTAAAGCACAACAACAAATGAAAATGGTCATCAAGGACCTAAAGAATGCCGACTTAAAGGCTGAGGGCGAAAAACTGGTTAAGCAATTAGATGCTTGGGATAAGGATATGGTACAGCGAAAGTCAAAAGCTTATGATGATGTAGAGAATTTTCCCAATAAATTCACTGCGGAATATTTATTTTTGATTGATGCAACGAACAGTAGTATTCCCAGGGTAAATCAATCTTCAAAAGACCGTAAATCAGAACTGGATGAGCAATGGAATATACTGAATAGAGAAGCAGATAGATTAATAAAAACAGTTATACCAGCTTACAACAAACAATTATGGGATGCAGGGATTGGGGCGATAAGGTTGTAGTCGGGAAAAGACTACTGACCCCAATTTTCTTTTTCAGTTTTGGACCATAGCGAAGGAAAAAATTTGCGTTGCTGGTATTTGGGATGTAGGTACTTTGCCCAAGCCGAACCACCGGTAGCAGCTTTGTTTCCCCCTTTGCTGCTTAAATAATGTTTTGCCGTATTTAAATGGACCAAAGGCCATTCTACATTATAAAGTTGGTCAAAGGTCCTAAGCGTTTCCTTTAAAGTATTGGAAAGTGGTGAAATCCCCATGATCTTTTCTTCAATGGTTTTGCCACCCATCTTATTAGCCACTTGAATGAAGCTATCTAAATATTTTTTTTCAAATTCAATAAGGGTTAAACTTTTATCTCCTGTTTTTCGATTGAGCCCAGCATCTTTCCAATATATGTGTTCAAAATAATCTTCTGTCGTTGGCTTGTTCGGTAATCGCTTTTTCCCATCCTCATTGACCAAGTTTTTCAAGGGGGTACAATACAACTCTAGGTATCTGAATTGGGCACTTTGAAAACCACTAGCTGGGGTCAAGGTGTTCCTAAACGTATTATAGTCTTCATAGTCCATTCCATCCTTCATTATATCAAAAGAGGTGATGAGCATTTTGGTATACCGATTCAAGCGGCTGATCTTTGTAATTAAAAATTCCTCAGAAAAAATTTCCCCATCCACAATTTGTTCGGCCTCATGAATCATCATTTTCAAGGTAAGTTCGGTAACCTGATGGTACATTATGAAAATTGATTCATCCTTAAAATAGGTCCGGGGTTTTTGGAGCGATAGTAAGGTGTCCACTTCTATATAGTCCCAATAATTAATAGGTTTGGCATGGAGCAAACCACGTAAATAGGTATTGGGATCCTCCCCCAATTCCTTATATTTCTGTTCGATTTTTTTATTTATTTCGGACATGGTCAAGATTTATCTTATTTCGCTTTATCCCAAATTAGTTGGGCGCTCTGCTACTATTATATCGAAGTAAAAGTACACTATGATTTAATCTGGGACAAAGGTATCCTAAATTTGTTTGGTTAGAACTATTCTTAAGCTAGGTAGCCTGGTTAAGTCTTAGTCGATTTTGGAATGTAAATTGTATTAATTGTCCATGAAATTCTTGTATATTTCACTTTGAATCAAAAAGATCTAACGCTAAGGATGTCTGAATACTATAACTATTTAAAAGCATTGCACCTCATTTTTGTGGTTACCTGGTTCGCTGGGTTATTTTACATTCCCCGGCTATTCATTTACCATATAGAGGCTACAGAAAAACCTTCCCCGGATAAAGAAATATTATCAAACCAGTTGAAATTGATGACCAAGCGCCTATGGAATATTATAACTTGGCCCTCGGCTATTATAAGCACCATATTTGCTATATGGTTATTGATTTTACAACCAATTTGGTTACAAGAACCGTGGATGCTTGTTAAATTGGCTTTTGTAGCTCTGTTGTTTTTCTATCATTTAAAAAGTCATCAGATTTACAAGCAACTACAGCGTGATGAGGTAAATTATACTTCAAGATTTATGCGTATATGGAATGAGGGCGCTACACTGATCTTATTCGCAGTTGTTTTTTTGGTGATTCTCAAAAATGCATTCAATTGGATTTTTGGTGTCATAGGCATTATTATTCTAGGTATTTTGCTTATGCTTGGAATTCGACTTTATCGACGTATACAGAAGAAGAATCCGAATGCATAAGAAAAATAACAAATCCCAAACTTAAATTCTATTTTGTCCTTTTATAGGCTGATTTTTGGTATTCGGATGCTGTGTGAAGCCCTTTGGCTTGATGTTTGCTGCACAAACCAAAAGGTTCATATATATTTCACCAATCCTTCTTTTTTGGTATTTGGTATTTGTTTATTGAAGCTTTTGGCATAGTCATAATTGCTATCTTTAACATCAAATTCCAGGTACTTGTTCAAAAATCCATCACTTCGTTCAAGAATATTCGCAACCATGATCTTACTGGTGCTTATCGCATCGGTCTTAATATCCGGGGTGACCATTTATCACTATCGTGAAACCCTCAAAGAGTATCATGCCCATCGTCTTGAACGTAAAGAGGAGCAGGTGAAACAAAGTGTAAAATATACGCTACAGCAGACCACATATCCTCAGGCAACAGAAAATTTAGGGCTTATTTTTAAGGATGATATTTATCAAATCGCAGATGTTCTTAACGCACCCTTCAACATCTATGATCTGGAAGGTCAATTGATCAAAAGCTCGAGGCCCAGATTTGAAATAGACGTGCAATCAAATTGTTTGGATGCAGAGGTGCTCAATAGCCTGGCTTCAAGTGTTACAAGGCGATATTTGGAAAAAAGTTCGGCCGCAGGCGATATGTATCAGGCTTCCTACACCTACATTAATGATGGTAAGTTTAAACCTATCGGTATATTAAATTTACCCTATTTTGAGAACAATGCCTTAATCGATATGGAACTACGGGAAGCCTTGATTCGATTAGGTTGGGTATACTTTT
>Ga0316209_1003713_pt1 | contig 10070 bp, 8 predicted proteins | sample 6monopyrite_MG_FD_204945 | JGI IMG/M metagenome (GOLD analysis project Ga0316209, IMG submission 204945) | Microbial mat bacterial communities from mineral coupon in-situ incubated in ocean water Damariscotta River, Maine, United States -... | ecosystem: Environmental > Aquatic > Marine > Coastal...
CTCGTAACAGTGTGGTGAAATGAGTATGTATAGACAGGTAATTTAAAACGCTTGTGCCATCCGCCGCAGAATCAACGCTGGCATTTAACATCCATAATAAAAGCAATAGTCCGAAAGTGCTTATTGCTGCAATCATTGGATTGTCGGTTAGAGATGACATGTACAGCCCCGCTGCGCTAAATGAGGCCAGCACAAGAAATAATCCGAGGGCACCCGAGAAAAGTTTTTCCATATCCAGTTCGGTACCTATTTGCAAGGATAGTGGCATCAGGATAATCAAAGCTAAAAGTGCAAAGATAAAAAACAAAAGCCCCAGGTATTTACCGAGAACAATTTCAGTAAGACTGATTGGCGCGCTGTATAACAAGCTGATTGTATGGTTGCGTTTTTCTTCGCTAATTAAGCGCATGGTTAATAGAGGTGTAATCATCAGTAAGACGATACTGGCAACTTCGTACAGTGGTGAGATAACCAGGTCGGTAACACCTGGTGCATTTTTCATAGTACGGAGTTCATTCTGGATGTTGAAAAAAACATCAAGTGATGTAAAAAATGACCAGGCGAGTATTATCTGTACTACGGCTAGTATGACCCATGCCAGTGGTGATAAAAACAGACTGCGAAGTTCACGTTGGGCTATTGTCAGTATCATGCGACTTTCTCCTGCTTACCTATGCTGGAGTCAGCCAGTGTCAAATTTATAAAAATTTGTTCCAGCGAAGTTTGCTGCTGAACAAACTGATTCAAGCCCCATTGTTGTTGCACAATATATTCGATAAGTTTATCGGCACTTAAGTCGCTCTCAATAATATAGTGTCTGTTGTCTAGTTTTTTAATAGAGGTAAAAGTATCGTGACTGGAAAGTGTTTCAGATGATATTTCTGAAGTAAACGATATTTCGAACTGGGTTGATTCCTGACTGAGTATCTCATCAATACTCGCGCTATAAACCAGTTCGCCGTTATTGATAATTTGCACACGGTTACACACCGCCAGCACTTCGGGAAGAATATGTGTGCACAAAATTATGCCGTGGTTTTCTCCCAGCGTTTTAATTAACTGACGAATCTCCAGAATCTGAATCGGATCCAGCCCAACGGTCGGCTCATCAAGAATGATAACAGGCGGTGAATGCAAAATGGCCTGCGCGATACCTACTCGTTGCTGGTAACCTTTTGACAGGTTTCTTATCAAACGATTGCGTACATCACCGAGTCCGCAGGAATCGATAGAACTTCGGCAAGCGTGGTTGATTTGTTGTTTTGTTATGCCATGGATGCGAGCACAAAATGACAGGTATTCTGTTACTGTCATTTCTTTATAGAGCGGTGGATTCTCTGGCAAGTATCCTAATGATGCTTTTGCCGCTTTAGGGTCTTCCAGTAAGTCGGCACCATTAATTGTAATCTCACCAAAAGTAGGGGCGAGGTTACCCGTTAACATCTGCATGGTGGAGGACTTGCCGGCACCGTTAGGGCCAAGAAAACCCAGAATGTCGCCTGAGGCGAGTTCAAAACTGATGTTATTGACCGCGCAGAAATCACCATAGCGGCGTGTTAGATTGTTAGCTGAAATAAGGGATGACATGGAGCGTTATTATTACTGATTTATCGTAGCTTGCAAGTAAAAAAACGCAGTTGAACCACAGAGAGCACAGAGAAATAACTAAAAATGCTAACGTCTACGGTTAATGAAAATATAATAAAAGATTTTCTCTGCGATCTCTGTGTCTCTGTGGTCAATTCTTTTGGTTATAATACTGCATGGCTAAATTTCTCGGCGTCGATACGGGCGGCACATTTACTGATTTCATCCTGTTTGATGACGAATCCAAAGCAATTCGAATCCATAAAGTTCTTTCCAGCCCGCAAGCCCCTGAAACAGCCATTATGCAGGGTATCGCAGACATGGGGATTAGTACCACGGAGCTGACTGTCATACACGGCTCGACGGTCGCTACTAACGCAGTGCTGGAAGGTAAAGGCGTGCGAACGGTATATATCACCAATAAAGGGCTGGCTGATGTGCTTAGTATTGGTCGGCAGGCACGCGAGGAGTTATATAACCTGACGCCAGTTAAAAAGCCGCCTTTGATTGAACGTGATCTGTGTATCGAGGTGGACTCACGTTTAAGCGCGCAAGCAGAGCATCTGCGGCAGCTTACAGAGGATGATCTGATGGCGCTGACTAAAGAGCTGCAAGTGCTTTCACCGCAAGCTGTCGCAATCAATCTGTTATTTTCATTTTTTGATAATAGTGAAGAGTTGAAGATAGAGCAGGCAATACTCAAGAGTGATCAATTAAGAGACGTCTTCATCAGTCGCTCATCCGATGTACTGCCTGAATATAAAGAATTTGAACGTGGTATGACGACAACGTTGAACGCAAAAGTCGGGCCGTTGATGCAGGGTTACCTGAATCGACTAGAGCAGTTGCTCGGGAGCCAAAGTGGAACACTCTCTATTATGCAGAGTTCAGGTGGTACCACCAGTGCTGAGCAAGCGGGACGTTATCCCGTTAACTTGTTACTCTCCGGTCCGGCAGGTGGGCTTAAAGGCGCGCAAACAGTCGCGAGTGTTTCGGGAATCGACAAGTTGCTGTCTTTTGATATGGGGGGCACATCAACCGATGTCTCAATTATCGATAAAGAAATCGGATTTACCACGGGTGCAAAAATTGGTGGTCACCCGGTGGCCGTTCCCATGGTTGATATGCATACCATTGGCGCGGGCGGCGGTTCCATTGCACAAGTGGATGCGGGTGGACTACTGTTAGTCGGTCCAGAATCGGCTGGCGCTGATCCCGGTCCGGCATGCTACGGCAAAGGTGGGAAGCGAGCAACCGTCACCGATGCGAATGTTGTATTGGGACGAATACTACCGCACTCATTTCTCGGCGGAAATATGCAGCTAGATAAAGCAGCGGCTATTGAGGTCGTACAGACCATCGCTGATGCACTAACAACAAAAGACAAACCTGTTTCAGTGGAGCAAGCTGCCCAGGGCATCATTGATGTTGTGAATGATCATATGGTTCGTGCTTTAAGAGTGATGTCTGTTGAACGTGGTGAAGACCCAAAGGATTTCACCCTGGTTTCATTTGGCGGTGCTGGTGGACTGCATGTCTGTGATCTGGCAGAAGAAATGGAAATGAATAAAGCGCTGGTTCCTGTTAATGCCGGGGTGCTCTCAGCGTTAGGTATGTTAGCTGCTGATGCGAGCCGTGAACATTCACGTACGATAAATAAAAGTATAAAAAAATGTGATTCGAACGATATCGATAAAATATTTGAAGCTTTAGTTACCCAGGCAAAAGAAGAGCTAAGCAGGAATAGTTACACAGGCAACAATAAGCTCAATAGTGAGAATGTAAAAATAATCTGCACGATCGATGTACGTTATATAGGACAAAGTCACGCACTTAATCTGGCATGGCACGGGTTAGATAATGTCGAGCAATCATTTCATCAAAAACACGAAAACAGTTATGGTCATCGTCTTGATATGGATTTAGAGCTGGTTAATGTACGCGTACGTGTAGTAGAGAAAAGGCAGTCATTTGAGTTGCCAAAATGGACGGTTGAAGGTGGCCTGCAAGAAGAGTGGGTTTCGTTACCCAATATAGCGAAATCAGTTGCAGTGATAAATCGATCTGATTTGGGTGTCGGCCAAAAAATTAACGGGCCGGCTTTAATTGTAGAAACCAGTTCTACAACCTGGCTTGCCGCAGGCTGGATTTCTGAAGTTGATGAAACAGGTAATCTGAAATTATTAAAAAACTAGATATAGAGCCAGGTGTTAAACTGGTCAATATCACTCAAATTTGGCGTATATCATCACGCAATTTAATAAGACCAATCACATGTTAAAACAAGTCAATATCGATCAACAGGATGCCCTGATTTTCCTTCCAGGCGTTAAATTATTTATCAAACTGGATAACAGTGTTATCAGTGATATTGCGAAACATATGAGCATGCACCGTTATGAAGCAGGCGAACACCTTATTAAAAAAGGTGAGCCAGGCGAGTACATGCTGATTATCAAACAGGGGAAGGTGCAAGTTAGTCTGGACGACCATGATATAGAGTTGGGTAAGGGTGGCGTATTAGGCGAAATCGCTCTTCTATCTGGCACTGCGAGTAAAGCTGATGTGATCGCACTGGTAGATACTGATGCTCTGGCATTGTACCGAGTCGAATTTCAGGCATTGATGGAGCAGCACACCGAACTGGCAACGGCGATGACAGACCTGATGAAGAGCCGGATGTTTGGCAAAGACGGTATTAATCGCCTGGGTAAATACAAGATACTGAGTCAGCTGGGTGAAGGTGGAATGTCTATCGTTTACAACGCGAAAGATACCGAGCTGGGTCGTGAAGTGGCAATTAAGATGTTGAAGTATGAAATTGCTTCTAAAGCTGATTTCAAAAAACGATTCAAGCAGGAAGCGGTTACCATCGCGAAACTAACGCACCCGAATATATTGCATGTGATCGAAACTATCGATGATTATTCGACGTCATTTATTATCATGGAAAAGCTGGATGGTTACGATCTGAAATATTATCTTCAGGAGCAGGGCGTTTTTAGTGGTAAACAAACCTGCGACATTATCAGTCAGCTGGCGCAGGCATTAGAGTATGCGGGGAATAAACACAACGGGGGCATTATTCATCGAGATATTAAACCAGCGAATATCGTGCTGGATTATCAGGGCAATGTGAAGTTGATGGATTTTGGTATTGCTACCACCAGTGATGACAGCAATAAAAATTTCGAAGGTACCATTTTGTATACTGCGCCAGAAGTGCTGCAGAAAAAATCATTTGATTATCGTATCGACGTATATGCTTTAGCCGTTACAGCTTATGCCATGTTAACGGGTAAAACACCATTCAGAGCGCCAACCATGCTTGGTATTATGCAGAAAACCATCAATGAAGAGGCTGAAGATATTAAAACATTGGTGCCCGATGTACCCGATGGTTTAGCTGAGTTTATAAAACGTGCACTAGTCAAAGACCCTGAAAAACGGATTGCTAACTGGGGTGAAATTCAGGCGCTGCTAGCATCAGGAAAAGGCCATAAGGTAGATTTGTTGGCAAACACTGAAATGGATATGGCGGTAGTCGTTAAGTTAAAAACAACGGGCATAGATACCGAGTTATTAGTAAAAGAATTACATCAAGTATTAAAGTTGCATCATGCTAGTTATGAATTAGAAGTAGTCGATAGAAACAGTGACGAGCTGGACTTTACTTTGTAATAAATATTGTTTTGGTCTAAAAATTACTAACAACATTAATAACTTTTTACCACAGAGACACAGAGAAAATCATTAATGCTGTTGAGCCCTATGTGATAGTCCGCCAGCATTCATTGCCTTTACTCTGTGTTCTCTGTGTCTCTGTGGTGAACATTATTTAATAGCTTTTAGGGTTAACCTGGAGTCGGTAACAATTAATCTCTTACCCGTAAGAATCATTGATAGCGTAAACTAACGACAATACGATCCATAAGCTCCCTTACAAGCAGTCTGTCTATATGCAAACAATCGTTTCGATATCTAATTTATCCAAGACTTACGCCGGTGGGCATCAGGCGTTGAAAAACTTGAATCTGGATATTAAGCGAGGTGAAATTCTTGCACTACTAGGCCCTAACGGTGCAGGTAAAACTACGCTGATCTCGATAATTTGCGGTTTGGTTAAGGCGACTACGGGAACAGTAACTGTCGATGGGTTTGATAATGTTACTGCCTTTAGAAAAACCCGTAGCACTATTGGCCTGGTTCCTCAGGAGCTTACATTAGGTTCATTTGATAAAGTCATCAATACCCTTAGTTTTAGCCGAGGATTGTTTGGTAAAAAACCCGATCAGGCCTATCTGGAACAGTTGTTAAAAAAATTATCTCTTTGGGATAAACGCAATAGCGAGATTCTTGCATTATCAGGCGGTATGAAACGGCGCGTTTTAATTGGTAAAGCACTGGCGCATGAACCTAATATATTGTTTCTTGATGAGCCGACAGCAGGCGTCGATGTCGAATTACGTAAAGATATGTGGGCGTTGGTAAAAAAATTACGTGAATCCGGTGTCACCATTATTCTTACAACACACTACATAGAGGAAGCTGAAGAAATTGCTGATCGTGTGGGTGTGATTAGCAATGGTGAATTATTGCTAATCGATGACAAGCAAAGCATTATGCATAAACTGGGTAAGAAACAATTATGCATTGAACTAGAAAAAAATATTACAGCTATTCCTGAATCGTTATCAACCTGGGCACTGGAGTTGTCGGAGACCGGCAATCAATTAATCTATACCTATGATCCGCTCAACCCGGATGCAGATATCACAGGTTTACTTGATGCGATTAAACAAGCGGGTTTGTTATTGAAAGATATCAATAGCTCGCAAACCTCCCTTGAAGAAATATTTGTTGGTCTGGTTAAGAAAAAATAATGAGTATTAATACGCAAGCTATTAAAGTTATCTATAAGTATGAGATGTTGCGAGCATGGGAAACTATGTTGCAAAGTTTTATCTCGCCAGTGATTTCGACGGCGTTATATTTTGTTGTGTTCGGTTCGGCAATCGGTTCGCGTATTCAGGAAATTGAAGGCGTACCGTATGGTTTGTTCATTGTTCCTGGATTGATGATGCTGGCATTATTAACACAGAGTATTGCCAATGCTTCTTTTGGTATTTTCTTTCCCAAATTTACCGGGACTATTTATGAAGTAATGTCGGCGCCGATTTCCTATATTGAAATACTTATCGGTTATGTTGGTGCGGCGGCAACGAAATCTCTTATCATTGGTTTTATTATTCTAGGCACGGCAGGCTTTTTTGTGCCACTGGAAATAGCACATCCGATATGGATGTTGAGTTTTTTAATTCTCACCTGTATCACATTTAGTCTTTTTGGGTTCATCATTGGTTTATGGGCGGATAACTTTGAAAAGCTACAGCTTATTCCAATGTTGGTCATTACGCCGTTAGTATTTCTGGGTGGTAGTTTTTATTCGGTTAGTATGTTGCCGCCTGCATGGCAGACTGTGACTTTATTTAACCCCGTGGTTTATTTAATCAGTGGCTTTCGCTGGAGTTTTTTTGAGGTGGCAGATGTTAGTGTCGGCGTGAGTCTGGCTGTGGTGATAATGTTTTTAATCATCTGTTTAACGATAGTCGGCTGGATGTTTAAAACAGGCTATCGTTTAAAGCAATAGTCATAGTATTTGGTATCAAGCCAGATAAAATTAAAGTATTGTCATTTGCAGCCGATAATGTAGAGGTAGACTATTTTCGGAGTGAATTTGATGAACGTTTCAGACGGCTTTCAAAGTGCATTAATGGGTGTGCGTGCTGGTATGCAGAGCATGCAAAACCATGCGGAAAATATCGCTAGTAGTTCCTTCGCACAAAGCGAAAAATCACCATCAATGGTTGAATCACTGGTTGGTTTGAAGCAAAATCAGTTACAGGTTATGGCGTCTATGCAGGTTATAAAATCACTGGATGATGTCATCGGAACATTGCTGGATGTTAAAGCCTGACTACAGCCGAAGATTTGAACTAACCCCAGCGACGTATTCGCCCAGTATCGATATGGATGAAGTTTGATTTAGGGTAAAAGCCTACACCACCTATTTGACAGCTTATCGCTGCATTTCTTAAATCTGACAAATCACATCCCGGTAAGCGGATGTCGATTGCTTTGCCTTGCATATGCAGACTCTTTTTAGCCACGCCATTGCTTTTTTTATTAAGTGCGGCATTGGTTTTAGGCGACCGGTATCCAGAAATGACCTGAAAAGATTTTTTGGCATCGACTTTCTGGTGCAACAGATTTAATAGTTCTAACAATTCACTATCCATCTGATGGATGTCGCCGGTACGGTGGTCGCGCAAAATATTATTAATAGCGGCTAATTCACTGCCCTGATATTGACCTTCAGCCCAGTAGGTCGCAGTGACACTTTCACCTGTATGCAGGTTTAGCAAGGAAAGTTTTCTCTCGGGCTGCACAGACGGATTAACACGTATATTGCCCATGGCATCGGGCAGTATTAATGACGTGGCGGCGGCCACACCAAACTGAAGGAAACGGCGGCGATCGATACTGGTGTTGAGAGATTTTTCTTGCGGCAAGCGGGTCGATCTAAATGACATTGGGTTTCTCAAAAACGGATTTACATAAATAGCTATAAGCTGACACATCAGAATTATAGTTAACTATTTCGATATTTCAGTGAAATTCCGAGGTGGAATGGTAACTAATTATGAAGAGGTAAGAGGGTGAAAGAGTTTCGTTTTGGGGCAGTTAGCAGAAAATACGGGATATATTACAGATATTTGGCCATTTTCAGGTCACGTTTGTAGCTATCCGGTGAAAAAGTCAGCTCGTCACCATTTAACCAAACTGTGAAATAGATTGCATAAACAGATAGTGGGTTACTGAGCTTGGTACTATAGCTTTCATCCTTTTCTATTTGTTCGAGTAGTAACGGATGATGGTTATCGTTTTCGCTCAGGCTAAAGCCAGCCAGTGCAAAGGGGTCTTCGACCCGAATGCAGCCTGAACTGAAGGTTCTTTTGTCACGATCAAATAAGCTTTTTGATGGTGTGTCATGCAGGTAGATGCGCCAGGGGTTTGGCAGGATGAATTTTAGGCGTCCAAGTGCATTTCTTTTACCGGGGTCTTGCACCAGGGTATATGGAAAATGTTGGCGAGTGACTGACTGCCAGTCGACAGAATCGGGGTTAATCTCTGTTTTTTTACCATTTGCATTGCTGTAGACACGGATATTAGATCGATCAAAATACTCTGGATTGTGCTGCTGCTTGGGGAGCAAGTCTATGCGTGCCAGTTTATGAGGAATATACCATCGAGGGTTAAGTACCACGTGCGTCATTTGACTGCTGAAGCTGGGCGTGGAGCGTTTTGACTTGCCAACAATGACGCGCATATTCAGTTTGACCTGATCATCTTCAATCGCTTTAAGTCGGTAGTTAGCTAGATTAACCATGATATATCGCCGTCCAAGATCATTCGGTAACCAGCGTAGACGTTCCAGGTTGATATAGATTTGTTGCAGGCGTTCATTGGCCGCAACATTCAATGCCTGTTGAGTAGCAGTACCGATAATGCCATCAGGATATAAGCTGTGGCGTCGTTGAAATTGCCTGACTACCTTTTCCAGTTGCGTGTCGTAGACATCCGATAGTTCAGACCTCAGTAGTGGCTCTGGTCTGGAGTCTGGCATTTCATTTGTGCTGTTTTCTATGGCAAGTCGGTTGCGCACTAAAGAAATATTCGGGTGGGTTTCACCAGCATGTAATTTTCCTGTCTCAGGTATTACTTGCCAGCCACCCTGGTCAACAATCTTTTGATAATGCACAGCCGCTTCTGTTAGTTGCTTGTATTGGTCTGAGCTTGGTATGAGTGAGTTTAGGCTGGCAGAAAAATAATCTGTTAATAATGCCTGTTGCAGAAAAACCGGTGCGTCAAAGGGAGCGCGTGGTATCGACCATTTAGGGTCGACGGTACTGGGGTCAAGCCGGCCGACGGCTATATCGCGTATTAATTTTAAAAGACCATCTGACAGGATGAAATCGAATAAATGTGATTCGTCATCAAGAGTGGGGTCTAGTTGTTGCAGTAAGTCATAGTGATAATCGTTTGGTTCTAATCCGTGGTTACTTGAGCTGGCAATAAACTCCAGTGCAGCGTATGCCTGATGATTGAGTGATTGTTTCTTAATCCAGAGATATTCATCTGTATTTGTATATAAGCGAGAAAGTGAAGCGGTATCAATATTTTCGTAATCGATGAAATTTTGTTGAGAAGTATTGAGTCGTTTGTACGCCATCGCCTGACCAGAGAGGCCCAGGCTACTCAGGGTTATGCTAACAACGAACAAAATTGTACGGTTAATAATCATGATACGCGAAAATGTTTTGTCTCATTTATAATTTATAGACTTACTGAAACTGTCTCAGGTTCTAAATTATCCGGAAAATAAGGCATAGGTCTATTAAAAATCACCTTATTTAACAATT
>Ga0316209_1003714_pt1 | contig 10057 bp, 7 predicted proteins | sample 6monopyrite_MG_FD_204945 | JGI IMG/M metagenome (GOLD analysis project Ga0316209, IMG submission 204945) | Microbial mat bacterial communities from mineral coupon in-situ incubated in ocean water Damariscotta River, Maine, United States -... | ecosystem: Environmental > Aquatic > Marine > Coastal...
ATTATCATTTTCCCGTTCTGAGGCTGAGACGTCCAATATCGTTTGAGAGCGCCACATTTCATCTCTTTGCTCCAAACTGAAAATTTTCTCCCCGTTCGGGCCAACACCCCCTTGAAGTTGGGTAATCATCCATTTCGCCATACCACTGACATTACAAACCAGCCCTCCAGCTGCTGCAGATGCTTTCACATGCCCTGTTATTGCATTACGAGGAATCGCTGCTATTTTCCCCTCAAAAAATCCATGGGGTGTGGCAACATTTTTCAGGGCATCCGACGGTATACCTCCTGAGTAACATGCCATATTCAGTGGATCCAGTATGCGAGTTTGCACAAAGACTTCCCAAGGCATACCGCTAATAGCAGCAACAACTTCCCCCGCAACAATATAGAGCAGGTTATCGTACGCATACTCACTGCGAAAACTGGAGGTGCTATTCAAATATCGTAAATTATGAACAATTTCCTGCCTGGAAAAACCAGAAGGTTCTGGCCACAACATTAAATCGCCAGCGCCCTGCCCCAAACCACTTCGGTGGGTTAGCAAATCCCGTACTGTAAATTCATTTGTGACCCATGGGTCTGCCATACGGAAATTTGGTAAATACTTTATAACTTGGTCATCCCAGTCAAGCTTTCCCTCATCAACCAAAATTGCTAGGGCGGCGGCTGTAAAGGCTTTGGTCGTAGAGGCAATGCTGAACAATGTTTCAGCGTTCACCTTCTCTAAACTCATACTGTCTCGAACACCATAGCCTTCTATATGGCTGACTTCGCCGTTTTGTACAATACCAACCGCCATGCCTGGTGTATTGAAACGCTCTAACGCTTTTTCGACAATTATGCGGATACCAGCTTTGCTCAGCGCCGTAATTTCACGGGCTTGAACAAAATTTCCTGATAAGAAAAGTCCGCCTAAAATAACCACCAATTGCCAGAATGATTTGCTTATCCTACGCTTTATCAACGTGCCTCTGATGGGTTTCATTTTTCATCCTTCAATCGCTATTTTTCTTTCAAAACAATCTTGTTCACGGCGTTCCCACACTCAAAATTACGCCTTTTTGGGGTTTGTCTTGCCTAATAAACAAACCAAAAAAGCACAGCTTGTGCCAATACAAAGCTGCCATGAAAAGGCTAACTGCTTCCAACTTTGTGGTAGACCTAAAACATCTACAATGTAGCTTTGCTGAACAAGTGTAATAAGAAAACCAATGACAAGAGCCAACATGACAGAACGAGGTGATCCCCGTTTGGTAAAAATAACGGTAAAATATACACCTAACAGGCCAGAGTAGGAAAAAACCATAACCGATAAAGCAAACTGTAACAAAGGCATATCCGTATATTGTTGCCAGTAAAAACACAGCACCGACATTAGAAATAGCCCAATCCCTACAAGGCCCATGCATAGCCGGCCAACCAAAACAAAGTGCTTTTCAGGGGTGGTATATCTGCTTTCGCGCCATGGCCTGTAAAAGTCCTGAACAATCACTGACGACATGGAATTCAACCCTGAATTTATGGTTGATACAGCGGCAGCCACGACACCTATAGTTACTAACCCCTTCATGCCTGCAGGCAGTTCATTGAGAATATAATACATAAAGATTGTGATTTTTTCGCCGCTAAATTCTTGCCCTGCGGCGGCGGCATAACCCGTTCCCATCAAATCAGGGCGTTCATAAAACACATGAAGAAGCTGACCAATAGAAATGAATAACCAAATCACAGGAACCCCTGCGACTACCGAGATCAACAAGGCACGTGCGCCTTCCTTCTCATTTTTGCATGTTAAAAGTCGCTGGGTAACATCCTGATCGAGCCCAAAACTACCAATGGACAGGAGCGTTAACCCTGTAAAAATAGACAGCAGCGTGAAGGGATCAGAAAAATCCAGATCAAAGTTGAACAATTGCAGTTTATTTTGTCCATCTGGGGCATGTTTTAACCCTGCTACAATCTCACTCGCACTGGCTGGTATCTGGTCCCATAAAAAATACAGAACCACACCAACCGAAAAGCCGTAAATAATGAATTGGACCAAGTCACTCCAAACGACAGAGTGAATACCCCCAAAAAAGGTCAACAGGAAACCAAGCGCTATCATAATGAATGCTGCTGTGATTATGCTGTCCGCTTCTACATTTGAATATAGGATCATGGCGATCGCGATTGCAGCCAAATACAGCCTAGCCCCGCTTGCAAACATGCGTCCTATTAAATACATACCCCCTGCAGCGCGCATCGTACTCGCATTGAACCTAACAGCCAAAAGTTCATAGACTGTGGTTACTTTATGGGCGTAAAATTTGGGAATTAAAATCCTTGCCACAAATAATGCTGCAATTAAAACACCGATGTTGGTAGACAGATATGTGTAATCTCCCCTAAAGCCCTGATCTGGCCCTCCGAGAAAAGTAGCGGCAGACTGCGTTGTTGCCAAAACAGAAATAGCAACCACCCAATACGGCATCTTATTACCACCCAAAAAATAGTCTTTGGCGTTTTCGGATTTAAAGGAGGCTGATACCCAGCTCATACCGAGTAATAATGCGAGGTACCCCCCTACAATTATCCAATCAAAAAGAGCAAACCCTTCTGTCATCAAAAGGCACCCGGGGCCGAGACGGCGACACAGAAACAGCACGTGCGCACCATACCGAAAAAGCACATCCGCTTTTCATGATATATCTGCTGAAACCCGGGCAAAAACTCCTCCTCACCATTTTTTCACAAAACTTTGTAGTTACAAAACAGCTTGCTCAATCATATATACCAATATTAATTGGTATTACCAGTGGTATTGGTTATGCTACCTTAAAATGGTGCAAATTCACCTATTTATACTCACCCTCTTTGGTTCAAATGGTGACGTGCCACAAAGCCAATAACAAGCGACAAGGTCCATAGATATATGCTGAATAAGCTTGAGCCGAACTGGAATAACTCTACACCTCTCTATATTCAATTAGCCAATAACCTGAGACAGCTTATCCTTGATGGCACGCTACCCTCCAATGATTCTCTACCTTCAGAACGAAAGCTAACCGAAATAACCGGTGCTTCACGAGTGACCATCAGAAAAGCAATAGACCGGCTTGTTAGTGAGGGGCTTTTACTCCGGAAACAAGGTGCAGGAACATACATAGCACCACCAATTGAACAATCCGGGGAAGAGCTAAAAAGCTTTACAGAAGACACCTTAAGCCGGGGAGAAACACCAACAACGATTTGGCTCATTCGTGCAACGGCTCTCCCCACAAAAGAAGAGGCAAAGCACCTTCATCTCTCGGTAAAGGATCAGGTCGTACGGCTCGGACGTGTGAGGTTATCTAATGGCGAACCTCTTGCTATTGAACACTCGGTAATTGCCGCAACAATGTTGCCCAACCCGGAAGAAGTAACCAATTCATCTTATCAAGCACTGACAAAAAATGGTTTCCCCCCTGCCAAGGGCACACAAAAAATTCAGGCATCGCTCGCTACACCAACGGAGGCAGGCTTGCTTTCTATTCAGGAGGGTGATGCCATATTAAGGATTGAACGCAATACGTTTTTAACCGATGGCACCCCGATTGAATATACATGTTCTGCCTACCGCGGTGACAAATATGTTTTTGTCACAGAACTACATGAGTATAGGGATTAAAATAAGCAGTTTTTATTACCTGACGGCACCAGCCTAAAGCCGTTACCTACATACAGTGCCCGATCACTGACATTTTTCAACCCTAAGTTCATGCAAATTATAGCCGACACAGTATTTATTCAGCTTCTACTTATCTCTTTTGTTAGCTAGTGGGCTCATATTATAATAATATGGGCGTAACTATAGTGATAACTCAGAAGAAGCTGCGGGGCATTAAATATGGCACTGGGGAAAATTAGTCCTGACAAGGACATTAAACTGCCGCTTTACATGCAAGTTGCAAAAGATATTCGCGCCTATATTTCTGAACATAATATAGCCGCAGGAGATGCCCTTCCCCCTGAACGGGATCTATGTAGAATCACAGGAACTTCTCGCGTTACCATTCGCAAAGCACTAGATAAACTAGCCGAAGAAAAGATTGTTCAACGAAAGCAGGGGGCCGGCACTTTTGTCTTGCCTCCCCTCGTACATCTTGGGTCAGACCTCAGCGGCTTTACAGGAACTGCGCGTAATCTGGGCCAAGTACCACAAGCTATATGGATCATGAAGGCTTACGGCACACCGACCGTTGAAGAAGCTAAAATTCTCAAAATACCCCAAACAAATAAAGTTGTGCGCTTAGGGCGTGTCCGTTTATCCAATAACCAACCTTTGGCCATTGAACATGCTGTCGTGCCTGCAAAACTGCTGCCTGAAATAGATAAAATATCCGAATCTCTCTATCAAGCGTTAAGAGCAAACGGTAATCAACCTGTAACCGGTACACAGAAGGTTCAGGCCTCTCTTGCAAACCCAACCGAAGCAGGGCTACTTTCAATTGAGGAAAATAGTGAAGTGCTCCGCATTGAACGGCGGTCTTTTTTACAGGATGGAACCCCCGTAGAATTGACCAGATCAACCTACCGGGGGGACCGGTATGATTTTATCATGAAATTGGAACGCACTCAGCTAAGCTAGCCATATTTCATTGAGGTTTCCAGTAAGGGGCGAGCACACCCAAACCGCTGCCGGTCATCCTCTCACCGTCCTCACATCAGACACCAATTCCTTTTGCCTGACCCTGCCACAAATACCCGGGCAGCCCTAAACAGAAATGCCACCATTTTCAAGTGCAGGCCGTCTTTAACCAAAACCCACAAAACAACACGCCCGGCCCTCATCCCTGAGAACCGAGCGTGTCTTAGCTCCCCAACCAAATGGGTTTGATTAGAACTGGGCTTTAATAGCCAGTTGCAAGCGACGTGGCTTATAGAAGCTACGTGCAGTTCCAAATCCAGCGCTATTCACTTTGCTCTGAATATTATATCCAGTCTGTTTGTTAAACACGTTAAACAGATCAGCCCGCAGTTGGATATTATAGTCACCAAATATCCTGAAATTCTGCGTATAGTTTAGATCAAGCTGAAAGTGCGAAGACGTTCTGCGAGAACCGGCAGGTTCAGCATACCGGCTTGTATCACTCGTACTACTTGTAAGATCACGGTATACTTCAGAATCCCAAGCTTCCCATGGTTGCCCAGATTGGTAAACCATGAAGGCACCAAATTGGCCCTCCCAGTCAAATTGATAATACCCATAAACCTTTAGTATGTGACGACGATCGCCGCGCAAGTCACCATCTCTAAAGTTCCAGAGCTGACGCCCCGCACCATCGGCAATGAAGGACGAACCGATAAAGGTATTGGCATCGTTTGTGGTCGTTGTGTTATCCTGATCAAAGTTACCATAATAATGGCTCCAGACATACGAACCGGATACAAACAAATTGTCCCTGTTCCATTCTGCTTCAGCGCTTAACTCCCAGTATTTTGTGTAAGCATTGTCAAGCTGAGCAATAACAAACGAAGACCCGCCAATTTCGGCGCGAATTGCATCAAGATTAGGGACATATAGCTCCTGAGGAATATCCTCATTTGCACCATAATTTATCCGGTCAGCATTGCCTGTATCTTCCCAGAAATTTGCCCCTTCACGGTACCGCGCATGCGCACGAAGTGTCAGCTCATTTGAAACCTGACTTTTCCAACCGACGAGAAATTCGTCAATTTTACGTGGTTTCAAATTATCCTGAAACACTTTACCCGACGATGACCGCACAGGGTCAATCTCGATAAAGTTACCGTCAGCATCAAAAGCCACATCAATAGACCGCCGAAGATTTCGGTCCCATGACGCCGCCCGTGCCAAAGAGGATGCTGATGGATTATAGCGTGCATAATTCGCATAAACAGCACTGGTATCAGAATAATCCCAATTGATACCAAACCGTGGCTGAATCATATCAGACCAGTCAACCTCATACATTTTATACCGATTGCCTGGCGCAACTTCAAACCCTGAAACTGTACCATCTTTCTCCCGCAGGCCTTGGCCAAACAAAATATCGTTACTAACAAGAACACCAATGTTGAACGTTAGGGCATCCATTTCAATAGTATCGTTAATCTCAAAACTCTGAAGTTTACTTTTTGAGTTAATTAACGGCACCACTGCACCCCCGGCACTTAAAAGGCTCATCTGTTCAATGCGTGCCTCATAAAATACAGGTGTTATATTATCAGTAGCAAGGGAGCGACCGCCCAGAACAGAAATTGCACCCCATCCGTTTGAGTTTCGGGCAAGGTCTTCTTCAACTTCCTGATACTGATACCCAATATGAATATTATGTGTTGTGTTGCCCATGTAGAATGTACGGTCATAACCAACTTCGAAACTCAAACGAGAGAAGTCTTGGTCATTGATGGTCGTCCCCCCACCAACATTGCCGCCACCTGTGGCTACACCATTGTCAAGATACCCATATTTATCAATGAGCGGCTGCACAAATGCATTATATGCATCTTCACCTGCCCTTAATGTTGGCACTCTAAAAAAGCCTTGTTGATCCAGCGCAGAAACATCCAAAGCTGTACCCTCTGCGATCGCAAAATCAAACAATGTATCAGGGCGCGAAGAGGTTTTATTCTCGAAATTTGTAAACTTGAAGTTTAACGAGCTGTCGTCATCAATAATCCATGAACCTTCAACAATGGCAATATCGAGAGAAGCATCATCACCCACGGACGTAGACGCAGCATTAAATGTGTTTGTCCCTCTATTGCGTACAGAGCGGTCAGAGGTTCTATAGCTGGCATCAAGTAAAACATTGTCGGTTGGTGAAAAAGTCAACTTCCCAAAAAATTCGTTCCGCTTACTGCTAAAGTTTGGCACATCGCCGTAAGCATTGCTGGAATTTTCACGTGACGATGTTGGGCGGTAATAAGACGAATAGAAAAACAACCTGTCCTCTATAATTGGCCCACCCAAACTTGCGGTAATCCATGTTTTATCTTCATCAAACTCTAATGGTGTATCCCCTGCTTTACGACCACTTGTCATGCCACTGGTTTGTATTTGATATTTAACTTCACCGTGAAATTCGTTCGTGCCCCGCTTACTGATAGTATTAATCAAAAAACCACCCGACCGATTAAAGCCAATCGCTGTTGCACCGCCCCGAACCACTGAGACCTGCGCAATATCATGCGATGATGGTTCAGCCGACAGCGTACCAAACATAGGCAAAGAAACATCAACGCCGTCAAACTGGTAATTATTATCCTGACCGCTCCCGCCTGCACTTGGACCGCGAATTGCATCTTCTGAATATTGCACTCCCGCGATCAATTTTTGCAAGTCTCTATACTCTTGACCAACAGGAATACCCTCAATAGCCGCTGAACTAATCGAATCTTTAAGGCTAGCGTTGCCTGTATCAACCAAGCTCCGTGAACCCATTACAATTATTTCATCAAATTCAGTCCCAAAAGTGACATCAACTTTAGTTTTCTGTTGAAGCAAAACTACAGCACTGCGTCTTTCTTCTGTGCCATCGCTAAATTTAAAGACAAGTTCATAATTCCCCGGTGGTAGCAAAGGTAATTGATAATACCCATTAGGTGCTGATGTCGTTGTCCTTGGCTGCGGCAGCACCGAACTGCTGGCTACGATCGTCACACCCTCAAGGGATGCGCCATCGTTTTGTGTCACCCGGCCACTCACGCTACCAGCCTGCTGTGCTGAAGCCGGTGTTGCCATTATTGCCAAGCTGAATGCTACGGCAATCCATTTTAAAAACTTGGTATACCTAAGAAAGGTATTTCCCAATCTGCTTGAAACTTGTCTCATTTAACTTTCCCTGTTGGTTTGCACTTTTGGTTTGCACTTTGTCCTCAGTGAATGCTTTTAAAACTCACATAACCTTCGTGTTTTTGATACTTCTGTGAAACATTACCAATCCCCCGCTTCCTACCAAATACCAATTCGAGGCCTTTGCTATTATTATGCAAAATACCACCTATTTTGCCCATAATACAAATACCAATATAAGACCTTTCTTGGTAGCTTGGTCGAATCCCTGTTTTTGTGATAAATTTACAACAATTAACGACAAACAAAATTCTCGAAGAAGGCTTCTTCGCTCCTGCTCTCTTCCCATGTGACAAGCGTTATTAAGTATCTAGTTTTATTGTATTTCTAAAAATAATTTGGCTATAATCCTTATTTTTACTTATGTTTTTGGAATATTCTAGAAAACAAAAAACTAATATGCATGTCTATTTCTATTACCATGTAAGGCTAAAATATACCCAAGGAACCACCAAAAACTCCGTAGCGTCAAATAAAAATACTGTCCAAATGAAAGATTACTTTGTATCGCTGTACCTCTTGAATTTGTGAATTACCATAAATACAAAACTATTGAAGAATACCAATTTAGGGGCCTGAACATGAAGAGACTTCTGATACTAATAGCTAAAAAAACTGCCAAATTTTGCCGTTACACAGTGGTACCCGGATTGTTTTTCCTAACAGGCTGCTTTCATATTGGTAATACAATTCAGGTACCCTCACAGAATCAGAACAGCCGAATCAGTATTATTGTCATCCATCATACATCCTCAAATTTTGCGGATTCTTTAAATATTTTGACACAACCATCATCAAATCCAGTTAGTTCTCATTATCTAATACCAGAGCCTAATGATGAATCTTACGCTCAGGGCAAACTTAAGGTTTTTGAATTAGTACCAGAGACACAGCGCGCATGGCATGCCGGGAGAAGTTACTGGGCTGGCAAAACAAACTTAAATGATCAATCCATTGGTATTGAAATTGTTAACCAAACATACTGCTATCGACATGAACCCGATGCTGTATCTTCTGAAAATGCAGAAGGGGTAGCAGAGATCGAAGGTTTATGCTTTTACCCAGATTTTGCTGAAACACAGTTAGAGGTTTTCCTCGAACTTTTAGAAGATATTTTAGAGCGCCACCCCAATATAGAGCCTACCAACATTGTCGGTCATTCTGACATCGCCCCGAGCAGAAAAATAGACCCCGGCCCACGATTCCCGTGGCAGCGACTGTATCAGCTTGGCTTTGGCGCGTGGTTCGATGATGAAACTGTTACCCATTACTGGGCGAAATTTCATGGCACTTCCGTTCCGCTCATTAACATACAAAAGGCACTCCATATATATGGTTACGATATAGAAGAAACAGGGGAACTGGACAAACAAACGGAGGATGTCCTGCGTGCTTTCCAAATGCATTTCAGACCCTCGACTGTGAACAGCAGGCCTACACTTGAAACAGTGGCTATATTATATGCTCTGATCGAAAAATATCGTCCGGATGCGCTCAGTGAACTCTTAATCTTTGATACTCAAAGCGAAAATACTTTGGAACTTGTCAGTGAATAAATACCCTTGTCGGTGATGTCTCGGGTGGGTAACACCCCTGACTATAACGCCTACTGATGGACGAATATTGCTAGACTAATACTGCTCATCAACATCTTGGTTATGAAGAAACCCCGCCCCATAATTTAGGCTGCAACCCTTTAATGATACCCTGCTGGATTTCAAGCGGATACTCTCGGTCATCCGCCATCCATAATGGCCCGTCAAGATCGACAAAATCTGCATCACTTGCCAAAATGAGCGCAGGTGCCATCGCCAAAGAAGTTGCAACCATGCAGCCAATCATAATCCCAAATTCGTATTTCTTTGCTGCCGCCAAAAGCTCTAACGCGCCAGACAAGCCCCCGGTTTTATCTAATTTAATATTAATGAGTTGATACCGCCCTTTAAGGCGCTCTAAATCTGCACTTGTATGACATGCTTCATCAGCGCAAATTGGTACTATATTATCATAATTTAACAGGCAATCATCATCCCCTGCAGGTAACGGCTGTTCCAACATGGCCACACCCATTTCTGCTAAATCTCTATCTACTGACTTTAATATACCCAACGACCAGCTCTCGTTCGGGTCTATAATTATTGTCGCCTGTGGCGCATTTTCACGAATAGCGCGGATGCTGTCCAATATATGGGTATTACCAAGTTTTACTTTAAGC
>Ga0316209_1003715_pt1 | contig 10054 bp, 10 predicted proteins | sample 6monopyrite_MG_FD_204945 | JGI IMG/M metagenome (GOLD analysis project Ga0316209, IMG submission 204945) | Microbial mat bacterial communities from mineral coupon in-situ incubated in ocean water Damariscotta River, Maine, United States -... | ecosystem: Environmental > Aquatic > Marine >...
AGAGGCATAGTAAAAAAATAATTTCACCACAACTAGATCAAGCAAACTCATTATTGATCTTTTTAAACATGAGTTTTCATTTAACCAACTTGCTTGACAAAAAAGTACGTCTTAGAACCTTTTTAAGTGAATCTCGTAAATAGCCTGTGAATTCTTTTCTTAAGAAAGCGAGATACCAATCAGATGGGAGGCAACGTCGATTAAGTCGTCTTTTGATCCTGACGTTGGTTGATAACCAACGATGATTCCAATTTTCATATTCTTTAAATACATTAACTGCATATTCATCGTTGGTATTAATATTGTTCATAGTTAACATGCCAGACAATGCCAGCTCAGCACCAAGCGATGCCAATAATAACCTGATATCCTTGGTTTTCAGATAGTTTTTCCATGTCAATTCGATATTTGACCAATGTCGCAGTAACCGGTCATGCCTAGTACTCTGAATTGCCTCCAGAACCTTGAGGCCTTTGTGCATACCGAAATGGAATGCTTGAAACGGAGAGGGATCAGGGCAATGTGTGGCTGATGGGGCAAGTACAGACCAATCAGTTAGAGACTTTCTTCTGTTAACGGGAGTATGATCAACATAAAGACTATTCGGAGCTTTCTTGGTCCACTTACAGGTTGATCGAAAAACATTCAATCCCTCAATAAAATGACCAGTAAAAAAATCATCCACTACAATTTGCAAATGGTCCAGTTCTAAGTCGGTGGTAAATATATCCGACAGTTCGGCAAAAAAAGTTTTACGGGAGAGTACCATGTCAGCATCAACTTTAACGAATAGATCAGCAGGACCACTTCGCTTCATGAAATCACAATATAACTTCTCATGGGCCTCTCTGTTTGGGAGATCCTTAAGAACGAAATGCTCAATCGGCTCTAGCGTCTGTGAACTAATTGCAGCACAGCAGGCTTCGAACTCATTTTCACCACAATGAAGGGTGCCAACAACAATTTTCATTGACATATTCATATCTTAGTATTTTGCGGTTGACCAATAATATCAGCTAGGCTTGGCAATGCTTGGCACCCCATAACCGAATACATTTGATTGACGTGGTCTATTGAATTCAACTGAGAAAGGCTTGTTTCATAATAAGTTATATGGGGGAATTTATTTTGGAATACTTCTGCAAGTTGATACACCGACTCTATATACCAAATTGTAGACATCCTTTCATACTCATCGATTAGATCACAAAGAGTTGAGATTCCAGTATTTTTTAAAAATGGCTGGAAATATTTACATAGACGAGCAGCCAGGTATGCCCTTTTTCCTTTCAATAAACCAAAAGGTGGGCATCGCTTTAACCATTCAAACTGAGCCTCTGGAGTGATAATCCAATCGCGTCCCTTTTGACTTAATGGCGTGCAGCCAATCCTGAGAAAACTCGCAGCCGTTTCAACAGGGTCTCTTCGAATTATTACAACGCCAATATTTTCTTCACCAAGAATATCTGGCAGATACCAACCAAACCCTTTTATAAATAGATGGCTCGTGTCTACATAGGTGTACCCCGAAGGTGTGCCGTTTCGAATGATACTAGCTTTATCTGAAGAAAGTGTTTTCATTGCTCCTGGCTTGCTCATCAAATAGTTTCGCATTTCCTTTCCATTGCAAACTGGTTCTGCCTCGTGAAATGAAATAGTATTCCCTGTTTCCGCAAACAGCTTTGCTAAATAAGCAGAACCACAGCGACCGCTATTTATTGAGAAAATATATTTTGGCATTTTCTAAGACTCTATCTTTGAAGACAATCCGTATCCATATCTGCCTAATGAATCAAGAGTAAATTCCTTTAAGTTTAGTACTTCCCAAGGGCTATTATTAAATGTTTTATCAATTATTTTCTGGTATTGTTCTTTATGTGTGTCATCAAGAATTGCAATCCCATTTCTATGATTTAAAATTCGTGGTATCAAAGGAAGAATCACGGCACGTGTGTCCATGTTTCCTATGTCATGGAAAACAAGATCAAATTTCTCCCAGTTATTTGACATTACAAAGTCACTCCAGGACATTAGACCGTCAGTGGGAAGTTGCTTGCCGCGAACATATTCTCTAGTCTTTTCAAGCCAATCAATATTATCATCAACACAAACCACATTATTTGTCATCGTCTGAGTTGCAGTTTTTCGAATTGCATAAGATGAAAAACCGGAACCAAGATTAAGAACTGATTGTGGAGAAATTGAATGCATCAATGTGCATATAAAACTGCATGTCTCTAGCGAAGCAGCCATTTCTACTGAGGATACGTTCTTAACATATTCATTGTATTCTTTTTCCAAGCTCTTTCGAATAGATGCCATTTTACTTGAAAAGTCAACATCTGAGATAATACTCTGCAAACCTATAACCATATTATTACACCCTAATTAAGTTTTTTAGAATCTGCGAATTCGTGTCTTATATAACACAAACCGGACCAACGACTATTACGATTTCTACCTGATTTGAAAAAGTCACCATCCACAACACTCAGCGAAGTCACGTTTGTTATTTGATCGCAAATATCCCCGTTAGAGATACACGAGAAGGAAAGTGTATATTCTCCTGGCACGAGAGGAAGTTCTGGTATTAGTAGAAGAACTTCATTCACACCCGCGTTCAAAGTTATTCCAGAAGGCGTGGTTAGTTCTGAAAAAAACTGAGTTATTCTTAGCCCTTGCGAATTGTCAATCCCGACAGCACATGATACGACAACAGTGTCTTCAGATTGAAGACCAATTTGAACATTCAGTGAATCACCGCTAGCAACTCGATATACTCTTTTTTCAGTAGAGTCTACAAATTCAATAGTATTCAAACGGACGAGTCCTGTTCCTTTCCGATCAAGGCGTTCAACTAGAGAAATGGGATCATCCTGATACCCCTCCTTCAAATAGTCTTTAATTACATCTTGGCAATCTTTTGTTGAACCTATTTTACCTTCAGTGATGAGGCATGCGGTATTGCAGAGTTTTGAAACGGCCGCCATATTGTGGCTAACAAACAGTATTGTCCTGCCGTCTGCGCAGCTTACTTCTTTCATTTTCCCAATGGCTCTTCGCTGGAACTCGGCATCTCCGACTGCTAACACTTCATCCACAATTAGAATTTCTGGTTCCAGGAATGCGGCGACTGCGAAGCCGAGTCTTACTTTCATGCCGCTGCTGAAGCGTTTTACGGGGGTGTCTACGTACATTTTGCAGCCGGCGAAGTCGATGATGTCGTCGAATTTTTTGGTGATTTCTCGCCTTTTCATTCCCATGATGGCGCCGTTGAGGTAGATGTTTTCTCGGGCGGTCATTTCGGGGTGCATGCCGGTGCCGACTTCGAGCAGGCTGGCGATGCGTCCCTTCGCTTTGATGGAGCCGGTTGTTGGCGAAGTGATGCGGGAGATGATTTTCAGCAGCGTACTTTTTCCCGCACCGTTGGCACCAATTATCCCTAAAACTTCCCCTTGTTCCACTTCGAAATCGATATCTTTCAACGCCCAGACATAATCAGACTCTGCCGCCTGGTCCCGCTGATTGATTTGACCAACTTTTGAATAGGGATCTTCCTTGCCACGAATGTTTGCCCACCAACGGTTTAAGTCGTGGCTGATGGTCCCCGTGCCGACCTGGCCCAGGCGGTATTGTTTGGAGATGTTTTCTATTTTGATCGCTACGCTCATGAGTATTCAGTTGGCAGGAAAGAGAAAAGTTGGCAGTTGGCAGGAAGCGGGAGTAGTCAGTTGGCAGTTGGCAGGAAGCGGGAGTAGTCAGTTGGCAGTTGGCAGGAAGGGTTTTTTAGTTTTGTTTTGATTTTAGGGAGCGGATTAGGCCGTTGATCATGGCTGAGAGTTCTTTTGTTTCTCGGTACCAATCGTCCCCTATAGATTTGGAGAGGAAACCGGCTCCTACTCCTACGATTGCTTGTGTTCTTAATTCACCGCAGGAGGCTCTGGCATAGTCAAGAAATTTACATTTGTCCGGCACCGTTGAACGTTCCATTCCTTCAGCGATATTTGAAGGCACAGATAATCCTGATCGAGTAATCTGATCCCGAAATCCAAAGTCACGTAAGTCACTCGTATTCTGATAAATAGCAACACTAAGCTTCACCGCACGCTTCCAAACATCCAAATCCTCAAACCCAGCCATGATTTTTTTCTTTTTTACCTGAAGACTGTCTACTTCAAACTGCCAACTGCCTACTGCCAACTGCCAACTGTCTACTGCAAACTGCAAACTCCTTCAAACCGTGTCCATAAAAGTCTGTTCTGTGCGGTTGAAGATGATGACGCCGATGGCAAGTACAACGAGTGTGAATACAGTTGCGTAGGCCAGCCCTGCAATGGAGGCCTGGCCTGTTCCGAGGAAGGCGTATTTTATTGTTTCGATCAGGTGAGCAATCGGATTCCACCACAGGACTGAACGGGCTCGCTCACTGAGTAAGCTCATCGGGTAAATAATTGGCGTGGCGTACATTGCTAATTGCACGCCAAACTGTATAACAAATGTAAGGTCTCTGTACTTTGTTGTCAAAGAACTGAAGATGATGCCGAAGCCCAGGCCGAGTCCTGCCATCAATAGAATGAGATAAGGAGTGATAAGTATCCAGAGGTTCGGTTGGATTAAATCAGTATTGACCAGATAGTAGGCAAAAACAACCAGAAACAGGCTGAATTGAATCAAAAATTTGATGAGTCCCGAAGTAACCACTGATAACGGCACAATTAACCTGGGAAAATAAACCTTGCCGAAGATTGACGCGTTTGCCAGGAAGGTGGTGGATGTTTTGCCGAAGGAGTCGGCAAAGTAATTCCACATGACGATGCCGGACATGTAAAACAGAACCTTGGGGATTTCATCGGTGCTGATTTTTGCGATATTCCCAAAGACAACCACATAAACCAGCGTCGTCATTATCGGTTGCACAAAAAACCAGATTGGTCCGAGAACCGTTTGCTTATAAACCGTCACGATGTCCCGCTTCACAAACATGTAAAGCAGGTCGCGGTAGTCCCATAATTCCTTGAGGTTGATATCCAGCAGATGCCGTTTGGGACGGATAACCATATCCCACTGTTCGTTTTCCGGCAGATCAGAGTGCGGCACGGGTTGCTCTTCTGAAGTCAAAGGTAGTTCAGCAGTTCCAGACAACGATTTATCCTGTGTTAGAGTTGCTAGATTCTAGTGACTAGAAACTAGGAGTTCCTGTTGTTTGTGAGAAAGTGTTTCGTGAATGATTTCACTAAACCTGGTTGTGATGACGCTTCGGTCAAATTCCAGCACGGCCAGTTGCCGGGCGTGCTGGCCCATTTCGTGGACCATGTCGTTGTTATTTGCAAGAATGAGAATGGAGTTGGCTAGTGAATCTGCAACTTCCATTTCCGATTGATCGATATCGCAAACTTCGCCGAGTTGCTCTTGTTCAATAAACTGAGCCAGTTCTGATTTCTTGCTGGCTAGAACTAATAGTGGTGTTCCGCTGGCGAGAATTCCGTAGACTTTGCTGGGGAACAGGCAGCTTTCGACACCTGACTTTAACGAAACAAAGTGTACGTCGGCTGCGCTGAGGCTTTCTGCGAGTTTTTCGTAGGGTTGTTTTCCCATGATTGTGATGTTTGTCAAATTACTCTTGGCAACCCGCTCAAAGATAGATTTCTTTTGAACGCCTTCTCCGATGATCACAAAATGGATCGTGTCATTCACTTTCAATAATTCAGCAGCATCAATGAGAGCATTTAATTCGTGTGCTAATCCAAGATTTCCGGAATACATCACCAGAAATCTATCATTCCATCCGTTAATCATGCGGAAGGCGTTGTTCTGTTTTATGGGAAAAATATTTGTTGTGTCGGTCCAGTTAGGAAGGACTCGCAGGGACGATTCCGGGACGCCGTATTGCTTGCAAGTTTGCTTCATGTCATTGCTGAGAACAATAACCCGGTCTGCATTTTTGTAACAATTAAAAAGCAGATGCCGAAGTTTTTTGATGAGATATCCTTCACGAGCCTTCCCTAATGCCACTGCCACATCCGGGTAGATATCTTGTAAGTAAGCGATGAATCGACACCCTGTTCGCTTTTGTAGCTTTCTTCCCAGTAGTGCCAGAAAGAAGGGATCGGTCTCAGTGATGACCACATCAGGGATCGGAACCTGCTTCATCTTGCGGTAGGCACAAACCGTAAAGGTGAGCAGGTTCGTCAGCCGCCCGACAATGGAGCCTTTGGCAAAGCGAGTATGATTCACTCGATGGATATTTAACGATGGCCCGAAAGGATGTGTCTCTTCCTTGATTTTCTCGCCATGTAATGGATGCCCGCAAATCACATCAACATCAAAATCCTGGACCAAATCTTCACACAGTTGTGTCAGCAACTGCCCCGTGGCCTCGTTGTCGGGCCAGAAGGAGCGATTCAAAAATAGAAGACGCGATCGTTTCATGAAAGGAGTTGGTAGTAATCAGTTGGCAGTAGGCAGTTGGCAGTAGGCAGTTGGCAGGAGGCAGTTGGCAGTCGTTTGTTCTGTTAGACTTCGCTGAAGGTGAATGCCTTTGAGCTGCTCATGAGTGTTTCGACATCTGCATCGACCATCATGCGGACAAGTTGCGGGAAGCCTACTTTTAACTCCCAGTTCAATTCCTGTTGTGCTTTGCTGCTGTCCCCCAGAAGTAAATCGACTTCGGTGGGACGGAAATATCGTTCATCAATTTGAATCAGAACTTGTCCATCAGGTCCAATTCCCTGTTCTTCGACGCCGTTCCCTTTCCAGGTGATCGGCAAGCCAACATGGGCGAAGGCGAGTTCGCAGAATTCGCGTACCGAATGAGTTTCGCCGGTCGCGATGACATAATCTTTGGGAACTTCCGCTTGAAGCATCAGGTGCATCGCTTCAACATAATCTCCCGCAAATCCCCAGTCTCGTTTTGCGTCAATATTTCCGAGGAACAGATTTTCCTGCTTGCCATGATAAATTGCAGCGACTGCTCGTGAGATCTTTCTGGTCACGAAGGTTTCCCCTCTGCGAGGAGATTCATGGTTGAACAGAATCCCGTTGACGGCAAACATCCCGTACGATTCCCTGTAATTTCGTGTGATGTGAAACGCATACGCCTTCGCAGCCGCATAGGGACTTCTCGGATAAAAGGGAGTTGTTTCGGTTTGTGGAGTTTCGAGAACCTTGCCATAAAGTTCGGAGGAAGATGCCTGGTAAAATTTTGATTCTAAACCGAGTTCTCGCATCCCTTCCAGAATTCTGACTGCTCCCAAACCAGTTACATCGCCTGTGTATTCGGGAACTTCAAAGGAAACTTTTACGTGTGATTGGGCACCCAGGTTATAAATTTCGTCTGGGCGAACAACCTTCAAAATGCGATTGATTGATGAGGAATCTGCCAGGTCTCCAAATGTCAAATGTAACCGAACATCTTCCTCGTGCGGATCCTGATAGATGTGATCAATCCGCCCGGTATTGAAGGAAGAAGATCGGCGGACGACTCCCCAAACTTCGTAGCCCTTGCCGATGAGTAGTTCAGATAGATAAGAACCATCCTGTCCGGTGATCCCGAAAATGAGTGCCTTTTTCCCATTTTTCGGTGGAAATTGTCGATCAGTCGTTTTCACAGTTCAATCCTTTTTTCAAATTCTTAATCAGTCAGACTGAAATCGCGTCAGCAACCCCAGTCAACAATTACTTTTTTTCCGCGACTTCAGATTCTGTCGTTATTTGCGTTGTTACGTTTTTGTTCCAGTTTGAATTCTGATACCACTCATAAGTTTGTCTGACGCCATCCTTCAAATTGATTGATGGTTCCCAGCCAAGTGATTTCAGTTTGGAAATATCGAGTTGTTTGCGAGGTGTTCCGTCTGGCTTGGAGGTATCAAAATCGATCAAGCAATCGGGATAAACCAGTTCGCGAATTGTTTCTGCCAGTTCGCGAATCGATAAGTCAATTCCTGTGCCGATATTAATTGTTTCTGCTTCGTTGTAATTGTCCAACAGGAACAAACATGCCGTTGCGAGATCATCGACATGCAAAAATTCTCGCAGTGGTGTGCCGGTCCCCCAGATGGTTACCGAGGGAGCACTTGATGTTTTTGCTTCGTGGAACCGGCGAATTAAAGCAGGGAGAACGTGAGAATTTTCGGGGTGAAAATTATCGTTCGGGCCGTATAAGTTGGTAGGCATCGCAGAAATAAACTGGCAGTCGTATTGTTCTCGGTAGGCTTGGCAAGAAAGTAGCCCTGCGATTTTCGCGATCGCGTAGGCGTAGTTTGTTTTTTCCAATGGTCCGGTGAGCAAGTATTCTTCTTTAATTGGTTGTGGACAATCTCGCGGATAGATGCACGAACTTCCCAGATAAAGTAGCTTTTTCACTTTTGAATCACAGGCGGCTCGCAGCACTGTTGAGTGAACCAGCATGTTGTCGTACAAAAAATCGGCAGGGTATTTTGAGTTGGCCCAGATGCCCCCCACCTTACCCGCAACATGAATCACAAAATCAGGGCGATGTTCTTCAAACCATTTTGAAACTGACCATTGGTCACGCAGATCAAGCTCATCTCGACTGGCGGTCAGCAATCTGGTCATGCCACGCGATTGCAGAGTCCGCATAATCGCAGAGCCCACTAATCCTTTATGACCGGTTACAAAGACAGATGATTCTTTAGTGAGCATTTTAACTATTCTTGCCAACTCCGTTAAACGTCATTCTTGAATTCAAAAAATAGATCAATCAGCCACAAACTTCGACTTCCCAGTCATTCAATTCGACTGAGGCTCCCTGCTGTAGAAAGTTTACAGAAATGATCAGGCGGTCAATGCCTTTTCGTTGAAAGACGGTACCTGATGCCCCTTTCATCGGGCCACTTTTTACTCTGACTTTTGTCCCCGGCTGCAAACGGGATTCGATACTGACTGGTTCCCCTAACGCAATCAATGTTTCTATTTGAAGCAGATCGCAGCGAAGTGACTCCTCATCTTCTACTTCCAGGCAGCGGGAAATGGTATTTGTGGTTAATGCAAGATGACGAGCTTCTTCGTTGCCATACAGGAAAACATAATTGGCAAATAATGGAACAAAGCTGGTTCGCTGGCGTCCTGCAGGGGATCGATATTTTTTTTCGATAACCGGAGAATAAAACGGAACTTGTTGAGCAGCCAGCATCCGCATCAACTGCTTTTCCTGCCGGGACATCGTGTATAACGCCCACCATTTCGCATCTGATGGTTCTGGACAGGATGTCAATAAATCAGCAGGGTAGAGGTTTGTTTCCTGATCAAGAATTGGCATGCTTAAAATTCCATTTTGGCTAAATCGGCGCGCACTCCGTTCCCCTGGGTGGCACCCATTTTTTCTTTACACTCTGCTTTATCAACCTGTAATTGCAATCCGTTGGCACCATTGAGATATCCTTTCTCTGCTTACACTTCCACAAGTATTCAGTATACGAGCCGATTCCAGCTCTCTACAAGAAATGACCGACCAACTTTCTCAATATCCGATTCTTTACTAAGTCTTCCTCTTCATAACTCTTATATTCAACAATAACTGAATGGAATTCTTCAACTACTTATTTTCTCTACCGAATTATTATTTTTATGCCAATTATCTGATTTTTGTTTTGCTTAATGGTTTTCAGCTTTATCAGTGGTGTAAATTCATCATCTCGTAAGTTATTGTGCGGGAGAGGGGGGGGATTGAATTTATTTTACAACATCCAAACAGTCCCGGTTCATCAACCAGAAGCATTTATGTTGCTGGCATTGTTTCGCTTTTAATTTGAGGTTCTCCGATTGATTCGGTCTCTGGCTCATCTCGCAATTCTCGCTCAATTATTTCGCTGAATTGTAATTCAAAGGCTCGAAGCCCTTCCGCCAGGTCTGACAGCCAATAGAAATTCGACTCTCCTTTGAGAGATTTCCCGACAAGAGACATGCTTCCGACTCGTTTTTCGTCACTAAAGAAGGGGACATCCATGCTCCAGGAATCTTCATCTTCCTGTTCGTGGTGACTATTCCAGACGGCGTGGTATTCTTCGCTGATTACTGGAGAACTGATATTGAGTTG
>Ga0316209_1003716_pt1 | contig 10050 bp, 9 predicted proteins | sample 6monopyrite_MG_FD_204945 | JGI IMG/M metagenome (GOLD analysis project Ga0316209, IMG submission 204945) | Microbial mat bacterial communities from mineral coupon in-situ incubated in ocean water Damariscotta River, Maine, United States -... | ecosystem: Environmental > Aquatic > Marine > Coastal...
GCCCAGGGATTGCACGAACCACTTTCGCTTGCCTGGCGGGATGGCTGGCTGTATGTCGTTCAACGCTGCGATGTCACCCGCATCAAAGATACCGACAACGATGGCAAAGCCGACTTGTTTGAATGCTTTAATGACGATTGGGAAATCTCCGGCGATTACCATGAATATGCATTCGGTTCCAAATTCGATGCAAAAGGAGACTTGTGGATTACACTTTGCCTGACCGGTTCATTCACCAGTAAGGTGAAATATCGTGGCTGGGCTGTGCGGATTACTTCTGAGGGAAAACTAATCCCCACATGCAGCGGCATCCGTTCGCCCGGCGGGATGGGAGCCAACGCAAATGGCGACATTTTCTATACCGATAATCAAGGCCCTTGGAACGGCACCTGTTCGTTGAAACAATTGATTCCCGGAAAGTTTGTCGGCAACCCGGCCGGATTCAAATGGTACGACCTTCCGGAAGTAAAAGCAGCAATGGGACCAAAACCAAAAGAGCCAACAAGTGAAAGCCGCTTCATGATCGAAGCGGATAAAATGCCCGAATACGAACCGGCTGCTGTTTTGTTTCCGTACACAAAAATGGGAAAATCAGCTTCCGGCATTACCTGTGATACCACCGCAGGAAAATTCGGACCGTTTCAGAATCAGCTTTTTGTCGGGGATCAGACACAAAGTATTGTCATGCGGGTTTATCTGGAAAAAGTAAACGGGCATTATCAGGGAGCTTGCTTTCCTTTCAAATCCGGTTTTGCCTCCGGAACGCTGGGGCTGGAGATGACGCCCGATGGAGCAATGTTCGTCAGCGGAACCAGCAGAGGCTGGGCGTCCATCGGCACCAAACCATTCGCCATTGAACGACTCAACTGGACGGGAAAAGTTCCGTTTGAAATTCTCGAAATGAAAGCAAAGCCGGATGGTTTCGAACTCGTTTTCACTTCGCCGGTTGATCGCAGCACAGCGGAAAATCTGGACTCCTACAAACTGGGGACTTACACCTACATCTATAAAGCATCGTACGGATCGCCGGAAGTTGATCACACTACCCCAACAATTAAATCCGCTACCGTTTCGCCAGATGGAAAAACAGTTCGTCTGAAAATCGATGGCTTGCAACGCGGACACATCCACGAATTACACGCCGAAGGACTCCGCTCTGCAAATGGTTTGCCTTTGCTGCACAACGTCGCTTATTACACGTTGAATCATATCCCGAAAAAATAAGGAACAATCAATGAAACGCCACTCAGCTTTTTTGCCCCGCCTGATTTGCATCTGTTTTATTACACTGTCAATGAATTCTGAGATTAAAGCCCAGCAATACATCGGCGAAAAAGGAAAGAGTATCGCGTTTGCAAAAGTGGTTGATGATCCGAACCTGCCTCGCGTTTTGATTATCGGCGATTCCATTTCCATCGGTTACACGCCTGCACTGCGAAAAATCCTCAAAGGGAAAGCGAACGTGCATCGCATCCCCACCAACGGCGGGCCGACATCACGCGGATTGTCGCAAATCGATAAATGGCTCGGCGATGGAAACTACGATGTCATTCATTTCAACTGGGGGTTACACGATTTGAAATTCGTTGATGATAAAGGAAAGGCTGTCGCTCCCGAAAAAGGGCATCATCAGGTTCCGCTCAAGCAGTACGAAGAGAATTTACGAAAACTCGTCGCCCGGATGAAAAAGACAAATGCAAAGTTAATCTGGCGAAATACAACCCCCGTTCCCGCAGGCTGTAACTGGAGAATTGCATCAGACGAAAACGCTTACAACGAAGTGGCTGCCAAGGTAATGAGGGAAAATAATATCCCGATTGACGATCATCACAGCTACGTGATGCAGCACATGAAAGAGGTGCAAAGGCCCGCCAATGTCCATTTTACGCCTCAAGGATCCCAAAAACTGGCTGAATTAGCCGCTGCCGCGATTCTGAAAGAGCTGAAACAGTAATCCATCTTGCTGAAAACGGGCTGTTAGCGGTAAAGTCTCTGCATCTTGCAATAGGATGAGGGGATTGCCAGGCGGATCGATAAAAACAGGCATTCATCCGGAGTACAGACATTCCTGTCTGTGACGTTTGGTTATGCCGTTCCGTAGGCTGGGTCGTGACGCACCTTTTAAGAGGGAATGTAGTCAATTTGGTGCGTTACAACGCACTCTACGTTACTACAATCTAGACGTAAACATGTTTCATCGTTTTCAACAATGGGTTTCTCCCAGTTTAGGGATTGATCTCGGCACCGCCAATACTCTTATTGCGGTGTTGGGAAGCGGTGTCGTTGTGAATGAACCTTCTGTCGTGGCGCTGGCAAAAGATTCGCGTCGTATTCTGGGCAAAGGGACCGCAGTCGGAAAGTTAGCGCGGCAAATGCTCGGTCGCACCCCGGATACCATCTCTGCGGTCCGTCCGTTACATGAAGGGGTCATTACCGATTTCAAACTGTGCGAAGCAATGTTGAAATACTTCGTACGCAAAGCAATCGGCAGGCATCGTGGCTTCCGTCCGCGAACGGTGATCGCGGTTCCCGGTCGCATCACACCGGTAGAAAAACGAGCCGTCTTTCATAGTGCAGAACGAGCCGGAGCAGGGCGGGTTTATTTGATCGAAGAACCGCGAGCGGCTGCGATCGGCGCAGGGCTTCCCATTTCAGAACCGGTCGCCTCGATGATCTGCGACATCGGCGGCGGCACAACCGAAGTGGCTGTTCTCAGTCTGGGAGATATCGTTGTGAGTAAATCGACACGCATCGCGGGCGAGCATCTCGATCAGGCAATTGTCGATTATCTTCGCAGGCAGTATTCATTGAAAATTGGTATCCAAACCGCAGAGCAAATTAAAATAGAAATCGGTTCCGCCTGGCGATTGCCACAGGAAAAAACGTTGGAGGTGCGTGGGCTGGATATCGTCAGCGGCGTCCCTCGCAAAGCGGTCATCACCAGCGAAGAAATTCGGCAGGCGTTACTACGAATTCTGGAAGAGATCGCGATCTGCTTGCGGGAAACGGTTGAGCAATGCCCAGCAGAGCTGATTTCAGACCTGGCAGAAACCGGCATGGTCCTTACCGGCGGCGGCGCTTTAATTCGCGGTATCGATACCTACCTGACCGAACAGATCGGCATCCCCGCACGAATCGATAACGATCCGATGACAACAGTCGCCAGAGGAACCGCCATCTGCCTGGAACACCTCCCCAATTGGAAACATGTGTTGATGAGCGACAGCGGAGATTTATAATAAACAAATGAAAGGTGCGTAACGATATGGATTTCTTTGTATTGGCGTCAGACCCAGATAATGTGGGGGGGGATTGTCTCTTTCATTACTTATTGTAATCTTTGTTTTCGTATGGACCTTTAACATAAAAATAAAACAGATGGAGGAAAGAGTAACCAAGTTGGAAGAACGACTCTCGAAACAAGAGGCTACAGAGAACGATTGAGTTCGTAGGGTCCGCTGTGCGGACCAAAATAATATATTGAGCGACCAATAGTCCGCAATAGCGGACCCTACGGTTAAGGTTCAGGGATGAAACAGGCGGGGGTTGCTAATTCGATATTGCTGGTCTGGCTGGCAGTCGGTTGTCTGGCGGTTGGGCTGGGGCGTGGCGAAAACTTGTCGCTGAAAAAAACGCTGCGCGATTTCAATGCTCCCGGGTTGAAGCTGGTTGGTGACTCCCATCAATGGATCGAAAAACAGTGGCAACAACTTTTTGCGGGCAGAAATTCATCGACTCATTCCGAAAAACAGAAAGATCACTTGCTCACCTCGCGGTTACAGCGGGAAGTGCTTGCGTTAAAAGAACTGTTGGGGTTGCGGAACAGCCGGGATAAATCGGGAGAATCGACTTCCCGCCTGTTCGGTCCGAAATTGATTGCTGCCCGAGTGTTGCTGCCCGATCAACAACAGCGTTGGAAAACCGGAACGCTGATTGATGCGGGAAAATCAAAGAAAATCAGTGAGCAGAATTGGATCATTTCTTCGGAACTGCCGTTAATTGATCTGGGGGAAGATTATGGCATCAAACCGGATGAAATTCTGCTCGCCGGGCGTGTGGTGCTTGGGCAGATTGATGCGGTTGGCCGCTGGACGAGCAGTTATCGCGCGATTACGCATCCTAAATTCCGCTCTCCTGCCACGGTCATCAAACCGAGAAATTCCAAACAGCCGATTCAACGGATTCAAGCGGTTGGTTCTTTTCATGGAACTGAAAATGAATTCTGCGAATTACGTTACATCGAAAACACATACCCGGTTCGCGTGGGTGATCTGGTTGTTTTAGCGGATGAGCAACAACGATTTGAGGGAAGTCTTGTTCTGGGAACAATTACCGAAGCTCGCGTGTTATCGAACACCCCGTACTGGAAAATTCTGGTTCGCCCAGTCGAATCAGAAAAGAACAGCCGGGATGTATTGGTCATTACCGAAGAATTAAACCCATTACGTTTACTGGCGAATTGAAATAGCGACGAAGTCAAACGAAAAATGCTGCACCGTAAAATCAACCTGTTGCTTTCACTTTTTTCAGTGAGTGGTATTTATCTGCTGGCGATGTTTCTGTTTTCAGGAAGTGGCCTGATTTCAGAATATGCGATTGCGATCATTGCGGTTTGCGTTTGTGGAACCTTTCTTCTAGGCGGAATGCTGGCTGGCGTATTGGCGGTTGTTGTGGTGGGAGTTGTTTCAGAATCGATACTGATGTTGCCGAGCGGGACCGCGATCATTGCCTCGGCGTGCGCAGGTTTGATGATGCTTCATTTAAGCAAACTGCAATCGCTCTCTCTTCCCTGGAAAGGAACCATCATGACCTTTTCGGCAGCCAGTCTCTGGAGCGGACTGTTTGAGCTCATCCCGTTCCTGCAGCCGGGAAATTTACTTTCTGGATGGGAACTTGCCTGGAGTCTGCTGAAACAAGGTTTGACCGCCGCATCAATCTGGCTTCTCTTACTGATTGCACTGTTCGGAATCGCCTCGCTATTCAAACAATCTCGCCCTGCACGGATTGTTTGAACGTAGAACGATTGAGTTCGCAGGGTCCGCTACCCGAGGACCATTGCATGAAATGGAGGTATCAGGTTTCCAGCGTGGTCCGCAATAGCGGACCCTACTTTTCTTGAAATCGCCCGGTCACTTTACCTATATTAACAAGTGGCGTAGTTTTTTTGATTGAATTGGGGATTTACTCAGATTCGCTTATCGGGGAGAGATTGGCAAGTTAGAATGCTGGCGTGTTGTTTTGAATGAGTTCCCTCCTGAAGCAGTATCGAGTTTTTTGATGACCCAGCAGATTCGTTTAATTATCGCCGTCCATAATCATCAGCCGGTGGGCAATTTTGATGACGTTTTTGAGAACGCTTATCAGGATAGTTACCAGCCGTTTCTTGATGTCCTGGAACAATTCCCTGCGGTGCGAATTTCGCTGCACAATTCGGGATCGCTGCTCGATTGGATTGAAAAGGCTCATCCAGAATATATCGAACGACTTGGGCGGCTCGTACAAAATGGCCAACTGGAACTGCTGGGCGGACCGTTTTACGAACCGATTTTAGCAAGCATTCCGCCACGTGATCGTGTCGGACAGATGCGGGCGTACCGGGAGCATCTGGGAAATCTGTTTGGGAAACAGCCGCGTGGCATGTGGGTGCCGGAACGTGTCTGGGAGCAATCTTTTACTCGCGATGTTGTTTCTGCCGGGTTGGAATATACCGTCCTGGATGATTTCCATTTCAAAAATGCAGGCTTTGGTGACGAAGAATTATACGGCTATTTTGTTACCGAAGACGATGGAAAAATGCTTTCTGTTTTTCCGATCAGCGAAAAGTTGCGATACACGATTCCGTTTGCTGATCCGGAAGAAACGATTGAATGGCTGCGGGACGTGAATCAGAAACAGCCTGAAGCGGTTGTGGCGTTCGGTGATGATGGCGAAAAATTCGGCACCTGGCCCGGTTCAAAAAAACATGTTTACGAAGATGGCTGGCTCAAGCGATTCTTCCAACTGCTCAGCGACAATCAAGATTGGATTCGCGTTGTTACTTTCGAACAAGCGGTCGAAGAAGTTTCTCCGTTAGGGCGTTGCTATTTGCCTGATTGCAGTTATCGGGAAATGACGCAGTGGGCGTTGCCTACCGAGCGGCAACTCGAACTGATTCGGCTCAATCGGAAACATGCCGATGATCCCGATTGGCCCGAGGTTCAAAAGAGATTGCGTGGCGGGTTCTGGCGAAACTTTCTGGTGAAGTATCCGGAAAGTCACGAAATGTATTGCAGAATGCGCGAAATAAGCGACCGAATCGAAGAGTTATCGCGGCAGGAGTTGGAACCGGCTCACATCGCGATACTGAATCGGGCGAAAGACCATCTCTATCGTGGACAATGCAACTGCCCTTACTGGCACGGTGCGTTTGGCGGGTTGTATCTGCCTCATTTGCGAAACGCGATTTATCATCATTTGATTGAAGCGGACACGCTGATCGAACAGATTCAACGGATCGATTCTCGCTGGGTTGAAGTTGCGACTGCTGATTACAATCTCGATGCCCGCCAGGAAGTTCGACTTGCTGGGGATCAACTTGCCGCGTACTTTTCACCAGCAAAAGGGGGCCATCTGTACGAGTTGGATGTGCGTGGTTCGCGTGTGAATATTTTGGCGACATTGAACCGCCGGGCAGAGCCGTATCACGAAACGATCCTTGCACATGCGTCTGGGAATAACGAAGGATTAAACGAGACGGCTTCTGTTTCCGACGAAATCGTCTTCAAACAGAAAGATTTGCACCTGCAACTTCAATACGATAACTGGCCTCGCAAAAGTTTAGTCGATCATTATTTGCCGGTCGGTTTATCGAAAGAAGATTTTCAAGCCGGGCGGGGGATTAATGGAGAAGCCGAGTTTGCTGTTTTTCAAACGACACTAAAGCGATCTCCCGACAGTGCAGAAGTCGTTTTTTTCCGCCGATGCCGCTGGGAAAATCAGACGCCGAAACTGACCAAGACAATCAAACTCGAAACAAGTTCACCTTCGCAGCTTGATATCAATTACCGTCTTGAAGATTTAATTCCGGGCGAACCGATTCATTTTGCGGTTGAGTTCAACTTTGCTGCGATGGCTTCTGATGCCGAAGATCGCTTTTATTATGGTGATGAAGGAACCCCGATGGGACATCTTGGCACCGAACATAATCTTGAGGGACATTCGCGTATCGGCTTGGTCGATGAATGGCTGGGGCTGGATGCGTCGTTGGAAACATCCCAGCCAGCGGGAATTTGGACGTATCCGATTAAGACCGTCAGTCAATCCGAAGGCGGGTTCGAACTGGTGCATCAAAGTTGTGCCGTCATTCTGCACTGGGAATTCACGCCAAGCGAAACAACCTGGCAGACCGAAATCAAAATGCTACTCGATACCTGTGCCGCCCAGGCAAGAAGGCTCGCACAAACGGCAGAGAAAAAAGTGGTCACCGCCGACATGTAAACCGGGGCAAGTTCCGCCATGTGAATTGCTTCTTGCGTGTCGTGATATAAAATCGACAATCGAATGGCATAACAAACTCCGTATCTCTGCGGATGTATTACTTTGTCTGTTCAGCCAGTTTGATGATTCACTGTCGCAAAGCCTGTGTGGTCCTTTTTTATTGTATTTAATGCACTTCTTGAACCATATTTCGGGCTATTGCTGTTTATCTTGACGGCAAAATGGAAATCAAAATAGACTCCCATTCACTATCCTGCGGGACTTCATAAGATACTCATTTTGCTAATGGACAAGTAATGCCATGGAATATCCACGTAATGCCAGCCTTGCCATAAAAGGGGTATTTGACCGCCTTGCCGCTGCATTTTTACTGATTGTACTTTCTCCGATTTTTGCAGTTTTGGCCTTGCTTATCTATCTGCAAGATCGTGGGCCTGTTTTCTTCCTGCAAACAAGAGTCGGTAAAGATGAAAAACTATTCACCATTTATAAATTTCGTTCAATGATAGTAAACGCGGATAAACTCCTTGATCAAAAAGAGATACTGAAAAGCGGTAAACGCGTGACCAAAATAGGAGTTTTGCTGCGAAAAACCAGCCTGGATGAAATTCCTCAGTTGATCAATGTCCTTCTGGGAGAGATGTCATTTGTGGGGCCACGTCCCATGTTAGCCGAAACATTACCCAGACTGACGATGGAGCAAAAGAAGAGATTGCGAATGAAACCAGGAATAACGGGTCTTGCTACTGTTTCCGGACGTAATTTACTGAAGTGGTCCAAGCGGATCGAACTCGACAATCAATACATCGATAATTTCCACCTGGGAAATGATGTTATTATTTTGCTCAAAACAGTACGTGTTGCTTTAACGGGAGAAGGAGTGGTATTAGATAGAAACTGCGACGACGTGGACGATCTCGGCCCGGTTTCGACAGAACAGACTTCACCAGATTCAGAACGCAAGGTCGCCTGAATGCTTGAGCTTTCCGGGAATGGAATTCGGTTATATCACGCTCCGTCTCCCTATGTTTGGTATATGTCTATTACGGCGATTTTACAACCATTATACAAAAGTAAAACGCTTAATGTCTTAACTATGTATTCTGTCATATTGTGATTTGTATAACAAAATTAGACGGGCTATCGTTCATCTATTATTGTTTATATTCCCAGGAGATATTCAATGATATCGTATAGTGGAGAGAGAGTTAGATTGCGTCCGTTACGACGATCAGACGCAGAGACTTCGGTTGTTTGGAGGAACGATCCAGTCATCCGTGAAAATTTACTTGGCTATCGTTTTCCTGTTACAGAGAAAATGGAAGAAAAATGGTTTGAGTCTGCACTTGATGACCAAAGCCGTTTACGAGTCGTTTTTGCGATTGAGACAATTGAAGATGCCGTGTTAATTGGATTCATTAACTTAAATCAAATTGATTGGATTGCAAAGAACTGCTATTTTGGTATTTCGATTGGCAACAAGAAATATCATGGTAAAGGATTAGCACCAGAGAGCATGAGGATCATGTTTCGTTATGCGTTTGACTGCTTAAACCTTAGAAAAATCTGTCTAGAAGTTGCTACATTTAATAATAATGCAGTTGCTCTGTACAATAAATTCGGATTCGTTGAAGAGGGATTGCTGAAGGAGCATATTTATCTCGAGGGAAAATATCACGATGTGATTCTGATGAGAATTTTTGATCATGAGTTTCGAAATAAATATAAATGAAGAATATAAATGCCAAGGAAGCCACCTCCCTTTTCAGCTATTTATTTTCGATGCTCAAACGAAATAGATCAAAAAACCAGTTTCCGCGGCAAAAGGCTCCTCACTGCCTGGAATTCTGACCTGCTGGAAGACTTCTCACGGGAACGTTAAGCCGTCACTGCACTTTTTATATCCCGTATTGCATCATTTTTGCTACATCGGATACGATACTCTCGAAATACTGGTGACTTGCGACACCAGCTAACGAGACTGGTTCCATATGTACACTGCCAGGATATGGACATAAACTGCTTTCAGCCTTGGCTGGGTCGCGATTAGGAGTGGGTAACAGATAAATGGCGATACAGGCTCAGTGGAAGCAAAAAGTTCTTGACAGGGAATGTCTGATCGGGGTGATCGGGCTAGGGTATGTGGGACTCCCTTTAATCAGTGCTTTTTACCATAAAAAATACAAAGCTCTTGGGTTTGATGTTGATGCAGCAAAGATTGAAGCTCTCAATCAGGGGCGAAGCTACATCAAGCATATAAGCGACGAAGAAGTGACCAACTGGCGAAAAGATGGGCAGTTTGAGGCAACTTGCGACCTTTCTCGCCTGGCAGAGCCAGATGTCCTTCTGATTTGTGTCCCGACCCCATTAAGTGATTCTCGCGACCCCGATTTAACTTACGTTGAGCAAACAACACGTTCGATTGCAAAAGTTTTGCGACCTGGGCAATTAATTGTGCTGGAAAGTACAACTTACCCAACAACGACACGAGATGTAATGCTGCCAATTCTGGAGGAATCTGGTTTGAAAGTCGGCGAAGACTTCTTCCTGGCTTACAGTCCGGAGCGGGAAGAT
>Ga0316209_1003718_pt1 | contig 10043 bp, 6 predicted proteins | sample 6monopyrite_MG_FD_204945 | JGI IMG/M metagenome (GOLD analysis project Ga0316209, IMG submission 204945) | Microbial mat bacterial communities from mineral coupon in-situ incubated in ocean water Damariscotta River, Maine, United States -... | ecosystem: Environmental > Aquatic > Marine > Coastal...
CACCAATTTTCTGTGCGTAGAACCATCTTTTAAATGCTCTGTCAAATAGTGAAGAGGATTTAAATAAAGGTGCAAGGATGCTGCTGTTAAATTGGAACTATTTTTTTGAGTGAATAAATCCTCGGGTTTCAATGCGATGATAGTATTGTTTTCACCTGTTTCTACTGTATTTAGGGCAACCAAACCATTTATCATATCCTTCTTGTACTTTTCTGTTAGGAGGGAACCCTCAATAGTTACAATGAAAGTTTTTGTAGAAGAGATTGAGACAATAGGCAATGTTTGATTTATAGAAAAGCAAATTAAGTCCAATTCATATTTTTTTGTTTTTGATATGCAATTTCGAGTGTAATGTGCCTGATTCCAAGTGTAATACTTCTGAAAATCTCGCAAGGGAATAGACATAGAATCAAACGCTTTCATATAATCTAATTCGGATTGCGCTTGATTTAATGTCTTGACTAAATTGTTGATAGACTCTATCATTTAAGCTGGGTAAAAACCGGAACAAACACTTTAAAGAAGTGAATGCTCCGATTAATTTTGATTGTTTAGTATTGTTCTATCAGGTAGTTTACCAAATCAGTGGTTGTTACAATGCCCTCCAATTTATTTTCATTGCCCACTACTGGAAGTGCATGAAATTCTTCAACAGCCAATTGTTCTGCAACTTCTTTAATTGTTGTGTCTTCTTTGACAGTCCTAGGCTCCGACATCATGACATGTTCTAGGCTAAGTGTATCATAAATCGACGCGTCAACTGTTGCTGCTTGACTGTAGTTGCCACCAAAACTTATTCTATGGATGTCTGTTAGGCTAATAATGCCTACTAATTTTTCGCCAGACACAATTGGAAGATGACGTATATTGTTTTCTTCCATCATTGTTTTGGCATCTTTTAGGTTGCCATCATGAACACTCATTGTCTTCAATTCTCTTTGCATGATTTTACTTACTGCTTCTCTTTTTTTCATTTAGCTTGAATTTTAATTTGATTTATGCAAGCAATTTGCACATCTATTTAAGTGCAAGAAAAGAGGATAATGAAGAATAAAAAATGACAATTGTCAGCGCAGATATTTATTAATTAGTGAATGTCACCTAAAGCGATTCCACTTTTTTAATAAGATCTCTAATGAATTGCTTTAGAAGTTCTACTTGATCTTTACCAAGACTTTCTCCGTACTTGCTAGAGAGGTATGCAGACAGCATAAATAGAATGGCAACTGGTAGCGCCCACAATAAATGAGAATATTCGCCCAACATCCATTTTGAAACACCCATTGAGAAAATAAAAAAACCGAGAATGCCAACAGAAAAGTAGATGAAAACAAACATGGTCCATACCTTGGGTCTTGGCCCAATTATACCGGCCATCAAGGTTTTCTCAAGATCATCTTCATCTATATCTACACGAAAATTCAATTGAGGAGACCAATAATGTGCATTGCTTTCTTTGATGTCCAAGATAATATGGTTGTCAATGATTCTACCTTTAAGCCTATTCTGTTTTTTGAGCATATCCTTGGCTTCTGCCAAAACGATGTCTTGCTTTTGATTTACATTTAGCTTAAAGCGTGGCCTTATATGTGTAATTGAGCCGTCCAAGGGATAGTTTGAGACACTAAAATAGTGCAATTATCTTACAATCTTGTTGCCGATTATCCCTTGTATTGTATTGTCGAAAATATTCGAATTAACTTTGCCTTCATCAATAGCAGAACAATATGAAAACCAATCAACAATCGATTGAATTTCCCATTGAAGGTAAATTAAGTTTTATCCGAATAAAAGAGAACTTAGAGCAATTTATCAGCGATAATTCAATTAAAAATCAGGATTATATTAAATCTTTGCTTCATCAATTGAATGAGGTACCAGAATTGCTTGAGGGGACGAATAATGTCAAAATAATTGAAAAGCATAAAGGACTCATCGATTTACTCATGAGGTTGCTTTTTCCTCCATTACTGACTACCAATGAAATTAAAGGAGCATCTATGCCTTTTGATTTTGAATTCTTTTATATGTCAGAGCGCTTAAAGAAAATTATGAAAGATGCAGGAAAGGGGTCTATGCTTGATATTTTAAACTTTGATCCTGAGCAGCTTTACATCATGGGATGTACAACCATTCTGCAAGCTCACTATAAAAGAGAAGTCAATTTAACAGTGCCCATAGTTGTAGAATTGAATAAAGCAAATGGATCACCAAGTTATTACCGTTCCGCATTCAATGCGGATTTAATGGAAATAATTCCTACGGAAAATGCAAAAACAATCACAGATGAGGATTTTCATCAATTGATGGATAATTTCAAAGATATTGACCTTTGGAAGGAAAAATTTCCACCTAAAAGTTTTGTGTTTAGAGGATTAGGTATCGTAAATCTCATGAACATCACGATGGACCAATCGATTAACTTGATGACATCTAACCTTCTTGAAGGCACAAAAGATTCCTTCGATAAAGTCATAGAAAATATACGCTTACTTCTAAAAATAGAAGACTTAAATATTGCTTTTATTCAAGCTGAACAGGATAATTTACTTTCAGTAAAAAAGTACGATCAATCCAACGTCTTAATGGGCGGTCTAGAAGAAGAAAAATTCATGAATGCATTTTGTGATACAGCAAATGAAGTTTTGTTTGAACGAAGTGATACTTTTTTACTTACTGATACCAAACAATTTCTTGAGCGGTCAAACAATTTGATGGCCAAACAGTTGGAAAAGAAATCTATAGGGAGTTATATGCTGACGCCACTTGTGTATAACGATAAACTCTATGGTTTTCTTGAGTTGGCGTCTTCAAAAAAGAGAGCATTGAATGGTACGGTGCTCGAAAAAGTGAAACTGATAATTCCGATTTTGTCAATGGCAGCCAGTCGTTTTGCAGAAGAAGGCAGGAACCGAATTGAAGCCATCATTCAAGCTGAATGTACGAGCATTCATCCTTCTGTGAAATGGCGTTTTGAAAAAGCTGCGAAAGAATTCCTTGAACATGAATTGGAAGAAGAAAGCGTAGTTTTCAAAGACATTGTCTTTCCTGATGTTGTGCCACTCTATGGACAAGTCGATATCAGACATTCATCAAAACTTAGGAATGATGCAATGAAAACTGACTTTCAAAACCAATTAAAGTCAGTAAAATCAATCATTGAATTGGCTATTCAAATTGAGAACATACCTGTATATGAGGAATTTATCTATCAAATAGATCAGCAATTAAAATCCTTTACAGGCGATTTGATCGAAGGCAGTGAACAACGATTAATGTTATTTCTGAATGAAGAAGTTTATCCTTTATTCACTCACTTAAGCAGTCGAGATGTAAAACTCGATAAGGCCATAAAATCTTACAAAGCATCTTTGAACTCCGAGACTCAAATGATGTACGAAAAACGAAAAGATTTTGACAACAGCGTGAATTATTTGAGTGGTTTGATGGCAAAGATGATCGATGAGAAACAGCTAGATGCTCAGAAAATGTTTCCACATTATTTTGAACGATACAAAACAGATGGACTGGAGTTCAATTCTTATATCGGTCAGTCAATTACTGACAAGAGGGACTTTAATGAGCTGTATCTAAGCAATCTTCAATTATGGCAAATACAAAGCATTTGCGAAATTGAATACGCAATCCATCAAAAAAGAGCTCAATTGCCCATTTCATTGGAAGTGGCTTCTTTGATACTCCTGCACAATACACCCCTTTCAATTCATTTTAGAATAGATGAAAAAAGATTTGACGTCGAAGGCGCTTACAATGCCCGTTATGAAATCATAAAAAAGAGAATTGATAAAGCCATAGTTAAAGGGAAAAAAGAAAGGTTGACACAAGCGGGTAAAATTGCCATTGTTTATTCAAATTCAATTGATGGCAGAGAATTTCAAAAGCATATCCGCTATTTAGAATCCAAAGGTTATTTGATTCAAGATAGTCTTGAAGACTTAGAATTGGAAGATTTGCAAGGTGTAAGTGGATTAAGAGCATTGAGGGTGGCCATTAATTTCGATTACGCCGACGCCATGCAAATCAAAGTAGATGGCTTGTTAAAAGGGTTTGAAAGATCAAACTAAAAGACTAAATCGGACTCAGTGATCATTGAAGGGATTAAAGTTAAGGAGACTGCAGTTGTTGTGCTCAATTACAATGGACAGCATTTATTGGAGGAATTGATTCCAAAATCGATTTCACGCACAAATATTGATGAGAAAACACAATTGATTGTTGTGGATAATGCTTCAACAGACAATTCTGTTGCTTGGATGAGTTCTAATTTTCCGAACGTTCCACTACTCCAGCTAGATAAAAATTATGGTTTTACTGGAGGTTATAACAAATCTCTGGAGTGCATTGAAGCAGCTTTTTTTGTTTTACTAAGTTCTGATGTCGAAGTTGAAAAGAATTGGCTAACGCCACTTATTGATCGATTGAAAAGCAATTCGAGAATAGCTGCTTGTCAGCCAAAAGTACTCTCATACTACCAAAGAGATTCCTTTGAATATGCAGGTGCTTCAGGTGGATTTATCGATGCTTTAGGAATGCCTTTTTGTCGCGGAAGGATTTTTAATACTATCGAGAAAGATGTTGGTCAATACGATAATGCCATAGAAATAAAATGGGCTTCTGGTTGTTGTTTTGCAATAAAGAGTGAAGCATGGAAAAAAATGAGGGGTTTCGATGAAGATTTTTTTGCACACATGGAGGAAGTTGATCTTTGTTGGAGACTCAATGGTTTGGGTTTTTCTATTTTTGTAGAGCCTAAATCAGTTGTGTATCACATGGGTGGGGAGACCCTCAATTACAATCATCCTAAGAAACTATACCTGAATTATCGCAATAATTATGCAATGCTTTTAAAAAACCAAATGGCATTAATTCTAGTATTATTGCTTCCATTTCGATTCATAGTTGATATTCTGGCCGCTTTCTATTTTATGAGCAAAAATGGACCCCTTGCATTTGTTGCTGTGTTTAAGGCACAAGTACATTTTTTATTGCGATTTTCGCATTGGTTAAAGACAAGGAAAAAAGTTATCAGGAAGAGAAGTAAGATCAAATATATCTACTCTGAGAAAAGCATCGCATTGGCTTATTTTTTAGGAAATAAAAAACAGTTTTCACAACTAGAGCGTTAGATTGGTTAGCAAAGGTTCAAGCATAAAAAAAGACGATATCAGAAAAAAAGAAATTTTTCTGCAGCTGAAGGAGATGATAGACGCTAAACTTTCGAATGAGATTGAGGTTGGGAAAGACCTTATTCCGGCAGCTGCGCCAAAATTGGAGGCAAACGATATTCTAAGTGGGATTGAGTCGCTTTTGAACTGCTGGTTAACTGAAGGAGAATACTGCCAAATGTTTGAACGTAGTTTAAAGAACTATTTCAATGCAACTTCGGTTGTGCTTACCAATTCAGGTTCTTCTGCGAACCTTCTTGCACTTTCTTCACTCACTTCACCACAATTGGGAGATCGCGCCCTAAAAAAAGGAGATGAAGTAATTACACTTGCAGCAGGTTTCCCAACTACAGTGAACCCCATTATTCAGAATGGATTGATTCCGGTTTTTGTAGATATACAAATTCCACAGTACAACATAGATATTCAGGCTCTAGAAAGGGCAATCACCCCCCAAACAAAGGCCATTATGATGGCACATTCATTGGGCAATCCGTTCAACTTAACAGAAGTAATTCATTTAGTAAAGAAGCACAAACTTTGGTTAATTGAGGACAATTGTGATGCCTTTGGTGCAACTTATGCAGGTAAAAAAACAGGCAGTTTTGGCGACCTTTCTACCCTTTCTTTCTTTCCTGCGCATCATATCACGACCGGAGAGGGTGGAGCAGTGATCATTAATAACCCAGCTCTAAAAAAGATAGTGAGCAGTTTTAGAAATTGGGGACGGGATTGTTGGTGTTTATCAGGAAAAGACAATACCTGTGGCCAGCGCTTTTGTCAAACGCATGGCGAATTGCCTGATGGTTATGACCATAAGTATGTTTTTAGTCATATAGGGTATAACTTGAAAATGACAGAAACACAAGCCGCCATTGGAAACAGCCAATTGAAGAAGTTACCAAGCTTTATTGACGCAAGAAGATACAATCATCAATATTTATTTAAAAAGTTTCAATGCTTAAAAGAGTTCTTTATACTGCCTGAATTCGAAAAGGAAGCAAATCCAAGTTGGTTTGGGTTTTTGCTCACTTGTAAAGAACCCATTCAGCGAGATGAATTGATTCAAGCACTCAATGAGAAGAAAATCGGAACTCGCTTATTTTTTGCTGGTAACATCACCAAACAGCCTGCATACAGAGATATAGTTTGCCGGATTCAAGGAGAATTGAAAAACACTGATATAGCCATGAATCAGGCATTTTGGCTTGGTGTTTCTCCTGGACTCACTGATGCGCATCTAGATTACATGTTTGATGCTGTTCAGCAATTTGCCTTAAATAAAGGATAGTCGCTATTGAATTGATTGTGCCTTCATCAATAAAGGATCTCCATTCATCCAGTCACTAAAGGCGAAATTTAATCGATCCATATCCGGCACAAATTTGCGTTCATAGCCCGGGTCTAATAGAGCAATGTCATTCATAATTAGAGTAAGGGAGTTGCTTAAACGATAGGTTTGCTTATATGCGATGATTGGATGTTGAGGATTAAATGAAATTAACCAGCTTACAGTCTCGATAAGGTTTTGCATCGTTTGGTCAATGATTGTTCTCCATGCCACTATATTTCCATTTCTAAGATACAATTTAGCCAGCTCAATGCTTTGATAATCAAATGAAATTTTTTCATTTGGGAAAGACTCTATGGCATGATTAAGCACATTTATAGATCGTGTTGTGTCTCCTGTAAGATTTAGGTGTTTGGCCAAATCAATGTGCAATTTGATAAAAATGCTTCTAACAAAGCCCTCATGCATTGGATGCAACAATTCAGTAGTATCTGAATAGAAAGAAAAATCATAGTTTTCCATCACAAGATTATGAACGGATTCAATATCCATCATGTCAAATTGTTCTGATAATGACTTTGCAGGAATCAATTGATTGACTAAACCATGATTCAAAAAGTAAGATTCTAGACCCATCCCAAATGCTGATCGACCAGTATTGGAAAAGTAAATTGGTCTATCAGAATAGTTTTGATTCAATAGGTCAAACATCGCGATGTCGTTAATGGAGTAACGGTCTTTTTTCAGCTCCCAGTCAATGTTTTTTTGTGCTTGAAGGTTAAGAGCATTATAATCAAGATCAAAATTTCTTAACTTCTTATTGAGATTTAAACGAAAGGATGATGTAGGAATTTTAGCTTCTTTTCCTTCCTTGGCAATGTAATCAAGAAGTTTGTCAACATCTACAGAACCTTTTAGATTCTCCAACTTTTGAAACCGATATGTATTGTTTTCTTGTTTTTTATAAAAGTCTCTACTCAATTTTAAGTGTAACGCTTCAGAGGTATTGGACTTTTTGAGTAACCTTCTGTTATACCATTCTAGTCCTAATAGATTGTAATCAATAACCCTTACATCAGTGCGATATTCTTCAACTTCTTGTAGATACCATAAAGGAAAGGTAATATTATCTCCAGAAACAATTAATACACTTTGCTCCTCGCATTGATCGAGCATGTGTTTTGCCATTACATCAGCACCTATTTCATTGCTTCGGTCATGTTCGTCCCAACCTTGAATCGCCATTGAGGCCGGAACAAGCAAAAGACAAATTATAAATGAGAGTAAAGCTTTTTGAGGCAAGCTTACTTTATCTGGTAATAATTTAAATACTCCTAAAACACCCATTCCAATAAATGCGCTAAATGCGAAATATGCTCCTAAGAAAATATAATCTCGCTCACGTATTTGAATGTGTATCGGCAATTGATTAATAAATATGGTGATTGCAATGCTGAATGCCAGGAAAAATAAACCCAAAACAATTAATTCTGACATGCCTTCTTTGTACAAATAATATATGCCTAACAATCCAAGTAAGAGGGGTAAGAAATAAAATGAATTGGAAGATGGGTGATTTGCTAAATTAGATGGACGCATTGATTTGTCACCAATTCGGCCATGATCAAACCAATCCAAACCACTTTGCCAATTGCCGTACAGAGGATGGCCAGTTCCTTTATAATTGTTTTGTCTTCCAACAAAATTCCATAGGAAATAACGCCAGTTTAGCCAACCTACTTGATAGTTAAAAAAGAATGCCAAGTTTTCACTCATGGTAGGAAGCCTCAATGCCTGCCGCTGTCCGTTAATAATGACGTTTATGTCTGTGGGTTCTCCTGTGTAATCAATCCATTGCTTATAGCCGTTCACGTTGATCGCTTCAGTATTCCACATTCTAGGAAACAAAGAGATGGACTTTTCTATGTAATTAGGAACGGTATTCTTACCAGTATTTACTAGAATATATTCACCTTTTTCTTCGTCGAAACCGAAGACAGCTGGTCCGTCAATAAATTCATTATTGCCGTCTCGAGGAGAATTGAAAGAGGGCCCACGTAGCAATGGTAGATTGGAAAAACCGAATTGATCTGAGCGCAAATATGATCTCAATTGCAATACATCTTCAGCATTGTTTGAGCTAGGTGTTTGGGCATCACTCCGAATCAATGCCATGGCGTAAGTCGACCAACCGATGCTGAAACAAAGAAATGCAAGCAATGCAAACTCCATCAATGGCTTCTTCTTATTGTATGCATAGATAATGCCTGAAACGGAGACGATGAGTAAGAATATGATTCCTAAGATAGTTCCATAGTGTTGAGGGAGATTCATTGAATTAACCGCAGACATTTCAAATATGGAAAGCAAGCTCAATGTACCTTGAACCAAAATGGAATTCAAGAATAAAAACAAGACCAATGCCGAAATTAAACCTATGGCAACAGATTTAATGTTCAACTTAAATCTGCGTAAGCAAATAAGCATGGCAATTGGGAAAAGAATTGCGAAATTGAGTATGTGTACGCCGACCGAAAGACCGAGAACAAATACCACCAAGAGTAACCATCTCCATGCGTAAGCGTTCGTTGAATAGTGATCCCATTTGGTTGCTGCCCAAAAAGCAATAGCCATAAACAAAGTCGATAATGTGTACACTTCCGCTTCTGTCGAAGATGTCCAAAAGCTATCGCTGAACAAATAACTTACACTTCCGATGACAGCTGCGGCAATTGGCAACTTTAAATCTTTTACTTCTTTGGATGAATCTTTCAAGGTATTTGATGCGGCCCAAAAAATTATTTTGAATAAAAAGAAAACAGTGAATGCGCCACAAACTCCAGAAAACAAACTAGCCGCAAATGCTTTTAATGAAGTTGGAAATAAGAGTAAAAATATCCGACTAATTAAAGTGTATAATGGTGCTCCAGGTGGATGGGTTGCTTGCAGTTTATGGCTGCTGGCGATAAATTCTCCACTGTCCCAGAACATGACAGTTTGCTGAGCGGTAAGAGCATACACAATGATCGCCAATAGAAAGACCGACCAGTTGGCAATGGTATATATATTGTCTTTTAATTTAAGAGCCATACTAGCACAAGTATAGCAATAAGTTCAATACAATTGCTCTACTTAATTGCCTATTCTATTTTGAACATCGTCAGAACTTTTTGCTCTGTTTTTGGCAGTCTTCACATCGTTGTGACCAAATGAATAACTAAGATAAAATCTAACATTTCTGCTGTCGCTACCACCTGTTCCCGTAATAAACAATTCTCCAAATCTATTATCTGCTCTCCATGGTATACTGTAGAAAATATCATTGATTGATGCCTTTGCCGTCCAACGGTTCCATGTTCTTTGAACGGAGAAATTAAGCGAGCCTATGCTCTTTGTTTTAAATGTTCCTCTCCAGATAGAGGGACTGCTGTACCATCCACTGAGTTCTAGTTTGTATACTTTTTTTACGGTAAAAGAAGATTGCGCATAACCTCCATACGTAAGCCGATCTACAGGAATGAAATCAGGATGATTGGCAGTAAACTTATTGTAAAAGCCATAAATAC
>Ga0316209_1003720_pt1 | contig 10037 bp, 11 predicted proteins | sample 6monopyrite_MG_FD_204945 | JGI IMG/M metagenome (GOLD analysis project Ga0316209, IMG submission 204945) | Microbial mat bacterial communities from mineral coupon in-situ incubated in ocean water Damariscotta River, Maine, United States -... | ecosystem: Environmental > Aquatic > Marine >...
AAACGCACAATCTCATTCATATAAAAACGCTGTTGTGGTTTACCATAAAGTAAACCTAAAACACGTTGCTGTGTTTTAGTGAAAAGTGCATCACCAATGCTCGTTGTTGTCATAGCGTAAATACCCACAAGGACCTAATATGGGTACTATAGACCCCATATTAGGTCTTTACAAGTATTATTCAATTTAGGCCAAATTTCCGCGTGTGAGGCGATCATCAAGGCGGCAAATCACTTGATTCTTAAAAATGAAAATTTATTCTGAATATTTAATCAAAAAACAATGCCGGACTAATATCAAACCGCTCAGCTAACTTCGTAAGATGATCTTTGGTAAGACGACGGCTCCCATTCAGGATTTTTGAGATTAATGTTTTATCGCCAATTTCCGGGAAGTCTGTTCCTTTAAGTTCATGTTGTTCCATAAGTAAACGTAACATCGCGATATCTGCCGGTGTTTTTGCCGCTGCGGCTTCAAACTCTTGTACCTCTGGAAGTTGATTTTCATAACGCGCAATGGCTTTTGCAAAACCTTCAATAGCCCAGTTTAACGGTGAATTAGGATCATCTTCAGCCTTTTCCATTAAATTACTGACGACTGCCAATGCATCTTGATAAGCTTCATCACTTTCAATATGCGTGAAGGGTTCTGCTTCTTGAGCAAAGGTAGTGACACTTTGTAAAACGGTTGCTTGTGACATTACAACTCACCTTTTTGATAACGTTTATTTAACTTGTCGTACTCTGCATGTGAAACAATGTGTTTTACAAATAGAGTTTGTATCCCAAATAATATACAGACGATAAGCCGTATATTATTTCCACCGATATTAATAACCCACCACTTCTCTTCGTGCTTAAAGTTATCTGCCGAAGGAAACACATTTCTTAGCGCATAAGGATCTTTAAACGTTCCTGACTCAAGTGCTTTGTAGGTATCCATAATGGCAGTGGCATATGCAGGATATTTTCTCGCGGCCTCTGCAAAAGCCGGTTTAGCAATAATGTGCATCCGTTCTCTCATTACTGTATTGGTATATACGAACTATAGGATTAGGTTGACATATTGTCAACGTATATACCTCTGTCTTTTTGCTATATATCAATTCTGACATATAATTAGGTATTTAAAGAGAGAATTAAGAGGTATGACAATGAAAGCAGCTAAACAAAAACGACTCGAAGCTAAAGGCTGGAAGGTAGGTAGTGCTGCTGATTTCTTAGAGTTGTCTGAAGAAGAAGCCGCTTACATTGAACTTAAACTTAAGTTAGCGAACAGTTTGAAAGAAGTAAGAACTCGACGTCGCTTAACTCAAAAAGAATTTGCGAAACGAATTAATTCTAGTCAATCACGTGTAGCGAAAATGGAAACGGGTGATCGTTCTGTATCATTAGATTTATTAATTAAATCTTTATTGGCACTTGGTGTAACAAATAATGACATTGGAAAAGTCATTACAAATACGAATCAAGCCGCATAAATATTTTTAGAGCGCTCTCTAACACCTATTTTATATTCACTTAACGCAAAACCTCACCCGATTCATGCAACCCCATCTCGAACCCGTGATGATAAGCTTTATGCCACTCCATCACCTGCTGACCATGATATAAATCTTCGGCATCCAGTTTAAGGTGGTTAATTTCATCCGTATGGCCCCGCGCGTTTAAAAAACGCACGATACCGTTGGCATATCCCCGGTTATACCAAAGCTGAACATCTGATGGGTTTTCGGAATAATTTTCAGACTCCACATACAACTCCTCAACCAGAGCCACTAATTGATCAATAACACTCATATTGTTTAACTCATTCATTCATCTTGCGTGAAAGTAGGTTGAGGTTCACGCTAACCCCTGTTTTCCTTTTGTTGTTCATTATTTGTGGTCATGATCTTAAGGTTAATGTCGCTAACACAATGCCATGATCGGTACTTTCGCCATCACGATCGAAAATAGGATTAATTAAATGCCGGTTGTAGGTATGATAAGCGCTGACCTCAAACAGACTGTCTAGATAACTGGCATCAAACTCACAAGACATTAAAATGTAATCGAGTACCGAGCCTTTGCCGCCAAAATAATGGGTTGGGCTACGCACGACTTTGTTATTTTGATTTATTTCTACATCTGAGTCATCAACTTCATTGGGGTCATAACGTTCATTGTCTTTATGAGATTGAGCAAATTGAAACAAATCCCAAACATCGTTTAAACAATACTTAGCAAGATAGGCCTCGCTGTCTATCTCAGAAACAAAACGTAAGGTGTTTGTCAGTAAATGGCTCAACACACCATCCGCCAGGGTATTATTAAAGTCCCCCATTAACATCATCGGGTAACCCGTACTCTCACGCCGCTCAATCATATCAATCATTAACAACGTCGCTTCACTGCCCCGCCGTATGGTTGAGCCCCAACCACCCGCCACATCGGCTTTTAAGCTTTCAATAATCGTTTGCTCTGCCGATCGGTTTTCGTCATGCGCATCAATTTCAATCATTGGACGTTTCGATTTAAAGTGCGCAACATAACAATCGCAGTTGCCCGCATGCGGAACGTCAATCGTTGCCCTTAATACTTTTCGACTAAAAGAGAAGTCATCCGTCAAGCCTAATGTTTGTGCGAGTTCAGCGTTTGCTTTAACCGAATGAATATCAACGATAGGAAAACGAGACGCAATAGCCACAACAGGCTGCGTATAAATAAAATCATCAACCACTTCAGGTTGATCAACCACTTCAAAATAATCATAACCTTGCGAGGCAACTAACGCTTTTAATGACTCAGCACTAAAAACCTCTTGAAACCCAATAATGTCAGGCTGATATTCACGCAAATATTCAGACACCCAGCGTTGTTTTTTCTGCCATTGCTCAGCACTATAAATACGATCAAAATCGTAATAAGCATTGGGTGGCTCAAGGTAATTAAATAAATTCAAAGTAGCAATCTTAAACTGTGTATTTGCTACTGATACAGATTCAGCAGAATTTGATGAAGCGACAGGCGCGGGTATCTGATTTATTTCTTTTTTAACTATGGAATTGATAATGATGTCTCGACTATAAATTAGCGGCTAAGTATACCTCAAAATTAAGTTGTAAATTAAGCAGGTTCAGAATGAACTTCATAGTTTTAACAGGCACTTCAGAATAGAGATAATCCCCATAGGCGTTTCATTCTGCCCCCACATTATCGTCTTTTTTGATAAATTTAATGTAAAATTCATTGTTTAACTAACCTGTAACATTACACACAGATATTTATATGCTCCCAGATATATTACTTGTCGATAACGGCTCAATGAAACTCGCTGCAACGCTTCGCTTACGCCTACTCTCAGAACAATTAACTCAACTCTGTCAGTTGACTGTTTCACCGGTTTCTCTTGCTCATGCCGACAAAATAGATCCCGCTGATATTGAAGGCACACCTGCCCACCTTTTTGCTGAATTTATGGCAAGCCGTCTTCAACAGGGCCAGAGAGATTTTATTGTTCTGCCGCTGTTTTTTGGCCCAAGCAAAGCCATTTCTTCGGCCATTCCTGAACAGGCGCAACAACTAAAAGAAAAGTTTGGCGATTTTAATCTGCATATAGCAGACACTGTTTATCCATTACCTACTGCTGAAATCAAGCTCATTGAATTGCTCGCATCTCTAACGCTCGACTGCATCCACACAACAGAGTTTAAAAACCCACGTTGTGTACTGGTTGATCACGGCTCTCCTTCACCTGCTGTTACAGCAGTTCGTGAGCATATAACACAAGCCTTGCAAGACACGTTACTGGATATCAGTATCGATCAAGCCGTTATGGAACGTAGAGGTGGTAAAGAATATGACTTTAATGGTCAATTGCTGGAAGACTGGCTAAAGGCACAGACAGAAGCCGATGCCAATGAAATAATCGTTATTCAATTATTCTTTTTACCAGGAAGACATGCCGGCCCCGGTGGTGATATCGAACAAATATGCGTTAAAGCATTAACTGAGAATCCCAACACACGCATCGTTGCAACAGCACTGGTTAGTGAACACCCTCTCATTCTTGAGATACTGCGTGATAGATTGATATCAACCTTAAAATCGATACAAGCTTCCGAATAATTCATATTGTTCTGTAAAGCTGATTAATATTCTTCATAATAAAATATTAATCAGCAAATGGAGTCACCAATAAATGAACTATAAAAGGACTCTGACCCTTTTAATTATTTTAGAACTCACGAATAAAACTAGGGGCTTTACTAATTTCAAATGCTATATCTGAGTCCAATATTTGAATTGTAGATTGCTCAATACCATTAATAAAACTTACTGGATTTATTAATGCATTCGTAATCTCAGTTGTATTTTTAAGATCCTTTTCAATATAATGGTACCCATTTTTTTCACTATTATACTTCCATACTGGGAGCCTTCTACTTATAAGAATTTTTTCAAAAAGCTTTATATCTATAACACCTATCCTATCACCGTTCAATGAACCACCCTCAATACCAGTAAAATATGGATGATTAGTTAGTATCATCGGTATAACTTTCACTCCATTGATTGGAAATTTTATATATTTTTGCATTTCATCTGGTCGTTCCAAAAGAGCATCCACTCTTATTTTTAATTGATCTACGGCTTTGGAAAAATGATTTTCTACAAACCCATATGCTTCTCCTCTTTCTTCTGGTTTAATAGAGCATTTAGCCTCATATAATATAACATGCTCTCTATCAACTTGAATGACTCCATCTATCTCAGGTATATTATTTTTATTATTTCTATCTACTGAACAAAATTTATAGCCACCTTCTTCTACAACTTTTTTTATATGATCTTCAAAAACATTACCTTTTCTGTAACCTTTATCAAAATCCAACTTAATCTTTGAGCTAGATAGAATTTTATCAATAACCTTTTCATAGCACGCCTGATCTGCTACATAAGGTGACATAAAATATATATTCTCTTTTTTATATATAGGTAGGACACTCGACAAGCTCAAACCATCATTTTTACTATCTACATCAAAGGAAAACAAATCTAATAGAATAGCCTGATCACATTGAATATTAAATTTATTAAAAAAAGATCTCTTTCCAGCATAAATAATAAATTCTTTTTTCCTTTTTGAAAAATTTGATGTATTTGTTTTAAGTAAGCCAGTATTTCTCTTGTATATAATGTATGCCAAATTTATCAAGTCAATTATCTTGTATACACCTTCTTTATAAATAAACTTTCTATCCAAATCACCATATATCTCGGTAATAAATTTTTTAACTTTAAAAAACTCTCTAGACATCTCATATTGATCTGATTTAGCAAGATCAAACTTTAAGATGTCTTTTTCTCTATCATAAAAAGCAACTCCACTTTCCTCAAATATATCTAGTGACTCTTCACTATTTTTCACTATTCTGTATTCATAAAAATAATTTAAATCCCTATATGTCTCTAGATATCTCCAATAAATTGGATTTTTCTCAAGATAAAACGCTAGGCTATCCCTACCTTTTCTTTGATGCTGTGTATTAATATAATTATAAATAGCACCCGAATTTAATGGATTATAGCTATCGTTCATGACTTCAATTATCTGCCTAGCCATACCTGCATATTCAGCAACCTTTAATACTAGCTTCTCACAAGCTGACTTGTTATATGACTGACTCCTTCCTGAAAATATTACAACCCCTTTTCTTATTAACTCAAAAATAAACGGCATACATGATGTGAGATGTGACATTTGTGAATCGACTACAGATTCTTCGTATTTCATACCATCAAAAGCCAATCCTTTTGATAGTGACCTCGTGAAAATATATTCCAAATACAAAAATATGTTCTCTGCCGTTATATTTTTTGAAAGAATTTCTATTGTTGACAAATACTCATCCTGTACTTTGAAGGCATATATTAAATATTCGATTTTTTTCACATAATTTTTATCCATCAGCAATATTTCATTTAATATCTTGTTTCGTATATCCCTATCCTGTCTTAATAGGCATAAACTTGAAAAAAACTCACTTATACACTCATCTTTTTGTAAACTTACGACAAGATCTCTAATGTTTTTATGTTCAATCTTAATATGTTTAAATTTTTTTCTTATTTCTAGTTCTTTTAATGTTGGAATTATCATTGTCTATCTTTCCATAAATTTTATTTTTTAATGATTGAAATAACAAATCAGTTGTTTTCCGTCCATAAATAACAAAAGGCCGAGGTAATTAAACTCAAATTACTCCGACCTTTATAATTAATAACAATTTAATAGTAGTTAAGATTAAATCACTCATGCCCTTTTAATTAGTAACCAAACATAATTTTTCTTATACTAGAAAAAATTGATCTCTGACACCATATTTTTTTAATTAAAAATATTTTTCTTCGGCATCTGTCAAAAATGTTTGATAAAACATTAAACCACTTTTTGCAGCATCAACCGGATGAATGTTTTCTATATCGTTATCTAAGTGGCTTAAAGGCGGATCAAATCGTTTACCTCTATTTATAATTTTAGTAAATTGTGGAACTGATGGTATGACCTTTGTTTCATACAAAAACAGGGCATCATGGCCAGTATCAATATCAATATTTAATGTTCCTTTTTCCATTCTTGTTTTGGTATCCCTAACAGTAAAAGGACGTCCTAGCTTATCTTTTACAACTATCTTAGGATTTATGTCAATTGTATTTGTAACTGCGTGCGTTTCCGCATTACGTGCTTGCTTCAAATATTTTAGCAAAGGATCTTTTTTTCTTAATGCTTTATATGGCTTAATCCACTGCTGAATTCCTTTTCTATCTCTCAGAATTCTCTCTGCTCGTTCCCATGACCTTTCTATTCTAATTAAATAATTTTCCCAAGCCTCATAAAACACTTTAAAGTTTGTAGTTGATGCCATTACTTTTATTTGTTTTTTAGCAATTTCAAGATCTTGTTTACTATTTATAAGGTTCATTATATTTTTATATACAAATAATCAAGTGATTAAAATTAAATTACTCCGATCCGTTTAATTCTATTTCCACACTAGATCAGAAGGAATACCTTGGTCATTATAAATAATTTCAACATGCTCACCAGCGTTATCCAAATCTTCAATAATTCCTATTTTCATAAAATCCAATATATTATTCAATTTAGCTACGTTACCTGTATCAGTATCTGTATGAAATAAATCTGTTTTTATATACGATGATGTCCACATAATAGATGCAAAAGCATGTTCACCTGATGCCTTATTTTCACCTAGCTGCAAATCACTTGATACTATTCCGCAAGCAATAAGTTCATTATCTCTTTCAATTAGTATCGGTCCACCACTCATACCTGACAACAGCGGACAGTCAACTTGGAAACATGGCCAGCGATGGTTCCCGGGGCCTTTAATATCATGTACTTCTAAAACTTTTCCTTCGTTAATTTTCATTTCAATATCAAATGAAAATATCGTATGAGGGGATTTCTTAAAATTAAATTCATGAGATAAATCAATATAATTAGGAAAGCCGATTGCAACTATACTATCGCCTTTTTCAGGCCCTCGTGAACTTATTCTTATCTTTTTATCAAATGGTAATATTGAAGGTACCTTAAGCGAATCATTTACTCCTATTCCACAAAATGCCACATCTCTATTTTTATCAAACCAACATCTATCAATAGATGCATTAACTGTTGTCCCATTTCCATCAGTCAATAATGCAAATAAACTTGCATTTTTCCATATATATTCCCCATTAGTTTTAGGAAGAAATTCAGGTAAAGTAGTTCTATGGTGTGTTGGTGGTGGTCTGTCCTTTTCATGAGCATGTTCTATATTATGCGTTGCAGTGGCAATAATCGCTTTATTACCCATAGTACCTACAATAAATCCTGTTCCTAATGGTATAACCTCATCTTCATTGAAAACAGCAACAATGGGGACAATGAACTTAGCAAGATGATGAACGTTTGGCATGAGTTAATTAACTTTTTTAATTTTAATAAGAATAAACCAGCTTACATATTAATAGTAAACTAATTTAGATTGAAAAACTCATACATTCTATAGCCATTAATTATTTATATAAAGGTCGGTTTTGTATTGTTCGGAACAGTTTTAAAGTCTACATACTGTTTATATATGCTTTTTTTATCGTATTTTTTTCTATATGTTTTATCTTGATAATCAACAACAAATAAAAACTCTCCGAAATCATTATAAAAATCATCAAAGTCCATACCTATATTTGCTTGTACTTGAAATTGACATTTAGCTGGTATATCAACAACAGAGGAATATTTTTTGTGACCTGTCTTACTTAATGATATTAGTATTGGTATTTTTGTGTTGTTTTTTAGCGATAAAATATATCCTTTAGCTTGCTCAATTGTTTTTTTTGAATTATTAAACCCTTCTATTTGAAACTGGTGTACTTTAGCTTTTGGTGTTGTTGCATTTGATGACATTCCTAAGAAAAAATGCTCCTCTTGCCACGTAATTCCAATATTTAAATAATATTTAATTTTATTAATTGTGACTTTTTTATATCGATCGAGGTAAATAAAGATAAAAAATGCGGTAAACAAGAAATACCACTTTGTCATGCTCTCTAAATTTTCAAAAAATTTTATTTCATTTGGCATTAATCCAAATAAATCAAAAAAACCCAAAACAGCAATTAAGGTTAATACAATATACTTAAGTGTTTTTTTCATAATGAAATAATAATCATAAATACATTATTAGTTATAAATATACTTTCCATACTTCTATTCTCTCATCCATATTATTTAAGAGATGCATTCGATACTAACATATCAAATTTGTTATAACGCAATAAAAAAGCCCGCTTACGCGGGCTTTTTTATATTAGAAGTTATTTAAACTTCCTTATAAATCTCTGAACCACCTTCTTTAAACTTAACGGCTTGTTGCTTCATTCCTAGTTTTAGTGCTTCCTGCTCATCAACGCCTAATTTCGCTGCATAATCACGAACATCCTGCGTAATTTTCATTGAACAGAAGTTGGGCCCACACATTGAACAGAAGTGAGCCACTTTATGCGCTTCTTTCGGCATGGTTTCGTCGTGGTATTCACGGGCGCGTTCTGGATCTAGTCCTAAGTTAAACTGATCTTCCCAACGGAATTCAAAACGGGCTTTTGATAAGGCGTTGTCTCGCACTTGTGCGCCGGGGAAGCCTTTTGCTAAATCTGCTGCGTGTGCGGCTAACTTGTAAGTGATGATGCCATCACGTACGTCTTGCTTGTTTGGCAGACCTAAATGTTCTTTTGGTGTGACATAACATAACATCGCAGTTCCGTACCAACCAATGTTGGCAGCTCCGATAGCAGACGTGATGTGATCATAACCGGGGGCGATGTCTGTAACGAGTGGCCCTAATGTATAGAACGGGGCTTCGAAACAATCGTCAAGTTCTTTTTGCATGTTTTCTTTGATCATTTGCAATGGCACATGACCAGGGCCTTCGATCATGACTTGTACGTCATGTTCCCATGCGATTTTGGTGAGCTCACCTAAGGTTTCTAACTCACCAAACTGGGCGGCGTCGTTTGCGTCTGCAATACAACCGGGGCGCAGGCCATCACCGAGTGAGAAACTCACATCATAGGCTTTCATGATTTCACAGATTTCTTCGAAGTGCGTGTAGAGGAAGCTTTCTTCATGATGCGCGAGACACCACTTGGCCATGATAGAACCACCACGGCTGACGATACCGGTCAATCTATTCGCGGTTAACGGGACATATTGCAAACGCACACCGGCATGAATGGTGAAGTAATCGACGCCTTGCTCGGCTTGCTCGATCAAGGTATCTCTGAATAGCTCCCAGGTGAGGTCTTCTGACTTGCCGTTGACCTTTTCTAATGCCTGATAAATGGGCACGGTACCAATAGGCATGGGTGAGTTACGTAAAATCCATTCGCGGGTTTCATGAATGTTTTTACCCGTCGATAGATCCATCAGCGTGTCGCCACCCCAGCGGGCTGACCAGACCATTTTTTCGACTTCTTCATCGATGG
>Ga0316209_1003721_pt1 | contig 10036 bp, 13 predicted proteins | sample 6monopyrite_MG_FD_204945 | JGI IMG/M metagenome (GOLD analysis project Ga0316209, IMG submission 204945) | Microbial mat bacterial communities from mineral coupon in-situ incubated in ocean water Damariscotta River, Maine, United States -... | ecosystem: Environmental > Aquatic > Marine >...
TTCTCATTTTAAATACTTTGGTTTAATAGACTTCATTTAATATGTTCAACACATACTGTTTAAATCTAATGTTTAATAACAATTCAAAAACGACCTGCATATGAAAGTTCTGCTATTTATTGAGATGTATTTGAATAGCGCCATCCTGAACACTTAAATCATTCAAACCATCAGAAAAACTTTTCCAGAACCCCGATTCTCCAAATTCATTAATCAGGTCAACATTTTTAAGATCACCTAAATATGCACTTGGAATGGGCACGCCCCACACACTTACTCCTTTAATAATAACAACAGGTTTCTGATCCTTATACTGCAGTTCAACACCGGCAGTTACCTTAAGGGTTTTCCCGCCCAGTACAGGGAATTCATCATCGACAGGAATTAAAAATTTAACACTTGCTAGATTTTCAGAAAGATCAATAGCCAGTTTATTCGCTAAATCTGTATTCTTCGCTAGTAAAGCATTCACTTCTTTTTCTGTAAGGCTTATAACCCTCATTTCGTCAGATTCACTATAGCGTTCAGGCGTTAATTCACTATTGTTTTGTGAATCAGTACTTAAACCTTCTACACCCAACTGTTCAAGCTTTCCATTTAAGGTCTGTGATTCAGCCATGTTTAAAGTAATAGGGTTAAACTCACTAACAAAAATATCACTCAATATAATCCAGGCCGTTATACCAACACTTAGTACTATGGTAAGAAGAACCATCAATAACATATGTAGAGCACTGAAATTTCGATCTGAGGTATTGTTTTTACTCATAGAGAATCATAACCTTTAATACAAGAGATAATATGTATAACAACCAGCATCATGCTTACTATTGCTAACCTGCGATTGAGCCCTGAATAAAGGAAGAGCTACCCTCTTCCTTTTTCAATTATTACTTAATTAGATGTAATTCGACACGACGATTAATCGCTCGGCCTTGTGAATTATCATTATCAGCAATCGGTGAATCTATACCATAACCTTTTGCTATCATACGACTCTCATCAACACCTTGTGATACAAGGTACGCCTTTACACTTTCAGCACGTTTTTGAGATAAACGCTGGTTAAATCCAACATTACCACGATTATCTGTATAGCCCGCAACTTCAACATTTATGCCTGAGTTTCTCGCAAAAGATTCTGCTACTTCATTAAGCGTATTCTTAGACTCCTCTGCAAGTACATTTGAACCTGTTAGGAAATTAACGCCCTTAAGTACAAATGACTGCTGAAGCTTACAGCCTGTAGAATCTACTTTTTCACCTTCTGCTGATGATGGGCAATTATCTTTGTTATCAGCTATGCCGTCATTATCACTATCTTTAGCGGCTACTACATTCTTTTCTTGAACAGAACCGACAACACTGGCTATCTTCTCTCCATTACTAATGTTTGATTCAGTCGCAGGCATTACTGACGTTTTAACTTGCTTTTCTTTATGCGAACTTCCGAAAGGAATTGTTAATCCTACATTCAACATAAGATCACCAAATTCATCTTCTGAAGGAAGTGATTCATCATCCATATCAAACCTATAACGGACGTCAGCACGTAAAGCAACACCACTGTCAGATAATTTTTGCATCATACCTACGCCAACATTTAGCATTGGGTTATTACTATCTTGTGAACCACTATCAGTATTCATTATACCTGTACCTACAATAACGTATGTTTGCATAATTGTTTCTCGATCAAAAAAATACAAACCGTCTACCATAAGTCCACGTTGCTTGAACTCACCAGAAGAAGATTCTAAATCAAGGCTATCAATTACTGCGCTTACTTCTAAATTCCACTGCTGATTAATTTTTTTACCTAAACCTAGCATTACGCCTAAGTCATTATCTGCATCTCGATCACTATCTGATTTAATGTATGACAACATTGGGGACACATACCAATCAGCACTGTTTTCACTTGCATGGGATACAGATCCACTAATTAAAAACATAGCAGAGGCGATAGGAAGTAATGGTAGATATTTATTCATTTATAATTTTCCAAATGTAATTAATTAGTACTTATTTACGAATATTTAAACGATGTATTAACCAGGCGTACTTTAAAGATAATGATATTCAATAACAATATACTTAACGAGTATTTAACATTTCATAACAATTGACAATCTCATGTTATTTTTAGGAAATTTACTTTCTTCTATCAATTGTTAAGCGCCGTGCTGGGCCACGATAGTCATGATTATCATTAAGTCTACGTTCGCTCTTTACTGCCCTACGCTCTTTAACTATCATTTCGTCTCTACCCTCTTCATAAACTTCTTTTATATTCACTATAGACACTTCATTATCTGTAACATGGTCATTGCTATTACTGGCTAACACAATCACAGGATTGAATTCATAATTGTTCACTATTTTTCTGCACATGCTGATCATTTTTTAACCCGTCCTGATGAATGTGGTATATATAATTGACGTTATACAGCACATAAAAAGTCGTTGAAAGTAATCACAGCTAGAGTTAACAATACTTAACATTTAGTCACTCTGAAATAACCAGGCAAAGTTACTAGGTATTTCAACCATTACCTATTATTATTGCTCAATCTAATTACCTGCTACTGTCTTATGAGCTTTTCATCACTAGGTTTGTCACCATCAATTCTCACTGTTATTGATGAGATGGCCTATATAACTCCTACCCCCATCCAGAAAAAGGCCATTCCTGCCATATTGCAGGGCAAAGACGTACTGGCTGCTGCACAAACAGGCACGGGTAAAACAGCCGCTTTTTCGCTTCCGGTTGTAGAAAAACTATCTCAAGGTAACAGTGTTAAATCTAATCAGGTACGTTCTCTGATATTAGTACCAACGCGAGAATTAGCCCTCCAGATAGAACAGGCTGTGAAAATAATCTGTGGCGCATTTAAACTCCACTCAAATGTGGTTTTTGGTGGCGTCAAAATTAACCCTCAAATGATGACATTACGTAAAGGCAGTGATGTACTAATTGCTACTCCGGGTCGTTTGCTTGATCTTTACAAACAGAATGCCATTCAATTTACGCAGCTTGAAATACTGGTACTAGATGAAGCTGACCGCATGTTAGACATGGGGTTTAGGGACGAACTACAAGAAATCATCGCATTACTACCTAAACAGCGTCAAAACATAATGTTCTCAGCGACATTTTCGGATGAAACCCGTAGTTTTGCCAAACAAATGCTTACAGATCCAACCGAAATTTCTGTTAACCCACAAATGACTACCGCTATGACCATCGAACAATGGCTATACCCGGTTGATACGAAACGCAAATCTGCCCTTCTTTCGCATTTAATAAAAAGCAATAACTGGAAACAAGTACTTGTTTTTTGTAAGACAAAACAAGCTGCCAATAAGATTGTCCAGTATCTGCAAAAAAAGAGCATTAATGCCGCAGCTATACATGGCGATAAAAGCCAGGGAGCGCGCACGAGAGCATTGAGTGAATTTAAAGCCGGTAGCAGCACCGTACTGGTTGCCACCGATCTTGCGGCGAGAGGTTTGGATATCAATCAACTGCCTCAGGTAGTAAACTATGACCTGCCGCATATCACTGAAGATTATATACACCGAATTGGACGTACCGGCCGGGCAGGACTTACCGGTGAGGCTATATCATTTGTCTGTGCAGATGATTTTGCCAAGCTCTGTGAAATTGAACGTTTAATTAAAAAGCTTATATTACGCAAACATATTAAAGCTTTTGAGCCTGTTAATGCGCTACCGGAATCTATGCTTGATACTCGACCTATTAAGCCTAAAAAACCAAAGAAACCAAAGAAACCTAAACAACCCAGATAATTTCAAAATAACTAGCAATAGAAATTATTTAGCATAAACATAGATTTGAGAGCACGATGAAAAAGACATTTAAACTGACCCACGAAAAAATCGCCGTAGCGCGCCTTTTCGAAGCAGCTAAACATGAAGTTAGTAAGTATTTAAAGAGAGAACGAAAAAAACCACTACCTGAAGGTGCCGATTATTGGGATTTTGATTGCCGTTTTGGTACAGAAGTAATGAAAAGTGAAGAAATTCATTTGTCTGAGATAAGCTCATCAATCGATTGGGCTGAATCAGAAGGTCTTGATAGCTTCTATCTGGAAATAATTGCCAGACCTGCACATCGAGAAAAAAGTGCAGACTAGATAAGCGATTTCATATCTCTTAGTTCTGAAAAGCCGCTCAATAGAGCGGTTTTTTCTTGAAAGAAATAATAACAATACATTTCTAAACAGCCTCCCTAATAATGACTTTTTATAAAAGCATCACTAATTTAGAATTACTTAAATAAACATTTTAGATCTAAATACTAAAATTATAAAATTAAAAATATTTTCATCATAGCTACTTTAATTTTTAAATTCAGTATTGTATTATTCGAAAAATACTATTACCACTGATGTTAAACACTACTAAGGATATGTTTAACAACAATACAATCTGTAGAATAGCGTGACTAAATATCAAAACGAAGACGAAAAGTTTTTGGCCGAATTGGATGAAGACTTTAAAGATGATCCTGATTACTTAGCGATCACTAAAGAAGAAAAATTACGTATCATCCGAGTTATGAACAAGATGATGGACATGGGTATGGCTGCCATTTATGGTGATGAATCACCAGACGAGCCAGATGCAAATGTGCCCTGCAGCCATGTCATTAATCAATGTAAAGCTAAATGCTGCACATTTGTATTTGCACTAACAAAAGAAGAAGTTGAACTTGGTTTAATAAAATTCAATCCTGATAAACCCTATTTTATTGCAAAAAACGATGACGACTACTGCCCGCATCTCAATAGAGAAAAACTTGAATGCGAAGTATGGGAAAATAGACCACTTCGCTGTCGACGATATGACTGCCGTGATTTTGAAGATGATGTTTGGCCCAATGGAATGCCTGTGAATTTTGTAAAATAACGAGCATATAAAACAAAAAATATTATGTTTTAATTGATTTTAATATTATAAATTTAGAATTACTTGCAAGTTGCGCTACATTTCCAAATAGTCGTTTAAGGCTTACATGATAACCAAGATGACGATTACCAATCACTCGTAGTTCTCCTCCCTTGTTCAATACACGTAAAGACTGTTTAAACATTTTCTGCGCGATGTGGTCGCCAACGGTTTGCTGTTGATGAAATGGTGGATTACATAAAATCAAATCTGCACTATCGGATTTAAATTCAGACAAACCATCTGCGGCATAAAAATCAGCTTCGCGTGTATCAGAAAATTCCGCTAAAAAATTCTGCTTCGCTGACGCCAACGCCATAAATGACTCATCTATAAAACATAATTTTGATTGTTTATTTCTCTGCGCTGCGATGAGACCCACTACCCCATTTCCACATCCTAGGTCAATAATGCATTTTGCACCCGTATTTGACGGTATATGCTGTAGAAAAAATCGTGTTCCAATATCCAGACTATCACGGGAAAATACATTTGCATGATTACATATTTCATATGTAGTATTTTCTAATTGATAACATATGGGATATGGATTTTCAGCCCGCTCTTTATCTTTATCCGCTGAAACAAAAATTAAGCGTGATTTCTTTTTTGCCAAAGATGTTGTAGTAGGTCCTAGTATACGTTCACAAAGCTCCCACACCGAACGCGGTAACACCTTTAACATTCCCGCCAGAATAACCCGTGTCGACGCTGTAATATTTTCACTCAACTTTATTAGCTCATATTCGAGCAAGGCCAATGTTTTAGGTACCTTTATAAGTGCTAGATCAAATTCATCTTGCGTAAATGCCATAATAGAATGCATTTGTACGCTATCGGGAGTTAACTCATTCGAAATTAAGTTTGTGCGAGTCGCCTGTTGAGATAGATAGGAATCCGAAATAGCCACAGGAGAATAACACTGTAAAGCGACAGCCAAGGCACCAAAGTTGTCATTTAAGATAAGGATTCGAACACCCTCTACCAACAATTTCTCTTCAGCTAAATAGTGCAGCAGGTATTCATCTGCCGCATCCCAGGCACGTAATGTCTCTGGCTTGTTTGCTGTATTACGTGTTAACTCAAATATACCCTGAGGTACTTCTAATGTTGTTTCCATGTACTGATAAATACTCTTTGATATATGTGTACTATAAAAAACACATTATAAACTGTCTCCCAGTGATTGCTCGATATAATTAATTCGCTGAGAAAACATTCTAAGTTATTGTTTAAGTCTATAGCCTGTTTTAAACATCCACCAAACAACCAGCAAGCAAATAGCGAGAAATGCCAGTATCACTGTCAAGCTTAGGCTAACACTAACATCTGAAACTTCAAAAAAGCTCCAGCGAAAGCCACTGATTAAATACACTACCGGATTAAACAGTGTGACGGTTTGCCATGCCGGCGGCAACATGCTTACAGAATAAAAACTACCACCCAGAAAAACCAGTGGTGTTATAACCAACATGGGAATGAGTTGCAGCTTTTCAAAATCGGTAGCCCATAAACCAATTATAAAGCCAAACAGGCTAAACGAAATACAGGTAAGCACTAAAAACAACAACATTCACCAGGGGTGTGCAATTTCTAGCGGTACGAATAAGCCCGCTGTCGCCAAAATGACCAGTCCAATAATAAATGACTTGGTCGCCGCTGCACCAACATAGCCAATCAGTATTTCAACAAATGATATGGGTGCCGACAGCACTTCATATATGGTACCGGTAAACTTGGGAAAAAAGATACCAAAAGAAGCGTTTGCAATACTTTGAGTCAATAAGGCCAGCATCATTAAACCCGGTACAATAAAGCTGCCATATGAGACACCTTCAATCGATTCAATGCGTGTACCAATAGCTGCACCAAACACCACGAAGTACAAAATGGTGGAAAGAATTGGAGACGCGAAACTCTGTGCAATGGTTTCAAATGCACGCATCATTTCGTATTTGTAGATAACTCGAATTGCGTAAAAATTCATTTCTCTGCCTTCAACAGGTTAACAAATATTTCTTCTAAAGATGTTTTGGTTGATTGCATATCTTTAATTAACAGACCCGCTTCATTAATCGCCGCTAAAAGTTCATTGATACCCGTATCTGTTTTATGTGGATCATAAGTATAAATAAGCTTGCTCCCATCATCTGCTAGTTCAAGCTCTAAAGGAGCTAAGGCAGTTGGCATTGCAGAAAGTGGCGACTCAAGTTCAATAATTAACTGCCGCTTACCCAACTTGTGCATTAAGGCTTGTTTGTCGTCAACCAGTAGCAGCTCACCATTATTGATAACACCGACACGATCTGCAATCGCCTCAGCCTCTTCTATATAGTGCGTAGTAAGAATAATGGTCACACCTGATTCACGTAAGCGCCGCACCAGTTCCCACATATCTTTGCGCAACTCAACGTCCACCCCCGCAGTGGGCTCATCCAGAAACAGAATCATCGGTTCATGTGATAGCGCCTTACCAATAAGCACCCTGCGTTTCATACCACCGGATAAGGCCAGGAGGATACTGTCTTTCTTGTCCCATAGAGACAGGTCTTTGAGCACTTGTTCGAGATATTCTGGATTAGGCTTTTTACCAAATAGGCCACGGCTAAAACACAGAGTACCCCATACCTTATCAAAGGCACCCAGAGTTAACTCCTGCGGCACCAGGCCAATTAAACTACGGGTTAAACGGAAGTCTTCTATATTATCGTGGCCATCAACTAACACGGTACCACTAGAGGCATTTACAATGCCGCAGATTATCGAAATAAGCGTCGTCTTGCCCGCACCATTTGGACCTAACAGGGCAAGGATTTCACCCTGTTTAATATCCAGGTTTACATTTTTAAGTGCCTGATAACCATTACCATAGGTTTTAGATAAATTTGATATTGAAACAATGGCTTGCATTTTATAATCTCGGATAGCACAGTCTTCACAATGCTACTAGCGACATAGTTTTTAGTGAACTGTGATATTAAAGCCTAGCTATCTTACAAACAAGCGAAGTGTTGATGGTTTGCAATACACATCCTTAATCATTTAGAATTTCATTACCAACTCTTACTATCGCATTCACATGAAAATCGGCAATTAAGTCTCTACCATGCCGTGTCATTAATAGGTTTTTACATTCATCTTCATTATCCATAAAAAAGTTTTCTGTTAGTACAGCTGGCATTCTCGTCTTTTTGATTACTGCAAACGAAGACTCTTTATCCAGGTCACCATCCGAATAATCGGCTCTTAATCGTCTATCTGGAAAAGCTTTATTAAATTCCTCTCCAAATACATTGGCTATCTTATCGCTCTTTGTTTCACCAGGTGAAGTAAAGACTTCAAAACCTTTACCACCACCGGCATTAGAATGAACGCTTAAATAAAAGCAAGATTTATTCGTTACATCATTAGCTCTTTTAATTCGTGTAGAAAGAGCGACATCTCGAGTCTCTGGAACAATATTGATATAGGGTATTTTTAGCGTGGTAAGTGACTCAATGATCCTCGAGACAATTGAACGATTGAATTCCCCTTCAAAAAGTTGAGAACCATCGTCCCAAATCGGTGAACGTTTACCCGAAGTCTGGTATTCGCCGTTAATTAGGCCACCGTGTCCGTTATCTAATAAAACAATCATTTATTTATCTCCTTATAAATAACATCTGCTTAAACCTTCTACCTGAGCAATTTAAAGTAGAGATTTTTCTAACAATGTGTATCAATAAAACTTACATTAGTTAGCGCAACTGATGACATTCCTGACAACTATTGCTTATGTCTTTCGCCTTAGAATAATTTGGAGGAGTAGATTTTACAAACATCTTAGCTGTGCCTATATCAGTCATAAATCCCTCAATATGCTCACTGATAAACAATTGATTGGTCTCTGTATGGCCACCTATAATACGTGAGCTTATACTTTCAAGTTCACTTAGCGAGGCTATAACCTGTTGCGAATCGATTTCCGAATCTGAGCTATTAGAGACTAGCTGGCTTAATCGCTCAACGCTATCACCCATCTCTCTCATCAGACTCTTTACCTGTTTATTTTCTAGATAAATAAAGTCATCAGGATATGTTAATTCCCTTATCTGTGAACAACCAATAATACCGCTAACCAGCAACACTGCCAATAATAAATTAATTAGAGTAGACTTAAAGTTCTTATTCATTATATATTCTCAATTTCTTTCATTTTGACAGTTCCAGCATATTTCAAACGATGCATCATTTACTTCTCCACATACTGGGCAAGCCCACTCAGTGGAGTCAATATTGTCTGTTAAGGGAAGCAAGAGTCTTTTCGACTTTTTATAGAATTCATCATCTACCCAGATCTCAAGCCAGGTATCAAAAGGTGACAAGTCACCCGCAGCGGCACCTATAAATTCATTTTTTAATATCACGTCAATATTATCATGCTCTAGTATATTTCGAGCATTAAAGACTAAAAAACGATTTTCGTTTGTGTAAACCAATTTCATTATTAAACGATATGAATACTCTTGACTATAATCATGTAGTTAGTAGCAGAAAGAGCTTCTATCTGACTCCAGTTCAATTCTTCAAATTTTACCATAATCATTTAATACGCTGATGTACATGTGAACATTGCAACTATGTAAAGCCAAACATTAACAGTAGAACACTAAAATGTACTCTTATATGAATCCTGAAGCCATGAATACAAATAAAGAGAACAATAGTAACAGTAAGTCAAAGCCTGATACTACCAGCATAGAGATTATGTCGGAAAACTAAAAAGGGCCACATAACACGGTCCTATTTAATTCTTAAGATATCTTTCGCTATTTATTTATTAAGTACCACAAAATGTTTTATGCACCACTTCTTCTGGAACTGGTGGCAACATATAACTATCCTTGCCTTGCTGGTATTCAAAGGGTCTTTGTAGCACTTCATGCAGTGCATAAAACGGCGCGAAATCATTATTATCTTCCGCGGCTCTAATTACCGCTTCGACCTGATGATTACGCGGAATATACACAGGGTTTATTGATTGCATCTTCGATTGTCGATCTATATCACTTACTGTTTCTAT
>Ga0316209_1003722_pt1 | contig 10036 bp, 14 predicted proteins | sample 6monopyrite_MG_FD_204945 | JGI IMG/M metagenome (GOLD analysis project Ga0316209, IMG submission 204945) | Microbial mat bacterial communities from mineral coupon in-situ incubated in ocean water Damariscotta River, Maine, United States -... | ecosystem: Environmental > Aquatic > Marine >...
GTTTGTTCCCCGTTTCGTCCAGTTATTTCGCGTTTTAGTAGTCTTTCTGGACGTTTATTTTACCTTTATTAGCCTAATAATTCATATTAAACAGTGAGTTAAGTTTATTTCAGGGACAACTATTTATATCTACGATTCAGTAAGTTAGTTTTCCGCTAACCTCTATAAGAATTCTTGAGAACTCGTGGTTAGCGCCTACAAGATCAACGCATCACGCACGGGATCAGAAACGGGCTTGGCGCCATAGTGCTCTACTCGTCTCCGCCCCTTTTTCCCAAGGAAATAAAACCTGAGGCTATCTTCTTCTGGATCATAGATTTCGATTAACTCATTTTTTAAAACGGTAAATTGTGCAGGATCGACTTCACATTCAAATACTGAGTTTTGTACCCGCACACCATAATCCAGACAGGTTTTCGATATTCTTCGCAGGCGTCTTTGTCCGCCTTCGGAGATGACACTTACATCATAGGTTATCAATACCAACATTTTTATTTCACCATATACGGCGTATAAAACTCTGTATCGCCACGAATATGTCTCGCCAGCAACATGGCCTGGCAATGCGGCAACAATCCAATCGGGACCTGCTCTTCCAGATAGGGATGCATGATTTCCACCTGTTTCCGTTCTTGCCAGGCTGTTAAAAGCGTTTTTCGCGCATCGTCAGTCAAGCGCACAGCGCCACTTGCCTCAGTAACGAAATCATTCATTTTGACCTGCTGGCGGTTAATCAGGGTCAGAACAAAACGGTCGGCCCATGAGGCACGGAATTCTTCAAGCAGATCCAGCGCCAAACTCAGTCTCCCGGGTCGATCCTGGTGTAAAAACCCCACATAGGGATCAAGCCCAACGCCTTGCAGTGCAGAAGCACATTCATGCGTTATCAGCGTATAGGCAAACGAAAGTAGTGCATTAACCGGATCGGTCGGCGGCCTGCGTACCCGGCCACCAAACGCAAACCCACTACCACGCAACAATTCATTGAACACGCCAAAATAGATATTTGCCGCATCCCCTTCCATGCCCATTATTTCCGGTACTGTCGATGCGCTGCGGACACGACGCAGACTTGTCGCCAGTCGCTTAATCGCAGACTCTATTGATACATTTGCACCATGATTGCGAACCTCTCGCATCAGCACCGAACGGCTATTGGCGATCTTGGCGGCCACCATCAGGTGTGCGATGGAAACGGACACTTCCATATCATCCGCCCACCGATACTGGGCGCGGCGTAACAGCACATTGCCTGTTTGTTTGCCCTGCACCCGGGCCAGGTACTTTCCGTATTCTGTATAAAATGACAAGCCTATGCCTTTTTCGCCACAAAAGCCCATCAGGAATGGGGACACAGACACCTGGCCGAAACACAGAATATTGCTGATCGTCAACGCTGGAAATTGCCCGAGCTTGTCATCCCCCTGTTTAATGACAATGGTCTCGCGCTCCTTGTGCAGGTAACTCTCCTGCCGGGTGATGTAGAGCGTGTTGAGCAGTTTTTTCATGGTTTTTTGCCGGGTGCTTTCAAGAGTTTAATAAGCTCAGATCTGGGGCTGGGCACAGATTGCACCAGTCGCTGCGAGGTTTCGGCAGCAGCGACATCGGTTAGGTAATTTTTTCCATCCGCCGCGGTCAATTTCAGTCGGTGACAATTTGTCACCGACTGGCTGCCTTCCTTTATTAATCGCTGCTTCAGCTTGTTCCAGTATTTTCGCGCGGTCTGATAATCTGCCTGCTGGGTTAATACCTGCACGATATCAATCACCGAAAACCACCAGATTTCAGCATCTTCGTCATATACCCGGCGTATCTGACAATCCTCGAACAAGGTCATATCATTTTTCATCGCAATTACTCCCTGCCAGTTCTGTAAAAAGCTCCGCGATATAAGCACTCGAATGATCGCGTCTGAAGACATCCGGCTCACACAGATCGACTAATGAACAAGCCCGGCAGCGTTTTACATCCTTGGTCGGAGCTGGTGTTTTTCCTGACCGCAGAATTTCATGTGCCGCTTCAATCGCCGCGACGGTGACAGCCCGTAACGCATCATCAATCGGCACAAGTTCCCGCCGCCTGACTTCCCAATACCAGATTGCGCCCTGGCTGACGGTGGTTTCGCGCATCTCTTCTATGCACAAGGCTTGCGCGCAGACCTGTATCCGGTCCCAGTCCTGCACTTTCGGCTTGCCGCGTTTGTACTCTACCGGGAAATAGCGTGGCGGGTCGCCAACCTCAATTTCCAGCAAGTCCATTTTTCCGGTCAAGTCATAACGCAACGACTTCAACATCACACCACGTTCATAGCGCACATTTTTGCGCTGCTCCGCCACGCCCGAATCTACGCGCTCATGCAAAATATTCCCTTCCGCCGTGAAACGATTGTCCGCCCAGACCTGTTCTACATGAATCAAACCGAACTGGCGCGGACAAAAGGCATAGTGCTGCAACGCCGAGAGCATGAGTATTTGGGCATCGTTATCCATACTCACACCGTTACTTCCAGTTTTCCTTATGATGCCAGATGCGTAAGATCAGAATTTGTTCGTCTAGTAACGCATACCGCACAATATAATTTCCAACAATCAAATCACGAATACTTTCCGGTTCAGGTGCATAATTGACTGCGTGCCCCAGGAGGGGCTGATCTACGAGTCGTGTTATCCCCTCAAGAAGTAATTTTGCATATCGCTCTGCAACGGCAGGGGCCTTCGCTGCGATAAATTCACGGACTTGAATCAGGTCTTCTGTTGCATCTTTGGTGTAGTCGATTTTCATGCTTTGGGTGGGGGAAGCTCATCTTCCTTGCCCCAACTCTCCAGCCACGCATGGACTTTATCGGCGCCGACCAGTTTGCCATCACTGGCGGATTTGAGCGCTACCACCGTCTCCTGCCAACGCTGTTGCTCATTTACATCACGCGCGAGATATTCCCTAATTGCCTGATTAATCAGCCAGTTTTTGCTCCTGTGTAAGCGACTGGCTGCTTTTTCCAACAATTTCTCAATGTCTTCCTGCAAACGGATACTGGTGACGGCCATAATGGATCTCCAAACAAACTGCGGTGTATTACACTGTAGCATAATGTAGCCATATGGCAGACCATCCTTCAGTATCACCCCTCCCTGTCTGCCGTCTTTTGTTTTCAGGTAGTTCATTCGGATGACATCCGAACCTCAAGACGGGTCTGCCCGTCTCTTCGGTCTGGTAGATGAGGAATTGGAAGGTAGGGCGGTGAACCATTTTAATGAAGCCTCATTTAATATGAGATTTGTTACAAAATTTCCATTACTGTCACACCCTTTTCCTCAAGCCCTGCTTTGTCTATGGCAATTATATAATCATCAAAACCCCCGGCTGGCGTACCACGCTCCCCATTGACACGATCAACCGTTACTCGATCAAATAACTTGTGCGACGGCATGTTTCCCAGCGCATCATTGTGCTTAAATGCGATTAGCTTGCGAGCATTCATTTCTCCACGCGCCGCTGAATGATCATGTTCAAACATCATTTGCAATGATTGCCAGAGTTTTTCCAGATCGCCATCTGAAAAACCGGTCTTTTCAGCCAATTTGGCAGAGATAAAACCATGTGCGCGATAAAGCCCATAGGGCACGATATGTTTTCTACCCATAGTGCGATTATCACCTTGCTGCTCCTCGGCTTCTTTTTCAGTCGTCACCGCCATTCGCGTGATAGAGACTTCCAAGGGGATAATCGGATCTTCTGATTTGGCAAATGCCAACTGGATGGGGCCACGTACCTGACCGCTGTTAATCTGCGTTGTCATCACTGCCCCGAATGAGCGAACATCGTAAAAATTCGCACACATCCAATCGGTAACTGCTCGCGCCTTCTCCTCTTCCTTCGGTAATTTTTTAGAGGTAGGTTCGATTTCAAGTGCGTCATAGGCTTTCTTGTTTTGGTTATTCAAAACAGATTTTTCCTTGACGTAGATATCATAACCAGGCTTATCCGCCTCGGTCAGTTCAATGAAATTACGAATCTTTCGCTTCAAACACACATCAGTGACGAGACCTTTACTTGATTCGGGATCAAGGCGCGGCATATTGCCCGCATCTGGATCACCATTTGGGTTGCCGTTGGTAACATCGAATAAGTAAACAAATTCATAGCGGTTCTGGATTGTCATAATTGTTTCTCCCTAAGTTACTCAGTTTCAGTGTTTAGTTGATCGGCATCCACTCCAGTCGGAGCAAAGTTCTTTTCGCGCTGATGATAATAGCCAATGCTGAATCTGCCCTGCTCTTCGATTGAAAAGTGTTTAGGGTATTCAGCGGGTAGTTTACCGATAATCGCTGTAATATCTTTTTCAAGATTGATGGCATAGCCAGGCTTCTTTTTTCGAATCTTTGCCAGATGATTTTTACTCCCGGCGAGCAGACGCGGGAAAACCGAATATGGAACTGCCGATGCAGTCCCATAATATCTATCCGTGATATTTGCATTCGCCCCTTCAATAGCGCTGGACTGTATCCGCTCCAGCACCGCAAAAAGCCTGCCCAGCAAATAGGCTTTATTGTCGTTATTTTCATCCAGACTCATGGGTATTTCCTCCTTAATAAGTTTCTTTCGGTAATCTCGCTGTAACACAGCCTTGATCATGGCGACACGTAGCGGGCTTATGTGACCGTCGTTACGTATGCGTGTCACCAATTGCGCTAAAAGTGAATAAGGATAACGGTCACCCGTCAAAATTGAGCGCATCAATTCTCCCGCCAAGTGCGAAGGTATATCTTCCGATTTTGCCTTTTGCTCGGCACGGTACGGAACAAGCTGAATAAGCAAACGCCAAACTGAAGGCGGCTGTTCCCAGGGTAAGGGTTCGAGAGACATATCTGTAAAATGCTCGGCTATTCGCTGTTGTAACTGGCCAAAGCTGGTATCAAGCCAGTAACGAATCGACAGCCGTGATGCATTCGGCGCCAACCCCAACAAATAAAAGCGTGTGCCTGGGTCAATATCCGGCGCAATTTCCTGTAGAGGGCGACCTTTCGATAACTGGTCGATTATTGGTTTGAGTTGAGCGGCCTGGCCGTCATCAGTCGGATTAACTACCTGCATAAACAGCTGCTCAGCTTTTTGCGCCTGTTTGCTGTCATCCGCTATTGCCCAAAACACAGTGCTGGCATCGCCCACGGTCAAACAATGATGATTATCCCTGTTGAGTAGATAATTTAAAGCCGTGGTATATTTAAAGGCCACAACTTCCGAAACCGGCGCATTATCGCCTTGTGTTTTACCATATGACTCATACGATTCTGCATTGAATGAGACGATAGACCCACCAGCGCTTTGTCCACCATATACTCCCTTTATGGAGGGATGGAGACGGGCAATTTTTGCTTTTTTACCCGTAACCAGACAGCTCCCCTCTTCTGACTGATTTGAATCTTGCAGCATGTTTGCCCATAGTTTTATAGCCGCATCCCTTTCATGCAGGTAACAGCGGTCACCGTCAAGTTGAAATGCTATATTTGCACCCAATACATCAGGGCGACCAATCTCTTTATCAAAGAAAGTGGGTTGCCATTTTTCTAAAAATAATGAAAATGCTTTCAATCCTTCGTCTTGAGTGTTTTTGAGATTATCTAAATGGAATCGCTTGAATGATTTAAATGTGACTGGTGTCTCAACCCAAGTGACCTCTGAACCCCTCTCTTTTATGAGATCGACACCAAGACAATAAGATGTTTTATCCCAAAGAAAAAATGCATTGTCTTTACCATCGTTAAATGATTTTTCAGTATATTTCCCTGGTCTTTTAAATGGCGCTGGTACACGCATAGCCTTGGGGTGGCTTCTGTTGCCAATAGTTTCTGTATTTGGAACTAAATCAACAATATCCCCATCTTTCGAAATCACCAACACATAACTTACTTTTTCATCGCTGAATCCATATACAGGTACGTTTAATTTACCAGTATCAGGGTCAGGACCCCCCGCCAGCCGATCATAGTAACGATTCAATTCCGCAAGTATCATGCGCTTACCTCCTCAGAATGAAACGGTGGCACATTGATAACCCCCTCTTTCATTACGGCCCTAAAGAAATGCGGCGTTTGATTGTCAGCAAAATCTATGTCGTGCAGCATCCAGCCAAGATCCTTGTCCTTATTATTGTCGGGAAGGTTTGATACAGGTGATTCGCCGTCTTCGAGCAGAGTAAATGTGGCTGGAAACTCACGCGTACCCAGGTAAGGATGGTGGAAACATTGGCCCTTTCTGGCGCGCCGGTTGAATATATCGAGATGTTTTCCCTCGTTATCATCCTCACCCGCCTCGGCAGTTAACTCAAAGTGCGCCTTGATCACATACCCGACCTTACGAAGTATGGTTGCAGCCCGTTGCTGCCGCTCCTTGCCATCGTCTACGAGCATAAACAGACCTTCTGTAGAACCTTTATTCATTGCCGTACCGGCATTGCGTGCAGAGATTTTGCTTGCCACTTCATTGCGGCGGATGGATTCAAAGCAAATTGGTTCAAGCACCTGTATTTCATCAACCACCCAACGAATGGCCGGCTTCCAATGAATGGCCTCAAGGATGCCTCGCGCAGCCGATGGGGTGATCACATCATATGAAACCCGCTCGACTTTCATTTCCGGCCGTGTGAAACAGGCATTGTCTCCCCACACATGCAATTTGATTCCGTAAGACATAAATCCTCCTTTTTTAATCCACGCGCCCGTAAAGGGCGCGACTCGTTTTCGCTAACATTCTCATAACACACATCTTTCGTTTTTTATAAAATGAGGATTATCCCAATTCAAACCCGCCTCATCAGAATATATATCCAAATTAATCAACAAGATGAACTGCTCACCAAACCTATCCGGCTGTATGGACTCAACCACTCCAGCAGCCTTCAGGGCTGTAAGCGCCTGTTGCGGCACTTGGACCAAATAGGGCTGTAGCTTGCGGGCTATCCCGCCGACGAACTCTGCGTACCTGAGCTCCTTCACCAAATCCTCTGCATGCTTGTCATAAGGGATGATAATTGGCCGCATGACACTTTCGATCACCCGATAGTCCCTGGCTATGTTTTGAAACGGGAAGCTGAGCCTGGCATGATGATCCCGGTGCGTTTTCAGCAGTGACTTTACGTCCAGCTCCCCGTCGTCCCTCCGCCAATAAACATCTCCGAAATAGTCCTTGATGGCAGCGGGGGCCAGCAGATCACCTTTGTGATTGCGCAGAACATGGCGCAAACTGGCGGCGAATTGGTCAATTTCAGGTGGTGCCTTCCATTCAAATGAGGTGAACACCAAAACGCGACTCTGCGATTTTTGCCACAAGCCCTCGCGGTTACAACGGCCTGCCGCCTGGGCGACTGAGTCAAGCCCGGTTTCAGCACGCATGACAATGGGGAACGACACATCGACACCCGCTTCAATCAGAGAGGTAGAAATCAGTTTGCAGGTTTTCCCTTCTGCAAGCCGTTTTCTCGCCTCCACCAACACACCTCTTCGATGGTCGGCACACATTAATGTTGTCAGATGATAATGCCCATCCGCCTGGCCTATCAGATCAAAAAGCGTTCTGGCATGTCTTCGGTTATTAACGATTAGCAATAATTGATCATTATTTTCAATCCATGCCTTTAGCTGCTCATCGGTTTGCTCGCCGATATGCTCTACGGTGACCCTATCCAATTCTGAATAGAGTCTTTCGGGATCGGGGGCAATCTCTCGCACATTTTCAAAACCGTTATAAAAATCTGGACTCAATAAGGCGGGCTGAGTGGCGGTGCACAAGACCACAGAGCATTTATAATTTCTTGCCAGCTCATCAATGGCTGCCATGGTCGGGCGCAAGAGTTTAAGCGGCAACATCTGTGCTTCATCAAGGATGATGACGCTGCCGCTGATATTGTGCAATTTACGGCACTTTGATGTCCGGTCAGCAAACAGGGATTCAAAAAACTGCACCGCAGTCGTGACGACGACTGGCGCATCCCAATTCTCCATGGCCAGCCGGAGCTTATCTTTCGTCTCTTCCCTATCATCAAGCCCTGCATCATCAAAGGCACTGTGGTGTTCCAACACGATGTCATCACCCAGACTTTTGAAAGCATCGCGAAAAACCTTGGCGTTCTGTTCAATAATACTGGTAAAGGGAATGACGTAAATCAGCCTGCGTAGCTGATGCGCAATTGCATGATCAAGCGCAAACGCCATTGAAGTTAATGTCTTGCCACCACCTGTAGGGACTGTAAGCGAGAAAAGACCAGGTTCAAGCAATGCCTGGTTTCTTGAATGCTCAAGAATCTCTTGTCTAAGAGTGTTTACGTTCGATTTAGAATTATGAGCAGCCTTATTCTTCAACAGCTCAAGGTGGCTATTGAGCGCCTGTTGTAGATTATCAAGGGGAGGATATTCACCCCTTGTCTGCTGCTTTCCTTCAAGATTGAAATAAAATGCTTCGGTATCTAGAAAATCTGCATCAACCAGGCACGAGAACAACATTCTGGTTAGAAAGGCTAATTGAAATCCCTCAAAGTCCTCTTTGGCTCTAATTGCCGGAAAAGACAATTGATCCGGAAGTATAATCTCATCCTCCCAAATCGCGTCCAGTTCAGGGATTATTTTTTTCAGTCTTACGTCAAGTGTCGATCTATCGTTTCCGTCGTCAACACCATTAGCCAAGCCTGCATGATGCCCAGCAATAACATAAGCAAGTAATTTTCCAAAGTGGCTCCATTTATTTACTACGAGCTGCGCACCAGCAGTTGCATGATCTACACGTTTACCGCCTTGAAGGCGGTTCTGAAATTCCGCTGTATACTTACCGAGGTCATGTAACAGTCCCGCAACCTCAGCAAGCACATCAGCATCAAAAAACGTGCATTCTCTTTTGCCATGTCACCAACCCGCTGCAAATGATCAGACAGCAATTGCCAATCTGATTTATCTATCTCATTTCCTGAGTGGGCATAATAAACATCAGCCATATCTACATATCCTTCAACACACTACTGTGACATCTCAATCAGCTGCTGAGCAGCTTCTTCCAACCCTTTCCACTCCTTGGGTGGTTGCACCCACCACGTATAACAGGCGCCATTAGATTCATTATGAATATCCAGAGTGTAGGTTGTCCCATCAAAGCCACACATTGCATCAGTTGGCACAGCAGGAATATGCAATCCAGCCAGCTTATCTAACAGTCGATTAACATCGGCAAGTGCCACCTTTCGTTTTGTTGTGGTTATAATTTCTTTACACCCGCTGCCTTCATGGCGCGAAAATCGCGCTTGGTCTCAATTTCATACTCTTTGAGCGGTGCAATATGGTTGCCTATAAGCAGGCTTATCACGGTTTTTCCGTGAAAGCTTGTATTTATTCTTAGGCTGATGGCAGAAATCCCATTCATCTCTTTACAATCTCATGATAATTTTACACCACTGCCTCGATATCAATCTCCCAGCCATTCCATTGCTCGTACCCTGTGCTGACAGAATAGAGCTTTGCTTGCAGTTTTTCACCCCGGTCCATCATTTGGGCGATGACTCTGTCTTCCCGTCGCGGAACAAAACCGACTTTGTGACCTTGCCAATAGATGGCGACGGCGCGTTTGTCGAAATGGTTGTGGGGTTCGCGTTGCAGGATGAGTTCTCTTTGTTGTGAGACAAACGCTGATATACGCGGACCGTCGTAGTATTGAAACCCGGCGATGGGACTGCGCTGGATGAAGATGCGTTTTTGTTCGAGCGTGTTTGTCTGTGCTGTTTTGCCGGCCGGCAGGGCGAGGATGGGGGGAGTGATGAGTGCAGCCAAAAAGCTTCGACGGGGAAAATGTGAACGTTTGTTTTGATCACCGCTCCCTAGCCCTCTCCTTGAAGGAGGGGGGACAACTGCGTTGTTTTCCGGTTGTGTCATGTCATTCCCCTTTTATGCCTGTTCGCCTATGTTGTATCACAGGGGCTGTGTCAGATCCCGACACAGGCATGGGCTTATTTTTTCTGATAATTTCCGAGTGCTTTGCTCAATTGCTCTTGCACGGCCTG
>Ga0316209_1003723_pt1 | contig 10032 bp, 3 predicted proteins | sample 6monopyrite_MG_FD_204945 | JGI IMG/M metagenome (GOLD analysis project Ga0316209, IMG submission 204945) | Microbial mat bacterial communities from mineral coupon in-situ incubated in ocean water Damariscotta River, Maine, United States -... | ecosystem: Environmental > Aquatic > Marine > Coastal...
CCGGTTGTGTTAAACAATGTAATTGAATTTTGAGCCAAATTATATTTTGGTCCTAAATTATTTGCAGTTACATTAAGTAAATTAGTAGATGTAATAATTAATGTGTCGTATCCAGTTTTATTTATGTTGGCAGCAGTTCCAAAATTATCGGTGCTCTCAATTGTAATTACATTTGCACATGTTCCATTTGCAATTAATGAATCCATATTTTGAGTCGAGCCTGATTCTATAGCTAATGATGAATTTGGGTCGATTTCTAAAATAGAAAATGTATTGTTGTCGAATAAACGACTTGATATGTTAGAAAATTTAAAATTGTTATAAGTAATTCCTCCACCTTTTATGATTGAGGTACCATTTAAAGTGTGATTAACCCAAATTGATGAGCCAGTTGTGGTTAAATTTAAATTTGTAGGTGAAATAATCCAGGTAGAATCTACTCCAATTAATGAAATGATGGAATTGGAAATATCTACATTTCTAATAGGAGTAGTATTGGTAATAAACGCATCAATGTTTACCATTTTATTAATTAGATTTACGTTTCCAGAATCAATTTTAAGATGGGCGATCGAATTATAGTCGTCTAAAAAATCCCATGTTCCAGAATGTGTAAAGTCAAAATTTCCATTAATTAACAAACCATTAAGTGTTATTGTATTTCCAGTAAGTTGACTTGTAAAATTATAAATCTGATTAAATGTAGCTGTCATATTCGGGTCGAATTGTAAACTACCTTTAATGTAAATATTGTTATAAATTCCGCTTAAATCAGGAGTGTTGTTTACCCCTGTCCATGTCATATTTGCGCAATAGGCATCAATATCTACATTTACAGCATCACCTGCTAAAAATCCAGACGAATTATCAAATACTACATTGTTATTTGGCCCCGGAATACAACCACTACTCCAATGTGTAGCGTCACTCCAATTTCCACCGCCATTAATCCAAAATACTGTTGTATTTGAAGGATCTTCAGTAATTACCCAGTTGGTATTGTTTCCTAAGTCAATCGAATTTAGAGCAGTAAATGTACCGTTAATTCCAGTTAAGTTTTGTAAACGCGTATAGTTAACGTTGGTTGCCCCAGTAAAGTTTAAGTCAATTATGGCTTGGTTATAAAATGAATTTGTATTGTCTCCTTCAATATAAGCTGGTGAACTACAATTCCCTAATACATTTAGACTTGTGTTACAGGTTAGTATTAATTGAGAATTAATGGCAGTTGTAGAAGGTAAAATAAGCTTGCTATTAGTATTAATTGTCAAGTTATTTGTTGACGTATTGTCATAAAAAACTAAATTCTGTACGTTTGAAACTAGATTTTGGTATAAAATTCCACTTCCCCCAGACTTAAAAATAACAGAATTATTTCCTGTAAAACTGAATTGAATTTGAGTTGTCGCAGTTTGTGTAAATGTAAAAAATGTTTCTTTTATGTCCCAAACTGTATCTTGTCCAGTCAGGCTAACTGTTGAGTTACTGATGTCAAAATATCTGAAATTTAATGTGTTTGTAGAGGTAAAAGCATTTAATACTAGGTTTTGACTATTTGAGAAATGTTTACCTGAATTCAAGTTGTAAACTCCGTTCACACTTAATTGAAAATCCTGTTGTAGAATGACATTTCCACTTAAAGTCAAATCGTTACAAATAGCAGTAATGTCTATAAAAATAGTATCATTAGTGGCTTGTGAATTGTTGTCAAAATAAACATTGTCACTTATTGTTGGTGAATTTGAATAAAATGTTGCCCCTCCAGATGCAGTAGCCCAATGATTAGCAAAGTCAGACCAATTTCCAGTTCCGCCAACCCAAAAGTAATCTGCCGCGTATAAGTTAGTGGAGATTAGTAGTAATAATAAAATTTTAATATATTTGCTCAACATCAAAACAAAAATAGTATTATTATATATACTTCAAAATAGGTAATGACCCCTAAATATGAATTTTTGTAAACATTTTGCTATTTTATTATGTTTCAGCTTGCTGAGTTCGGTTAATTATGCCCAAAAATATTCATTTAAGAACGTTGGAGCTAAACAAGGTGTATCCTCATTAGAAATAACCGACATTATTCAAGATAAAGAGGGATTTATATGGTTTACAACATTAGCAGGTGTAGTTAAATATGATGGCCGATTACTTAAAACGTATAAAACAAAAAATGGATTGTCTGGGAATTTAACACGAAATTTATTTGAAGATTCTAAAGGTCGTTTATGGTGTTCAACTTGGGGTCAAGGTATAAATTATATTGAAAATGATTCAATTCACGCATTTAAAGGAGATGATTTCCCTTGGCATGGTGCTGGGCATTTTACAGAAGATGATGAGGGTACAATTTGGATTGCAGGACTAGATGATATTGTTAGTTTTAAAGATGGAAGATTTGAATATTATGACAGTTTACACACCATAAAAAATATAGTTAATGTTCAATACAGAGATGATACACTTTGGTTAGCGACAATTACTAAAGGTATTTTTGCTTACGATTTGAATACCAAAACATACATTAACTATACAACAGATAACGGTCTTAAAAATAACATTTGTTATTCTATTTTTTTAGATTCTGAAAATGATTTATGGTTTGGTTGTTATGGCGGAGTTTCTCGTTTTTCTAATGGGAAATTTGAGTCTTTTTCAATTACTGAAGATCATAACAAAAATAGAGTTGAAAAGATAGTTGAAGATGATGAAGGGGTGTTATGGTTTGCATTGTACGGAAATGGGATTGCTAAATGGGATAAAAAAAATAACCAACTAATTCAGTTGTATTCTACTAAAAATGGAATAGATCATCCTTATGGAAATGCAATTTTAATTGACCGTGATAAAAATGTTTGGTTAGCCACAAACGGAAATGGAGTTTATATGTTAAATGACGAATCTATCCAAGTTTATGATAAAGATTATGGGTTACCAACCAATAGAATTAATTCATTTAATATAAAAAATGATCATATTCAATTATTAACTTTTGACGGCGGAGAGGTTTTACTTTATGAGGATACAATTATTCAAAACATTATAAAATTTGATGATTATATCGTCTCTATTAATACTTCATCAGAATTAAATGATACTATTTGGTATGGAACATCTTCAGGTATTAGGTATAAAAGTAAAAAAAACGATAAATTTGAAATTGCAAAAAGTTTACCGCCAATTACAAATAATTCTCATACAAGTATTATTTACAACAACAAAGTGTTTTTTGGAGGAATTGAATCTTATTTTACAATAAATGCTTCTAAAATTAATTATTTTAGAGAAAAAAGAGGGTACATTAATCAAATTGTTAATCCTGTTAAATTCGTAACCGATAAAAATGGAGGTTTATGGTCAGCAAATATGACATCAATAGCTTATTTAAAAAATGATTCTGTGCATATTTTAAAACCGGGAGACGATTTCAAATACTTTTATAATGACGCAACAAGTTATGATGATAAATTGTTTTTTATTGGCGAAAATAAATTAGTTAAAATTGAATTTATTAATGGAGATACAATCGCTACTCATCTTAATGTTTTAGACCAGTTGAAAATTGATAAAGCAAACTCAATAGTCATAAATAATGATACGGTGTGGATAGCGTTTTCTCAAGGGGTTGCTTTTTTTAATTATTCAGAAATTGAATCCCAAAATATTTCATATACTAAATTGATGTCTGAAGATGGATTTCCATCTGATGGGGGGCATGAAGTTAAAGTTGATCATAATGGTATTTGCTGGGTAGTTACTTATGAAGGGTTAGTTAAAATTGATTTAAGTAAAAAAAACAATTTTATATCTAATCCGAAAGTTTACCTAACTGATGTAGAATTATTTTCAGAAAAATCAGATAGTATTTCTATTTCACATTTAAATTATAATCAAAATCACATCACATTTAAATGGAGTAGCATAGGATTTAATAATCCTCAAAACATTGAATTTTCATATTTTTTAAAAGGGTTTGATGAAAGCTGGTCAAAACCTAGTACTGATTTAAAAACAACATATAAAAAATTGCCACCGGGTAACTATTCTTTTATTGTGAAAGCCCGATACAAAAATAAAACATGGTCAAATGAGTTAAACTTAATTCAATTTTCAATATCACCTCCGTTTTGGAAAACCTTATGGTTTGGATTGTTAATTGGGGTTTTATTGATAGTTTTTTTAGTTTCTATCATTTATAATATATTTATCACCAAAAAGCAAAAGACCATTTTAGAAGAATTCTCAAAAGAATTAATACAGTCGCAAGAGGATGAACGTAAAAAAATATCTAAAGATTTACATGATTCTGTTGGGCAATTGCTACTTTTTGTTAAAAATAAACTGCAAGCGTCAGACTCACAAAATGAAGGCTTAGTCACTGAGCTTGATTCTGCACTAGATGAGGTGAGGCAAATTTCAAGACAATTACATCCCTATCAGCTCGAAAAATTTGGGTTAACAAAAGCTATTGAGTTGTTGGCAGATAAGGCTAGTGAATCTACCCAAGTGTTTTTTAGTGAAGAGTTAGATAATATTGATAATGTTTTGTCTAAAGATAAAGAGTTGGCGATATACAGAATTGTTCAAGAATGTATTAATAATGTAGTTAAACATGCCCAAGCAAAATCGGCTAAAATAGAACTTGAAAAACAAGATAAACAAATAAAATTAGTAATTAAAGATAACGGTTTAGGATTTAAGTCAAAAGTAATATTGGCAGGTAAAAAACATTCATTTGGATTGACCGGAATCATTGAACGTGTAAAAATACTAAACGGAGGAATTACAATTCATTCTAGTGAGTCTGGAACAGAAATAAAAATTTACATACCAATATTATGATTGAAGTAATTATAGCTGACGACCATCCGATTTTTAGAAAAGGAGTAGTTTATATTTTAGAACAAAGTACTGAAATTAATTTAATTGGTGAAGCCAAAGATGGAAAAGAAGCTGTTGAACTAATTAAATCAAAACAGCCTAAAATAGCCATTTTAGATATTGATATGCCTCATTTGACTGGTTTGGATGTTGTTAGGCAATTAAAACGATCAAATTCATCTTGTAAATTTATAATCTTAACTATGCTTAAAGAAATTGAGTTGTATGAAGAGGTTAGAACTTTAGGTATAAACGGTTATTTATTAAAAGATAGTGCATCAGAAAATTTAGTTAATTGTATCAAAAAAGTGAATATTGGTGAGCATTATATCGACCCTGTATTTCAATTACAAATTACAAATAAATCAACTCAAGTTAAATTGTTAGATGGGCTTACAAAGTCCGAAAAAAATATTATTAAACTAATTGCCCGAAAATTGTCAACTAAAGACATTGCCGAAATGTTGTTTCTCAGTACAAAAACAGTTGAAAATCACCGGTCTAATATTTGTAGAAAATTAAATATTTCAGGCTCAAATGCCATTTTTAATTATATACTCGAAAACAATATCAAACATTTATAAGTCAATTAAATAATCTGATTCATAGTTATTGATATAATTTTTTAGGGGGGAGTACCTATATATATTATCATATTCTTTGCCTATTTTTGTAAAAATAATGTGTATAAAATGAGACGTCATAGAATAAAAAATAGAATTGAGTTAAAAACAAAGTTTTGGTTAATACTTGTTTTATTCTCATTTCATTCAGTCGCTCAAAGTAGTGATACACTCCAAGTTAATGTAGATTCTATCTCGGTAGATTCTGCTTATAAATATCAAGATGTTTCTTATGTGCAAGATTTGAATCCTGTAATACAGTCTTTTGACTCCTTGCATATATCTATACAACCTCCTTTATATTTTATGAAGTTAGATTCTGTTATTCATGGGTTCGTTCATTTAGGTGCTAATGCATCAATAATGGTGAATGAAGTGGAGCCTATTATTTTAGGAATTGCCCCATATTATACCGAAAAAAACTTTGAAGATATTCATCAAAAATTGATTAAAAAGGACACCTTATACATGAATGATGGGAGTTGGGGTTTTTTAATGATTGTTCAGTTTATGGAGGCTGAAACCAACTTTGAACGCATTGTTTTGGTAACACCATCAAAAAATAAAGCAATAGTTGTAATGGCAAGTTATCCTCTTGAAATAAGACAAATGCTACAACCAATTTTTTTAGAAAGTTTAAAAACATTAAAAGTTGAGAGGTAATTTAGTCATATTGTTTTTTGTTGCTTTTGGATTTATATCTCAATCGCAGACTACAACGTTTAATGATAATGTTCTATTTTCAACCTCCAATCAAGGGATGTGGGGACCAAATGCTTTTTCGTTTAGTAAAGAAGTACTTTTAATTGATATTGAAACCGGATTTGACTTTAATCAAGACTTAACTCAAAATGTAAGTTTTTTGGGATTTAATTTTGGAAAATTTGGTATTGATTTAGAGGCCGGGTTTTGGATGAAAGTAGGTTCAGGATTTTATGTGAGAGATGTGACGGGAGGCACAGTTGATGTTGATTATCCGATTACCTCAAATGTAACTTATCCGTCTGTGAACACAATTAATAGAGGAGAGTGGATAACTATAAATACGACTTATAATGTTAGACCAGGATGGCAACTTAAAACTAATTTTCCGCCCACAGCTAAGGTTGGTTTAGATTTTAATATGGCCTTTAATGTGTATCTGAATGCAAATTTTTACGCTTTCGGTAACCAAACTAATATTGTTAATATCAATACAAATTTTAACCAAACAATTGACTTTTTTAAGATTTCACCAACCAACTCTATTTATCCTGGAATGACATATAATACATCTTGCCCTTTTATGTATTGTTCAAATTGGAATGAAGAATGTATGCCTGGTAATCCAGCGGGCTCTCCTACAGGGACTTGTCGTCCAGTTTTTTTTGATAATCCTAATATTCCCACATATTTAAATAGTCCTGCAAGAGTCGATTTTGGATTAACAGGAATGTTAGATGTGCCACGTGTAAATACAACAGATTATTTGAATGGAACATGTTTAGGAGCTTCAGGAAATTACCGATATGTTGAACAAAATGTTGAGGTGTTAAAGTTTTTTGGGAATTTTATACCTGGTGGTGTGGGTACTGCACTTCAAAATTTAAGTAATAGCCAAACTATTGGGCCTGCAACTATTGACTATACTTTATTAACTACTTATTTTACTTTTTCAAATACCACTTATCAACAATTTGATTTTTGTCCAACCATCAAAAACAACTTTCATTTTGACACCCCCGTCAATTATCGAGAAGTTACACCCGGAGGTCTGGTTATAGCTACCGGACAGGCACAAGATATTACCATCTTTTCTGGGAATAATTTAGAAATTCAATATCCTTGTAATTATGAAAACTTAAACGTTGATTTAGATTATGACATTGAAAATCAATTTACCAATAATACTTGGGACGAAATAGCGGGTGACTTTACAATTGAAGCGCTCGCTTTTCAATTTACATTAAACTCTATATTAGTATTGCCGGCTAAAAGTTGGACGATTTGTTGGCCATGGCCAATTAGCAGTTGTACTACATTTGGCTGGGGTAATCAATATTTGCCAGGGTTTTCAATTGGTAATAATGTGCCTTTATTTGCACAAACCTTTCCTTTGTTTTCAGCACCTTATGATTGGATTGATGACACTTGGGAATTACCTGGTTTTACCAATCAACCTGGCTCATCTTTTGTGCTTGATGCTATGCCGTATTTAGCTGGTTCAATTAGTACAGATGTTGATTGTTATGGTGGAAATAATGGCGCTATGCAAGTAAATGTTACAAACGGATTACCGCCTTTTAATTTTATTTGGTCAGATGGTACAACAACAACATCAATGACCCAAACGTCAACTAACCCTAATTTGGTTGCTGGACCAAATAATGTGATAGTTGAGGATGTTAATGGATGTCAAGTCACTACAAGTCAATTAATTTCTGAACCTATTTTGCCACTTCAAATTTATAGCTCTTCTATAAATCATGTGGATTGTAATGGCAATTCTACGGGAAGTATAAGTGTACTTATAACTGGTGGTACACCGCCTTATACCTATACTTGGACACCTTTAGTTAGTGCATCAAATTCGGCAATTAATCTACCTGCAGGAAATTATACAGTTACCATAACCGATTCTAAAATGTGTAGTATTACTGAAAATTATACCATTACTGAACCTGTTACTTTAACAGCTACAGCTACAATCAATCAAAATGTGAGTTGTAACGGTGGTAATAATGGGTCGGCAACAATTTTTCCTGTTGGTGGTACTTACCCATACACTTATTTATGGTCAACAGGTGATAATGTACAAACTGTAACTAATTTGCCTGCTGCTAATCACACCTGTACTGTAACTGATGCTAACGGATGTTCTGTTCTTGTTCCTGTAAATATTACTGAACCAATTCAACCCATTCAATTGTCAGTTACACAAACACCTAGTTCTTGTTTTAATCTAGCTGATGGAAGTATTAATTTAACACCAACAGGCGGAACATTGCCTTATGCTTTTAATTGGTATAATAGTGCAAACCAAATGTTAAGTCAACATGTTGAAGATCCAATTAATTTACTTTCTGATTCATATCTTGTAAATGTAACGGATGCTAATGGTTGTTTTGATACCATTTCTATTAACGTTACCGAACCAAATGAATTACTAATAACGAATGGTGTAGTGACAGATGTATTATGTAATGGAAACAATACTGGCGAAATTGATATAGCTGTTACTGGTGGAACACTGCCTTATATTTACAATTGGAATAATGGGAACACCAACCAAGATTTAACTAATGGAGTTGCTAATAACTATACTGTGACAGTATCAGATTTAAATGGATGTTCAGATACTGAATCTTACACCATAAATCAGCCCGAATTACCACTGTCAGCATCAAGTATAAATGAAAATGTGTTGTGTTTTGGAGATAACACCGGTGAAATAGACTTAACAGTTGATGGTGGAACTTTGTCTTATACTTATGCTTGGAATTCTGGAGAAATGACACAAGATTTAAGCGCAATCAATTCTGGGAATTATTCAGTTCTAATTACAGACGGAAATGGATGTCAATTAAATTATAGTACAACTATTTTGCAACCATCAGCACCAATATCTATTGTGTACTCTGTGAATAATGTAACTTGTTTTGATTCATTAAATGGCAGTGTTTTAGCAAATGTAAGTGGTGGAACTCAGCCTTATGACTATCAATGGAGTAACGGCGCTGAAGTCATTTTAGCTGATACAACAGCAAATCCTCAAAACTTACCCGCGGCCACTTATTTATTAATTGTAACCGACACCAATAATTGTATTTTAAATCAGTCAATTGAAGTAACAGAACCCGATAAATTAGTTTTAAGTCTAACAACCATTGATGTGTTATGTAAAAATGACAATACTGGTTCCGTTGATTTATCAGTTACGGGAGGAACACCTGGGTATGTTTATCAATGGTCAAATACCTATACGACACAAGATGTTACAAATTTATTAGCTGGAGATTATTCGGTTGTTGTAAGTGATGGAAATGGATGTTTAGACTCTATATCTGCACAAATATTTGAGCCAAATGAGTTGTTAACTATGGCAATCAATAAAAAAGATGTATTGTGTTTTTCTGAATCAACTGCATGGGCAAATGCGACTGTAAATGGAGGTGTTTCTCCTTATTCTATTGTTTGGAGTAACGGAGATACTAACTTTTTAACTGACTCTTTAATTGCTGGTGTTTATACAGCCACTGCAACCGATAATAATGGATGTATTGTCAATTCTGGTACGGTAATTAATGAGCCTTTAACAGCTGTTTCGTTTACATATTCTGTTTCAGATGCAACTTGTTTTAATGCTTTAGATGGTGGTATTGATTTCACACCGCAAGGTGGTACAACCCCTTATACTTTTATTTATGGTGATACTTTATTAAATCAGTATAATAATTTAGTGAATAGTTATAGTATTTCTAATGTTCATGCAGGAACATATTATGCGCGTCTTATTGATGGGAATGGATGTGAATTTGAATCGTTAATACCT
>Ga0316209_1003724_pt1 | contig 10032 bp, 17 predicted proteins | sample 6monopyrite_MG_FD_204945 | JGI IMG/M metagenome (GOLD analysis project Ga0316209, IMG submission 204945) | Microbial mat bacterial communities from mineral coupon in-situ incubated in ocean water Damariscotta River, Maine, United States -... | ecosystem: Environmental > Aquatic > Marine >...
CTTGTCCGAACAACACGCATAATGCTTCAATAGCATCAAGGCGATACGGCCCTTGGGGCTAAATAGCATTTTTTGACCCGTTGCTCTTTCTGAAATACCCATCTTTTCAACTAAAGACTCCCAAGGGATCGCTAGGTGAATTTTACCTAGATCACTCTCCAGAAAACGGGCATGAAAAGCATCGAAATTTTCTGTTGCAGATAAAAATGAAAATGATGCTGAAACTCACTGATTCTTTGTATTTTCATATCCAAGGTAATAAGAAAACCCCGTTTTTGGTTCTACATAGCTGATTTCGGGGTTTTTGATCACCTTAATTTACAACAAAACCCTCGTATCTACAAGGGTTTTGCAATATTATGAATGCGCCTTTTTTGTTAGTCTTACTGCGTTTTAAAACGTTTCATTACATTTTAAAACGCTTTGAATTTGAATTAAAACGTCTTAATTTACATAAGATTAAGCATTTTAATTATGAGAACATTTTTGTAAGATTACTAAAGATAAAAGAAAATGCTCCTTGATTTAATGAGATTTTTTTACTTTTAATGTGTAACGTAGTTGGTTTAAAATTTGATATTAAGCAAAGTGATATGAAAGAAATTAAGATTGTTGATAAACAAAAGTATTTTGAAGAAAACTATCCTTTTGCAGAAATACCTGAATTAGCAGATAGAAAAAAGTGCATACATTGTGATTCCGATATAATTGTTGGTAATTATAAAGTTTTTGTAGATGAATTTGGTGATGAGTTTATTTGTTGTCCTAATGCACCTCAATGTGATGGAACAGTTATTGACTGGATAAGAATCACCAATTGAAAATTACCCTATTTTTACGTCATTGCTTGTGTACCCATAAGCACTTTAAGGTTTTTTGTCAGGGCAAATATATTTGTTAATCATATAATTTGTAATGGGATCTAAAGTTTTACCAGTTTCAGGGTGTAACCCTAATGAAGTAAAAAATTCCAATTCCTTATCAATATTCTTTCCATACCATATTTTAACCTTGCCTGTTGGGTCAAAAAAATCTGTGTTACAATCAACAGGAATTTTCTTAAAATTTTTAATCCTATCCTCATTATATACTTTCAGTTGACCAAGGTTGTGCTTTTGAGTATCAAAATTTACTTCAACATATCCTTCATTGTTCCATACCATCCAACGTTGCTTAGTAACAGAGTATAATATTAGCATTATAACAATAATTGCACTACTAACAATTATTAAAATTTTACTCTTTTTCAAAAAAATAATAACTCTTTTAGTGACATTCGTATGATTATATTTTTCTGAAGAAGTAATCCCATGAGCACGATTAAAATCTTTAAAGCTTCCATAGCCTAAAAATGAACACATAGCCTGAACAACTTTTGGGTGCTTAATTAGCACTTCCTTATTATCTTCTTTTTTTGACATTCTATAATAATCGCTCAAACTTCTTTCCCCAAAAGGTATTTTTTGGTTTTCCAAAATATAATCAGAAAAGATTTTTGCAGCAGCCGTAGTAGAAGGTCTTATACCTGTTGCTTTTTCTTCTTCATCCTTAACTTTTTTAAACGTTTTGATTATTAATAGTTGGTGCATTTTATTAAAGTTTTTGTCATCAATCTAATCGAAATTTAAAGGAAAACAATTTCCTTAATCTTTCCATGCTATTTCAATTCAATTTCCAATGCTTCAGTCATAAAGTTACTTCATTTGTTCCAGAATTGATTAAACGCTTACATGTAATAAGGTTTGCAAAATCAAATTCTACAGAAGTACAAGGTAAAGTCGCGTAATACCTGGGAAGTAATTATACCTCTTTACCTAAAGTACTTCTTACTTCCCAATTGGGTGAGACGTCACCTATTTCTAATGTGTAGCAGGTCTACAAGATATCTGAATATCTATTTCGGACAGCCACACTAATGTTCAATTTAAAATTTAATAAAATGAAGAAATTATATTTATTATTATTTACGGTTTTCCTCAATCTGGCGTTCTTTTCATGTACGCCACAGGAGATTTCCGATAATTCAAATACTGCACAAGCTTGTTGTGGTGAAGGAGGCGATATTCCACCGCCACCACCGCCACCACCTGGAGGTGATTAAAATGAATGGTAATTGAAATAATTGTTACATTAGAGGAATGAAATTAGCTACAATTACATTCCTCTTTTTTTATAGTTTTTTTTCGAGTATTTATGCTACAAACGAAAGGGTTCAAGAGCAAAATACTGATAGTCTAAGATATTATTATAATCTTGCTAATTACCCAAAAACAAGTTCTGATCTTCCTAAAGCTTATAAGTTCTATATTAATTTAAAGAATGAAAACTTAAGAAAAAAAGATACATTACAAGCTGTCCAAAATTTTCGTCAAATAGCCATCATGCAAAATAATTGGGGAGACTATTATGCAAGTGAATCTAGTGCTGTTGAAGCATTAAAATTATTGGATAATTTTCATTTAAATGATTCCACAATTACAGAAGCTAAATTGGGCTTGTATAACCAGGTTGGAAGGATTAGCCATGCATTACTTAAATATGATTCTGCAATTGATTATTTTAATAAAGGATTGGAAGTAGCTTCTTCACAAGAAGACATCAATATAATCATTAATAATAAAGCATTGGTCTATAGAGATCAAGGTAATTATAAACAAGCAGAATTAGAATTCACTAAAGCTTATAAAAATAGTCTCAAATTAAATGATAGTGTAACCACATCAAGAGTATTAAATAATTTAGGTTTGGTGCGTTCTAAATTAAACCACCCTATGGCACTTGATAATTTATTGGAAGCGCTTAATATACGCCTTAAATATAATGATGTATCAGGAAGCTATTCAAGTTATAAAAACCTGTCAATTTATTACTCTGATAGAGACAATAATATCAAGGCTTTAAGTTATGCTAATTTGGCATTGACTGCAGCCAGAAAAACAAATCAAGCTTCTTATATGGAAGATGCCTTATCGTTAATTTTAAATTTTTATAAAGACGAAAATGTTATTTTGTACAAAAAGTTAAAAGATAGTTTAGAAATAGCAAAGCAGATTCAAGAAAACAAGAGTGCTTTACTAAAGTATAATGTAGAAGAAGAGCAGAGAAAATATCAAGAAAGTGAGTTGCAAAAGGAAGTAGCGCAGCGAAAAACATTATTTGCTCAAGGACTTCTAGGATTTATCGTATTATTTGCTACTTTTTTATATTTTATTTTAAGATCCAGACATAAAAAGGAAAGGCTCCAACAAGTCTATAATACAGAGACTAGAATTTCAAAAAAAGTACATGATGAAGTTGCTAACGATGTTTACCAAGTAATGACTAAGCTTCCAGATAACTCTGATATATTAGACGATTTAGAACATATATACTCAAAAACTAGGGATATTTCTAAAGATAATAGCCTTATCGAACTTAATTCCAGTTTTGAGGAAACCATAAATGAACTTCTATATACTTATAAGAATGAATCAGTTGGTGTAATTACTAAGGGAATAAAGATTGTTAATTGGAATGCCTTATCTAATATCAAGAAAGTTACCATTTATCGAGTTTTGCAAGAGTTAATGACTAATATGAAAAAACATAGTCAGGCAAGTATTGTGGCAATTTCATTTTCTAAAAACAAAAACAAAATTCATATTAACTACAAGGACAATGGAATCGGGTGTGATCTAAAAAAACAAGTGGGTTTACAAAATGTGGAAAACCGTATTGCATCTATAAATGCAACTATTATTTTTGATTCTGAACCTAACAAAGGGTTCAATGTAAAAATTGTTGTGTAAGTATGTTTAAGAAAGTGTTGATTGCAGACGATTTAGGTAGTATTAATCAAGGCGTTATTTCAGTTTTAACTAATCTTAATATTAAGAAAATAGAACAAGTCCAATATTGTGATGATGCTTATCTTAAAATAAAAAAGGGAGTATTAGAGGATTTGCCGTTTAAGCTACTTATTACAGATTTATCATTTAAACAAGACCATAGAGAACAAACTTATAAATCAGGGGAGGATCTTATAGCCATTTTAAAAAAAGAACATCCAGAATTAAAAATAATAGCTTATTCTATTGATGACCGTTTACTAAAAGTAAAAACGCTCATGGAATCCTATAGTCTCAATGCTTATGTCTGTAAAGGAAGAAGAGGGTTAATAGAACTTGGACAGGCCATAAAAAGTACTTATGAAAACCAAAAATATGTATCTCCACAAGTCTCTCATGCATTAAGTAATAGAGTTAATTTAGAAATTAGTGATTACGATATTAAGTTGGTAAAACAACTGTCTGAAGGTTTATCACAGGAAGAAATCAGCAACTTTTTTAAAGTAAAAGATATCACTCCAAACAGTTTAAGCTCTATAGAGAAACGTCTTAATAATTTAAAAACTCAATTTAAGGCCAATAATGCTATTCACCTAGTTGCAAAAGTAAAAGATTTAGGGCTTATTTAGATTCTTCAATAACCTCTAACACTACGGAAAACCATAAGAAAACCTCAAAACACTATTGTTAATTTGTTTGTTATTAATTAGTTCTTAGGGAGAATTATGATGAAAACTCTGTGCTGAAAAGTATGGAGTTTTCTTTTTTAGGGGCTTTACTGATTACCGTAAGGAATCACTTTTACTTCAATTTACATTTGAACTATAACAATAATTTAAAATAATTTAAAATGAAAAAAGTAATAATGTCTTTAGTTTTGGTTTCTGTGTCATTAGTGAGTAGTTGTGCATCGATTTTTACTGGTTCAAAAAGAATCGTCCTTTTTGAATCAAATCCATCTGGCGCAAAAGTATATGTAAACGGTTTCGAAAAGGGGATTACTCCTTCCCAAATAAAAGTCAAAGCAGATGATAGAATAGACTTTAGATTAGATGGTTATAAAGAAAGAGTCGTAGTTATGGATAGTAATTTTAATTTGGTTGCCATATTGAATGGAATCTCGATTATTGGTTGGGGCATTGATGCTTTAACTGGATCGTTAAAGAGGGTGGATACCAAATACGTAAAAGTTGATTTAGAATCAGAAAGTACTGCTGTGGCTACGTATTTAAAAAAAGGAAGTATTAATAAGGTTGATATAGACACAGAGAAGAAGGTTATTGAAACTGTTATTATATTACATAATTAAATTTTAAAAAATGGCAGTAAAGCATTTACCAACAGGAGAAGTTCATAAAGGATATAAATATGGAACTACAGGTTGTGGTTTCGATACTTCTGATCATTCAAACCATTGGGAAAATACAAATGAAAAAATAAGCTGCGATAAGAATGGTTGTAAGAACTAATTTCACTATTGCTAAAAAAACAAAGCCTTACGGATTTCCGTAAGGTTTTGTTTTTTAATGGGTTTATGTTTGGAAAATAAACATAAAAAGTAAATCATGAATACTAAAATCTGTGAAGCAATTAATCGAAGAAGAATTATTCAATTTTATTATGAAGGAGAATTACGAATTGTTGAACCACATTGTCATGGTTTAACAACGGCAGGTAATCGAGGATTAAGAGCCTTTCAAACGGATGGCTACAGCAGTTCTGGGACTATGGGATGGAAAATGTACGACTTGAGCAAAGTAACTGCAATAAAATTACTTGACAGTTTTAGTGGAAGTAGACCTGGTTATAAAAGAAACGACCGTGGAATGTCAATAATTTATTGTGAATTATAATTTGATAGATTAATTATGGAATACAAAGTAATACCATTCGTTGCTTCAATAGACTCGAAAAAAGGAAATTCATCACATGTTGCAGAACAGCTTGAGGAAATTATCAAGCATCATTCAAATCAGGGATGGAAGTATGTTAGACTGGAAAGTGTTTCAACTTTTGTACAACCAGATGCTGGGTGTTTTGGTTTTGGAGCTAAACCTGGTTATACAACATCTAGACAAATGGTTGTTTTCAGTAAATAGCTATGAAACAATTTCTATTAATATTAATAAGGATCTATTGGTTATCTATCCCTAAATCAAAACGTAGAAGTTGTTTGTTTAAAATATCATGTTCTAATCATGTATATAGAGTAACTAAGGATAAAGGATTAATTTCTGGATTAAAAGCTTTAAGATTTAGAATAAAAAACTGCAATTCCGAATATGCAGTAATTAAAATAGATAATAAACCAGTTTTGATATCAGCATCTAGTAAAGTGTTTGATGAGTCAGAAATTAACTATTCAATATTAAATCAAATTTAAAATGAAAAAATTAGCAGTACTTTATTTCTTTCTTTTCTCATCAGTACTATTTAGTCAGGATGCCAAAACAGAAGAGCAACAGTCAAAAATGCTAGATTTCGTATCACAAACGGGAGTAATCCTAAAGTTTCAAGATTACGAGTTGCCCAAAGTAAAATTAAACTATGGTATTGCAGAATCTAAAATCAGGAAAATAATTAGCGGTGAGATAGGCAGGAGTATTTTTTACAAATATCAAAAAAGGGTGAATATGATACAAAAGTTGCATCTATTGCATATGAAGACTTAATAGAGATAATAAAAGCTTTGTCCACTTTACAAGACGCTTCACAAATAGATGTTGCCAATACAGGTTCAGATTATCTGGAGAATAAATTCATAACAGATGATGGCTTTCAAGTAGGCTATTACATAAGCAAAAATAAATTGGTTTGGTATATGAAGTTGGAAGGATATGGTAGTGGTACAACTATTTTTTTAAAAGACTATGAAACTGTATTGTCAACTTTCACAAAAGGAAAAGGTAAGATGGAATCACTTAAGTTAAATCAATAGTATGGGACTACAAGAATTATTTGAAAGCTTTGATAAAAAGAAAAGAAAGAGTCATTTTAAAAATTTATTAGCTGTTGCGATGGCTGATGGAAAACTAGACAACATAGAGTTTGATTTCATAATGAACTTAGCTAGTAGGTGTTATATGTCACAAGATGAAGTTCAAAGAGTTATTGACTATCCAGAACAAATTAGTTTTTATGCTCCAAAAACTAATGCTGAAAGATTTGACCAAATATATGATTTGGTTACAGTAATGTTAATTGATGGTAAAGTTGATGAACGAGAAAGATCTTTGTGTAAAGTATTTGCTATGAAACTTGGCTTTAGAACAGCAATAGTTGATAAGCTGATTCAAGACATTATAGACAAAGCTTTATTAGGAATAGCAAAAGATGTAGCGTTAAACGAAGTATTAAAAGAATGAACCATAAGTCAAATATCAAACTATAGATTATGAAAAAAATATTTACACCTTTAATTATAATGCTGTTATTATCTTGTTCTTCGCCGTTAAAGAAAAAATTTAACGAAGAAACGGCAAAGGAAGATATTGAGAAATTAAAAACTAAAATAGACTCTTCAGAAATGGCACTTTTAGCAGGAACGATGATGAGATTAAAACTTCAAGATGAAAAAATTGAAGAAATGACTTATTCTGAAATATTAGAAAAAGGAAAAAAATGGAAAGAGGAACAAGAAAAAATTGAAGCAGAACAAAGGGAACTAGCAGCTAAAGCTTTAAAACTAGAAAATGAAAGAATTAAGCGTTTGTCTGAAAGTGTTTTAGTATCGTGTTTTTCAAAGGGATTTACTAAATATGACTATGAAGATTATATTACATATAAGTTTATTATCCATAACAAGTCTGATAAAAATATAAGAGCAATAAAAGGCTCTATAACATTTACAAATTTATTTGATGAGACAATTAAGTCTTTAAATCTTGTGTATGATCAACCTATTGACGCTGGATTAGAAGTAACTTATAATGCTCAAACAGATTATAATCAATTTACCGATAGTGATAAGGCTTTAAGAAATAAAGATTTAAAAGACATGAAGGTTATTTGGAAACCTGAAAAGATTATTTTTGAGGATGGTACAACATTAGAATAAGATTATATATGAAAACAAACCTACTTTTGTTATTTATTGCTTCTATTGCATTTAATCTATGCTATTCAAATAATCCAATTCTGGTTAATGAATCAACGATTATGTTAGATTTAGAACAAACCAAAGAGCTTTATTTCAGTTTTGCAGAAGGCGATGAAATTATTTTTGAAATGGAGATGATTAAAGGTAAGCATATTAAGGAAGTAGAGCTTATCGAAATGCCTTCAAATTCAATTTTCACAGAATTTAAAGCACAAAGAATAAACCAAAAAAGTATTTCCGTTAGGAACAAAGGTATTTATAAGTTTAGGTTTTATAGTTCCTCAATTACAAGAAGGGTTTGCAAGATTAAAATTTATAGAATCCCTGCAAGCGATTTAACCAAGAACTTCAATACAAATTGGAAATGGGAAATAAAACGGGATACAACCTATACTGCATATCAACAAGATAGTTTGGTAGGGTATAAAACCATCAAATACCAAGAAACCATTAAAGAGCTCAAAGAGACAAAAATTGAGGAAATAGTGCTATTAGATAGATTAGAAAAAGTGCATTCGTTTCTAAATGATAATAAAAGTAGAACCTATTTAAAAGTAGACTTACCATTAATTGAAACATCTCAATTAAAAGAAGAAAAATTGATTGCTTGGTCGTTCTGGATTGGAGTAGGTAAAGAATCTCAAGAAGCATATAAAAGAAATACAAAAATGATAGGAGATATGACCAAAGGATTAGCCAGTACTTATACTTCTCCCTTGGGTGCTTATGCAGTTGGTACTATAACGGATTTAGTAGTAGCAAACACAGGGAGTGACATCGAGTATTTTTTTGTAAATGATTATCAGAATGTTGAAAAATTTATGAATTATCAGCAGTTTTCTTTATTTGATAGAGGAAAGGTAATTAACTCTTATGGTAAAAAAGATTACCCTAATAATGGTACTTTTTACTTATGCTTACTAAATGATAATAATTATACGCCCGTAGAAGTTGATGTTAAGGTTGTAGCTATAAAAGAAATAAAGATTTTTGAAAATATTACTTACAATAGAGAGAAAGAAGAGCCGCAATATGTAACTTTGAATAAAACAAGAATGAATATCAACGAAACCAGAGTTAGGGTTCCAATAGAGTAAATAAATGTTCAAATATTACATATCAATAATACTCATCACTTTTCAATCATTAGCATTAATTGGTGATAAACACATTCAAGACAAAGAAATCCACGGAAAAATAGTTGGTATTACTGATGGTGATACAGTAGAACTATTAACAGAAGACAAAACACTCATTAAAGTTCGTGTAGCAAATATTGATTGTCCAGAATATAAACAACCTTTTTCGGCCAGAGCTAAACAGTTTACCTCAAATCAAGTATTCGACAAACAAGTTGAGCTAGAGTACTTAAAAACTGATAGGTATGGCAGATACATTTGTAATGTGATTTACGATGATTCTTTAAACTTAAGCAAGGAATTATTAAAAAATGGTATGGCGTGGCATTATGTAAGGTATTCAAATGATGATATGCAGTTATTAGAAGATAAAGCAAATAAAAACAAAGTTGGATTATGGCAAGACCCTAATGCAATTCCACCTTGGGAGTGGCGTAGTAATAAAAGAAACTAGCACTAATGAAGACTTTGTTTATAATCTCTATTGCATTTAGCCTAAATCTATCTGCGCAAACAGTTTATACAACAAAAACTGGAGAGAAATACCATAAAACTACTTGTAGGTACTTAAAGCACTCTAAATATAAAGTTGATTTAAAAAAAGCAATTGAGCTAGGGTATGAAGCTTGTAAAGTATGTAAGCCACCAACAAATGATAAAAAAGCAACAAGTAAATCCTCTAGTTTAACTACCAGCAATAATACTAATTCCAAATCAAAGTCAAGTAAGAAATCTACTGCAACTCAATGCACAGGTAAAACCAAAGCTGGAAAACGTTGTAAACGCATGACCAAAAACGCTAATGGAAGATGTTATCAGCATTAATTTAATGGCCTTTTAACAATCCTGTCCTAAATAATTTTAGAAAGAATAAGAACCACCATGTTTATTGTTCTTAGCGATAATAGAACAAGTTTTTAAAAAAGAACCCCTTGATGGTTTTGTTTTGGTGGCGGTTTTGGTTTTT
>Ga0316209_1003725_pt1 | contig 10031 bp, 9 predicted proteins | sample 6monopyrite_MG_FD_204945 | JGI IMG/M metagenome (GOLD analysis project Ga0316209, IMG submission 204945) | Microbial mat bacterial communities from mineral coupon in-situ incubated in ocean water Damariscotta River, Maine, United States -... | ecosystem: Environmental > Aquatic > Marine > Coastal...
CAGCTCGACAATCCTGTATTTTATGATCGCATAACAACTAAAAAATCGGTGATATCCTGTGAATTGTTGCAGCAATTGTGTGAACTTACTGCCGCTAACGAAACTGAAATTGCGATAAACAATCCAGATTTCATCGCGCAACATGGCGCGGGGCTAGTGGACTTATTTAGCCGAATGCAAACGTTTTTAAGCCCCTGCGCTCAGCGAAAAATTCAATATGTGTTTAACCTGAGCACTGGATAAGCCAACCCGTTCTAGTCCAAAAATAATTCAGTACTGATGTAACGTTCAGCATTATCAGCAATAATTTGAATTTTGGGGTTATGTAATTTTAAAGCTTTAGCTATACCAGTAATAGTGCCGCCTGTACCTACTCCAGCTACTAAGATATCTACCTTTCCAGCGGTATCTCGGCATATCTCAGCAGCGGTGCTATTAAAATGCGTATCAGGGTTAGCTTGGTTAGCAAATTGATCCAGCATCACAGCATTGGGGTTCTCAACTACCATTGCACGAGCTTTGTCTATCGCTCCCTTAGTGCTTAATTCTTTGGCTGTGGTAACTAGCTGTGCTCCGTAGTGTTTGATCAGTTTTTGCCGCTCAATCGCAGAGATATTCTAAACTAAGGCACTAGTCAGTGCATTCATGGGATAATACTCCTGTTGATTTGTATACTGAGTATTTTGACATGGGTGGTTTGGAATAAAATTGCATATAATTCTTCAATATTTTGATATGTTAGAAAAATATTCTATTCAAGCCTAATAAAGCGATATTAAAAGTTATGGACAGGTTGGATTGTGAAATACTCAAGTTTTGCGATGGAACAAATTAAATACACTACTGCTTTACCTTTATAGATCCCCCTTGTTAGGCTAACAAATCTAACTGAATAAAAAACCTGTCATCAAAATAAGGTTCGAGTATGCATTGGTATTCCATTTTACCCCCCATTATTGCCATCGTTATTGTGTTTTGGCGCAGAGAAGTCATCTTGGCCTTACTGGCGGCTATATTGTCTGCCGAGTGGTTGCTCGCTTATCAAAATCAAACTGAAGTGTTATTCACAGGTACAATTGGCTCAATTGAACGGGTAATAGAAATTGTTACTTCTGCTGGTAATAGCAGAATTTTACTGTTTAGTGTGTTGATTGGAGCCTTGTTAGCCTATATGCGTTATTCCGGCGGAGTGACAGCCACCGTTGAAATGTTAGTCAAAAAGGGCGTGGCAAAGAGTAAAAAGCAGGTAGGGCTGCTAACGATGTTCACTGGTGTAGTGGTTTTTATTGAATCGAATTTAAGTGTGTTGACCTCGGGAATTTTAGCCAGAGGGTTGTTCGATAAATTCAATATGAGCCGAGCCAGGCTCGCTTATATTATTGACAGCACTAGCGCGCCTATCTGTATCCTTATTTTACTGAATGGTTGGGGGGCTTTTATTCTTGGCTTGTTGAGTAACTACGAATTGGAACAAAGTGCAGTATCTATTTTATGGGGTACTATACCTCTGAATTTTTACGCGATTATTGCACTAGTGTTGGTGCTTTACACCATATTGGCAGACAAGGTTCATGGGCCAATGAAAGATGCTGAGCAAGAGTTAGCTAAATTGGAAAGTGAACAAATGCCTGTTGCCGCTAGCAAAGCGCGGTTTATGTTGTTGCCCTTAGCCAGCATGGTTTTAGGTATGATTGGTTTTATGTTGTGGACCGGAAATGGCGATCTGGCTAGCGGCAGCGGCAGTAAGTCGGTGTTATATGCGACTGTTTTAGCCTGTTTTGTGGCCTATGTTTTATTGTTGAGTTCAAAGCAATACTCACACCAGGAATTAGTCGATACTGGCTTTAAAGGCATGGGTGAAATTTTACCTTTAGTTGCAATTGTGCTGTTTTCACTCACCTTAGGTGCGAGTTTAAAAGAGCTAGGTACTGGCGTTTTTGTGGCCAATATTGTGGGCGACTATTTGCCACTCAGCTTAATAGTGCCTGTACTGTTTTTAGCAGGGGCGGTGATGTCATTTACAACTGGTACATCTTGGGGCACGTTCGCGATACTTATTCCTATAGGTGTACCTTTGATCCAAACATTAGGGTTGCCACCATCCTTGGTGGTAGCCGCAATTTTAGGAGGCGGTATCTTTGGTGATCATTGTTCACCGATCTCAGATACAACTGCCGTGTCTTCTATTGCTTCAGGATGTGATTTATTAACCCATATTCGTACGCAAATGCCCTATGCGTTGTTCGGCGGTGTCTTGGCTTTTGTTGGATATTTTATCGCAAGTTTAGTTTTGATTTAAACCTTTAGGAGAAAATGATGATGCATATGGGAATAACGAAAAATAAATATTGGAGCCAGATCTTTTTCTCGTTTATTAGTATCTGTCTTTTGGCATGTACTGAGCAGGTTGAGCAACCACAAGTAACACCCACAGCCACTGTAAAACAAGCTGCTGTGGCTATGCCTGATAGCTACAGTGCAGATGTAGCTAAAAATATTTTACAAAAAGGCGGTAATGCCGTCGATGCTGCCATTGCTGCGCAATTTGTCTTGGCGGTAACTTTGCCAGAAGCGGGCAATATCGGCGGCGGTGGTTTTATGTTGGTGTACAAAGATAAAAAAAGTGATTTTATCGACTACCGCGAACAAGCCCCTTTGTCTGCTCATAGAGATATGTATTTGGACAAAAACGGCGACGTTATCCCCTATCAATCCGTTATTGGTATTTTGTCATCTGGTGTTCCGGGAACAGTAGCAGGTATGTGGTTAGCCCATGAAAAGTATGGCAGTTTGCCTTGGAAAGAATTAGTACAACCAGCGGTCACTTTGGCAGAGCAGGGGTTTAAGGTGCACCCCAAACTCGCACTGTCTATTGAAAGGCATATAGCTAGATTGGAAAAACGTGGTTTTGAGGTGAATTTCAAAGACTATTTCGCAGCAGCAAAAGCGAATGAGGTTTTTCAGCAACTAGAATTGGCCGACACCTTAAAACGTATTCGGGATCAAGGGCGAGATGGTTTCTATAAAGGTCAAACAGCTAAAATAATCAGTGATTTTATGCGTCGTGAAAAAGGCTTAGTGACGGAACAAGATTTATTGTCTTATGAATCTAAGTCTCGCCAGCCTTTGAGTGCTCAATGGCGGGAATATCAATTGCTCACATCACCACCGCCAAGCTCTGGTGGCATCGCTATTGTACAATGGTTGAAGATGTACGACCTATTAACCCGAGATCAGGAAAAACTTACTCACAACTCTGCTACTTACCTTCATTTATTGGCAGAAATTGGCAAACGGGTGTTTGCAGACCGCGCTGAATATCTTGGTGACCCTGATTTTGTCGAAGTACCTGTTGATAGTTTGGTTACTGATAATTATCTTACAATGCGCAGTCAAACAGTATTGAGAGATAAAATATCTGTGACTGAGTTGGTTAAACCTGGGCTAAAAGAAAGCGAAGAGACGACGCATTTTTCAGTTATGGATAAATGGGGCAATGCAGTATCGAATACCACCACTATTAATCTTGGGTATGGTAGTGGTGTGGTAGTCGAGGGAGCGGGATTTTTGTTGAATGATGAAATGGATGACTTTAGTTCAAAACCCGGAGTCGCCAATGTATTTGGTGCTGTGGGTGGAGAAGCAAACGAAATACAGCCTAAAAAACGTATGCTCTCGTCTATGACGCCGAGTATGGTGCTAAGAGACGGTGAGGTGGTTTTTGTAACGGGTTCGCCCGGTGGCACCACTATTATAAGTTCGGTTTATCTGTCTATTCTAAATGCCTTAGAATTTTCCATGAACGCAGAAGACATAGTCAACAAACCTAGGTTCCATCATCAACTATTGCCTAAGGATGTTATTCGTTACCATGACGGAGTTGACCCTGTTGTGATTCGTGAATTAGAACAGCTGGGTTACACCATGAGTAACCGCCGCTTTGGAGATATGCACGTTATCCTAAACAAAGACGGTAAAATTGATGCGGCTTCAGAAGCCAATGGGCGCGGAAAATCGATAATATTTTAGTCGTCAAAGTGCGCTTTTTAGTAAGTTCTATAAGATTTTACTGATAACGCAAAATTTAGTTAAATTGCACACTAATTAGTGCTTTTATTCACCGTAGAATTAGACGTATAGCATAACTCGTTGAAAATATTGATTATTATTTTTTGGCTTTAGATTTGCTCTAGATAGAGAAAATATAAACACAATTTGTTTGTATTGTATTTATTTATTAAAAGGGAGTGGGGTATGTCTAACAAAAAGTTGTTTTGGATCGCGTTTTTTATATTGTCTTGTTGCGAGTTTGGTCAAGTTGCTTATTCAAAAAACATATCAGCTAGTATCCAAGTCGCCAAACACAGTGGCGCAGGATTAAAGTGTCATGAAGAAAAAGCTTTTGGAAGTTTTCAGGTGTTAAATGGCAAATTAGCAAGTTATTCATTACCGCGGTAAAGTCCATGATTGTTTTAAACATGTCGTGCATGAAATTTACCTTTTTATTTAGTTTAGGATGAATTGAACTGGAAAAAAACGGTGGTAACACTTATTGTTACCGAATATGAAGTATATACAACGTTCTCCTTTCCCCTTTATCTTAAAAGTCGCGCTTATTGGCTTGTTTTTTGTTACCTATTCACAAAGTGTTTTAGCCGACAAAGTAGACGACTTTATTCAAAGTATTCACGTTTCTACCTACGATTGCCCCGAAGATCGATTTATGCCGCAAATTGATGATTATTTGAAGCGTAGTAGTGTTTTGCCAGAACAACTTATCAAGATGAAAGTACATAGAGCACATTGGTTAATTTGCGTTGGTAAGAATGATCAAGCACAAAGTATACTTGAAAATGTGTTATCAGATCCTGCTATGGATAAAAACTCTGAGAGTTATGCCGGCGTGCACTATCAATTAGGGTTTATTTTTGATGTGCAGGAAAAACCTGAAAAATGCGACTTTTATAGTAAGTCTGAGCAACTGGCTAAGGATAAATTTGATGATATCTATTTAAGTTCTCAGCTAGGTCTTATCACCGTTTGTGGGAAAAATGGTGATGATGTTGGCGTAAAATTAGGCCGTTTATTTGCATTGATAAAATACTACTCATTGCAGGACGATCAGAAAGCACTCGCTCATATTCACAATAATATTGGCTTGTTATACGGTTCTATTGGCCAGCGAGCGCTTGCGGCTGAACAGTATGAAAAAAGCTACGAAATTGGATTAAAGGTCTATGAAGAGAAAAACCAACTTGCGCCTTTGATCAGTCTTATTACTGCCTACACTGGCAGTGGTGATTATGAGAACGCTAACTTGATGATTGATGAGTTGGGTAGGCGCAATTTAACAGTTAATACGCCCTTATCCAATAGTTGGTACCACTTTGCCCAAAGCCGTCAAGCTTATCGCACTGGCGATTATGAGTCTTTACGTAAGAGTTTGCGGCGTTGGGGTGTTTTCCTAGAGCAAATTTCTGACCAGACTATGCAGATGTTGTACCAGTGGTATGTTGCTGCGCTTTGTTTACATGATGAAGACAGAACTTGTGTTAGCGATTTTGTACAAAGACAAAACAATACTAGTCTAGCTACTCCCTCTAGATTATCTAAACATCTTTATTACACAGGTTTTTTAGTTAAAGCTAACTTGTTTCTAGGAGATGTTGAAGCGGCGAAAATTAGTTTTGATAATTATTCTGACATCACGCTTGAGAAGATTAAAAATCAACAAACGTCAGCCCGTGTTCTGGGCGTGGCCAATTTACACAATGAAATTCGTGGCTTAGAAACGAATTTAGCCAAGGCACAAGAGCAACGCCTGCAGATTATTTTATTGGTGTTAATGACTATTCTGGGCTTGATAGGTTTAGGATATCTAACTTTAGGTAGGCGCTATCTGCGCAAGTTAGCCACTGATCCACTTACTGGACTGTCTAATGAACATTCTGTAGTAGCTCAAATTAAGAAAGTAAACGCACCAATAGATGAAAAGGTTAACGCACTGGCCCTCATTGACGTAAGTAACTTTACTGCTGTTAATGCTGAGTACGGTTACAGGGCAGGTGAATTAGCGCTGAAACAAGTCGCTGAATGTTTAAAGCAGGTAACCAGAGATGAAGATATCGTTGGGCGTGTTGCTGCAGACCAGTTTGTTGTTTGTTTAGTCAATATTGAAAATGTGATAGCAGATGAGTTATTCTCAAGAGTTCAAAATGCCTTAACCGACATAAATTTTAAAGTGAGCAGTGGGAAAAAGGTTGATGTTTGCGCTAATATGCACGTATATAGTTCGGTCACCAGTCTATCTGATGCCGATGAAGTCTTAGCTGAAATTCGTAGTGTTTTGCGTAAGACATAAGCAATTTTTTATCTCTAATACCTATAAGTTTGTGAACCTTTATCAATGAAAATATTACTGCCCCTAAAATATTACGATGAAGCTGGCAGAGTGAAACCCGCTGTGGCTTTATATATTTGTATTGCGTTCTTATCTCGAAGCTTGCTGATTTTAGTGGGTTCGGTTTCAGTGCGAGAAAATGGTGAGCAGTTGTTGGCTCTGTTTTATCCTGATAAACAGTATCTTTATATCAGCCTTGGCATCGCTTTTCCGTCTTTCTTAGCATTATTGCTTTTGGGCTTTAGAGAAAAAATCTGGAATGCAGATAGATGCTGGATGTTTTCTTATATTAAGCCGTTATTAATTTTTTCAGTGCTAGCTGAATTAGGCTTACATATTATGCTAGCTAGCATCAAATATTGGCAATTTTCATGGGTTATTGCCTTTACATTGTTACTTGATTCGCTGATTTTTTATTTTTTAGTAAAAGACAAACATACCCAGCTGATGTTAAAGGACTGGAAAAAATCTATGCCGACAACACCAGCAGCAAAACCATTGGTTTAAAAGTAGTGGCCTAGGGTTTATTGTAAATTGTTGGCCAGTGCTTGGTCGTAATAACTCCTGACACTGATTTGACTATCATTTACCAAGCGCTGGTAACAAATACCAGCAAATGCATAAGTGCTGCCTGCATAGTTCAGTACCACATAAGGTGCGTCGGGATCGGATTCATCATAAGCCCAAGTGCCGCCGACTTTATTGCGAAAAATTTCACCTACATAAGCACCGTAGATATTGCAAATGGTAAACACCGCGTTTTCTTCTAATGCTTGATCTTTATATCGGCCCAGCCAGCTTAAAATGACATCATCCACTAGGTCGATGCTTTGATCAGAGCCATCTAAGGTAAGGTTGAATTCTTCTGCGGTGGTGGTGACCGCATTTTGTGCGCTGTCTATCATTAAATCTGTGAGTTCCGCAGATGTCATTTGCATATCATTTCTCTTTTTACTTCTATATGACTATTGTGTTGCTTATTAAGTAATTTGTCGATTAGAAATATAATTTCGTTAAAGTGATTGATGATCTGTTGGCTGCTGGTTTACTTGACTATGTTTACTGAGCAACTTGTCTATTACCCTTGCTGATGCAACAAAACCAAATGTGGCCGTAACCGCCACTGCTGCGCCAAAGCCATTGTTGCAATCTAATTTAACACTACCATCTGTCAGGGTTTTGTTCATACATACACTACCATCAGCTTGTGGGTAACGAAGTTGTTCAGTTGAAAAAACACAATCAATACCAAAACGTCGTTTAGGGTTACTACTGAAGTTATAAAACCTGCGTAGTTCTGAACGTAATTTCGCTGCTAAAGGGTCTTGGATGGTTTTACTGAGATCAGTCACTGCAACTTGGGTTGGATCAATCTGCCCGCCAGCACCACCTATGGTAATGATTGGAATTTTATTACGCTTACAATGCGCTACCATGGCCGCCTTTGCTTTTATGCTATCTGTAGCGTCAACAACGTAGTCATAGCTGTTATTGAGTAATTGTGAAACGTTATCTGGCGTCACAAAATCTTCGATTTGAGTTACCCCACAAGCTGGATTTATTTGTGAAATCCGCTGCGCCATGGCTTCGACTTTTGCATCACCAACAGTATCCTGCAGTGCATGGATTTGTCTGTTTGTATTGGTGACACAGATATCATCCAAGTCAATTAAAGTAATATGCCCAAGTGCCGTTCTGGCTAGCCCTTCTGCCACCCAAGATCCTACCCCACCAATGCCAACTACACAGACATGTGATTTGCGTAAAACATCTGTTCCTGATACTCCATACAAGCGTTGGGTTCCCCCAAAACGTTGTTCAGTTGTTTGCTGCTGATCCATAAACTCACATCAATAAAACAAATTCGAGGAGGATTATATACCAATAGCTTCCCTAAATGATGGATTACCCAGCAGAGTTGCTATCTTTTTCATGGGAAATTTGTTTATTTAAAATATGAATAAATTAGGCTTGTTTGCTGTTCTTGATTGAATAACCAGCCAAGCTTTAATACTATTCAACTCGAAAAATTAACAACAATATTGTTGTTTTGAGAAATAAGAATAATCAAAAAGGAAGGTGTGATGAAACCTGTCGTTTTAGCTGGTGGAAGTGGTAGTCGTTTATGGCCTAAATCGAGAGCGGCATTACCAAAACAGTTTTTGAGTCTGACCAGTGATTTGACTATGTTGCAAGACACCATAGCAAGACTAGCGGGGACTGATGCGGAGCAGCCTATTGTTATTTGTAATGATGCACATCGATTTTTAGTTGCAGAGCAACTTCGTCAACAGGATGTTCAGCACGGTGGTATTTTGCTCGAACCTATGGGGCGTAATACCGCACCAGCTATTGCTTTGGCTGCCTTGCACGCCTCGTTAAATGGTGAAGACCCGATTTTACTTATTTTAGCCGCCGACCATTTAATTAATGACGCGCCAGAATTTCATAAAGCCATTTCGCAAGCAGAAGTATTAGCCGAGCAAGATAAATTAGTCACTTTTGGCATTGTGCCTGACTCGGCACATACAGGTTACGGTTACATTAAACGAGGCGATAAAGTCGCGAGTGTAAACGTGGGGTTCGATGTCGCCAGCTTCGTTGAAAAGCCAGACTTAGCCACGGCACAACAATATGTCGATTCTGGCGAGTATTATTGGAACAGCGGCATGTTTATGTTTAAAGCCAGTCGTTACCTGCAAGAACTACAGAAATATGCACCCGACATGTTGGAAATTTGTAAAAAAGCCATTGCCTCAGAATCAACCGATTTAGAATTTGTGCGAGTGGATGCCGACGTATTTGTGACGTGCCCTGATGATTCCATCGATTATGCCGTAATGGAAAAAACTGATTCTGCTTGTGTAGTGCCACTTGATGCGGGTTGGAGTGACGTAGGCAGTTGGTCTTCATTATGGGAAACAGCCAAACAAAAAGATGCCAAAAATAACGTGGTGATCGGCGATGCTATTCTTGACGGCGTCAGTAACAGTTATATCAATTCTGAACAACGTCTCATCTCAGTAGTGGGTTTAGACGATGTTGTGGTGGTTGAAACCAAAGATGCAGTGCTAGTGGCGCACAAAGATAAAGTGCAAGACATCAAAAATGTGGTGAATCAACTCAAAGCAGAACATCGCCCTGAGTGGGAATTCCATCGCGAAGTCTTTAGACCATGGGGCAGTTACGACTCTATTGATAACGGTGAACGTTTCCAAGTCAAACGTATCACAGTAAAACCCGGTGAAAAACTTTCAGTACAAATGCATCATCACAGAGCTGAGCATTGGATTGTGGTCTCTGGTACTGCAAAAGTCACTAATGGCGAAGAAACGTTACTGTTATCCGAGAACCAATCGACTTACATTCCAATAGGTGTGGTGCATGCGCTGGAAAATCCCGGTCGTATCCCGCTGGAACTAATCGAAGTGCAATCTGGCTCCTATTTAGGTGAAGATGATATTGTGCGTTTTTCTGACCGCTATGGTCGTGTTGCAGCCAAGTAGGCTTATACCCGTCTCCCTTGAAGCTGCAGCGTTGTTGGCTGCTCTCACTCACCCCAATCACTTAGTACGCCTAAGCTCATGGGGCTGAGTTCCTTTGCCGCCTAGCTGCAACTCCAATGGCTTTG
>Ga0316209_1003726_pt1 | contig 10021 bp, 11 predicted proteins | sample 6monopyrite_MG_FD_204945 | JGI IMG/M metagenome (GOLD analysis project Ga0316209, IMG submission 204945) | Microbial mat bacterial communities from mineral coupon in-situ incubated in ocean water Damariscotta River, Maine, United States -... | ecosystem: Environmental > Aquatic > Marine >...
TCGGGTCTCATCGTCGAGCCAGTTTCGATGTTTTCGAAAGATCTTCGTCACGTCCGAAGCCATCGGGCTGTCGAGAAAGATCGGGATGTCCGGAATTCGATCGGCATGAACCAGGCGGCTGACGTAGTACATCAGCTCCTGAGCACGTTCGACCGCAAATACGGGAATTACGACTTTGCCGCCGCGACCGACGGTCTCGCGGATGATCTCTTCCAGTTGATTTTCGACATCTCCTTCCTTGACGTGGTCGCGCTCGCCATAGGTCGACTCCATGATTACGTAATCAGCGTGTTGGAAGGTCGACGGATCGCTGATCAAAGGCTTGTTGGGTTGTCCAATGTCGCCGGAAAAGAGGACCGTTCTGGTCTGGCCGTCTTCCGTCACGGCGATTTCGACCATCGCCGAACCAAGAATGTGCCCGGCGTCGTGCCATGTCGCCGTGATTCCTTTGGCGATTCGAACCGGATCGAGATAGTCGACTCCCTCAAACAATGGCAACGCCTTCACGACGTCATCAACCACGTACAGAGGCACTTCAGGATGCCGACCGCGACGGCCTTCCTTACGATGCCGCCGCTTTTTGTACTCGGCGTCTTCGGTCTGGATTTTCGCCGAATCCCGCAGCATCACGTCCGCCAGAGCGACGGTCGGATGCGTCGCGTAAATCGTGGAATGGAACCCGTCCTTCACGAATTTCGGCACGAGCCCGATGTGGTCGATGTGAGCGTGCGTGATCAGCAGCGCGCTGAACGACTTCGGATCAATGGCGCATCGTTCCCAGTTTCGATCCTGAAACGCCCGTTCCTGAACGAGCCCGCAGTCGATCATGATGCGGGCACCATTGGCCTCCAGGCAGTACCGCGACCCCGTCACCTGCCGGTTCGCTCCTAAGAATGTCAGCTTCATGTCAACTTCCTGCGAACCTCGCGGTTAAGAACAAAGGCTCCTCAGATCGAGCGATCTGAAGTGTCTCACGACGAGCGAAGCAAGCCGTGTGCCGTGTCGACACCATCCGTAGTTTTGATGCTCTGAATCTGTTTACCCGACGAGGAGCGTCCACTTTGACGCAACCGTCCTGAGTATTGGTCCGAACTGCACACTGCGTGCGAATACGCGCGCAGAATTCGAGAATCAGGACACTCGGCAGTCAACTTCGACGTGGCACGCTCGTTGCTAAACACGTTGGTTCTGCCATCACACGAATCGAGTCACACTTCGGAGCAACGAACATGGACCGTTTTCAAAACATCCTCGTCGGCGTCGACCTCTGCGACGGCCAAAGCCTGATTGACATTGAACTTTCTGGGAGCACTCGCGCAGCGATCGACAAGGCTCTCTGGCTGGCTGCTCGAACGTCGGCGAAGGTGACGTTCATCTCATCACTGATGCCGTGTCTCGATCTCACGTCAGACGCGCGGAGTCTTGAGGAAATGAAGCATTACCAGGGATTGATCGACTGTCTCCACGACAAAGCTTCGGAGCGGATGGCGGGACTCGTCGAAGAAGCTCGGTCAGCCGGGGTTGAGGCGAGTGAACTTCGAACTGGCGGGAAACCGTGGTACGAACTGATCCGCGAAGTCGTCGAGTCAAAGTTTGACCTCGTACTCGTCGGCAGCCATCAGCAACACACGCTCGGCCGCGTCCTGCTGGGAAACACCGGTCGGCGTCTCATCCGCAAGTGCCCGTGTCCCGTCTGGGTAACTTCTCCCGCCGAGGCCGGAGCAGTTCGCTCAATTCTCGCTCCGACAGACTTTTCCGAAACTGCGGCAGAGTCCCTGAAACTGGCCCATTCGCTGGCACAGGAATTTGGAGCAGACCTGCACGTCCTGAACGCGGTCGAGTACCACTTCGAACCCGCGATGCATCATCTGATAGTGCCCGTCGCCGAAGTTGAAGCGTACCGTGCCCGCATTCAAGCCGACGCCCAACGAGACCTCAGCAACGCACTGACTGAAGCTGGTCTGGAAGAAGCGATCGACCCGGCACATCGGCACCTCGCAGTCGGACGCCCACATTCAGTGATTCAGGATGCGGTGAATCGATTGTCAACAGACCTCGTCGTTATGGGAACACAGGGCCGCTCTGGAATCTCCGGATTCCTCATCGGAAACACTGCCGAACGAGTCTTCTCGCACCTGACCTGCTCAGTCCTCGCGATCAAGCCAGAAGGCTTCCAGTGCCCCATCGAGTTTCCTGAACAGGCTGAGACTCAGGAAAAGTCTCCCGCCTGATCTTTCCGCCGTAGAACTTCGAAGCCGCTGACGACGTCGAGCAGTTCTTCGGTGATGGATGTCTGGCGGGACTGATGGAACTCAGTCCGAAGTTCCATCAGTCGGTCCGTGATGTTGCGTTCGGCTGATTGCATTGACTGAATCCGAGCCGCATTTTCGCTGGACAGCGATTCGGCACACGCTCGGAACAGCGAAACGAACAGGTGCTCGCGCTGCAGCGACAACAGCAGCTCTTTTTCCGCCACGGTGTGAATCGGAAGTGAGCGTGTCTGACGATGCGACTTCCAGTGTCCGGCGAAACGTCGCAAGTCCACCGGCAACACTCGCGTTCGATGCGGCTCGGTAAGTGTGGCCGTCGTCCGCTGCGAGAAATAGAGAGCGACGCGGTTAGCAGCCTGTCGCTGACGAACCCGATCGATCTCCATCAGTAGATCCTGCACACAATCGATGACGGCTCCGGCGGAACCAGCTTCGGGCAGACTGGCTTCGACGCGAAAACCAGCTTCTTCGAGCAGCGACGAGCAGCGATGACCAACGGCGACCAGAATGGGAGTCGCGCGACTCGCGGTGGCCTCGTGGCCAGAATCATCAACTGCCGTCCCTGAAAAACGCTCGACGATGTACGCCACAATCTGCTGGTTGAATTGGCCGCACATTCCTTGATCCGAACCGAACACAACAGCCAGTTCGCGGCCTGGGATCTCGTCGCTGAATTCGGACGCGTGCGACTCCCACAGCAGCATCCGCAGGCCGTTCTCCACATTTCGCCGATAGTCACGGAGGGACTCGACAGCCTCTTCGTATTGCCGAATACTGACGGCGGCCAGCGTCTTCATCATGCGGACAACCGACGCCAGGTCTTCGGCGCTGTGAATCTGGCGACTTAGAGATTCAAGTGTGGCCGACATTACTCCGCCTCCACAGGCGCCGTCGTCAATTCCGCGAGAGCTGTCCTGATGACATTCTCCATCGAAGCGCGATCTTCATCCGACAGTCGCTCCCCGGCAGCGATTGCTTCGCAAACTGACGGCAGTGCATGGCGAACCGCTGCCTGCGCGGCACGTTCGGCTGCGCCGATTGTTTCGATCGAAAGGCTGTCACACAGTCCGCTGCTGACAGCCAGTAGCGAGACGAGCTGTTCGGGAACCGCCAGTGTTTCCCATTGAGGCTGCTTCAAGACCTCTCGCACGCGACGACCGCGCTCGAGTGCCGTTCGGGTTTCGTCGTCCAGACGGCTGCTGAAACGCGAGAATGTTTCCAGTTCCTCGAACTGCGAATACGCCAGACGCAGGCTGCCACTGACGGTTCGGTAAGCAGGAAACTGAGCCTTACCACCGACTCGTGAAACCGAGCGACCGACGTCAACGGCCGGAAGAACGCCCTTCTGGAACAAGTGTGGCGACAAATAAACCTGCCCGTCGGTGATTGAAATCAGATTCGTCGGGACGTACGCCGAAACGTTTTGTGCCTCGGTTGCGGCGATGGGCAGAGCCGTCAGCGAACCGCCACCGAATTCGTCGCGAAGATGAGTCGCCCGTTCGAGCAACCGTGAGTGCAGATAGAAAATGTCGCCGGGAAACGCCTCGCGTCCCGGAGGGCGATGCAGAAGCAGCGACAATTCCCGGTACGCTCGCGCGTGTGTCGTCAGGTCGTCGTAAACGATCAGAACGTCGCGCCCCCGCTCCATGAACCACTCGCCGATCGACGTGGCCGCGTACGGAGCAATGAACTGCAGCCCCGGAGGAGAGTCCGCGCCGGCAACGACCGCGAGGGTGAAATCGAACGCGTCACGCAGTTTCAATTCATTGATGATCCGGGCGTTCGCGCTGTTTCGCTGCCCGATTGAGCAGTAAATACAGATCACATCGTGCGACTTCTGATTCACGATTGTGTCGAGTGCGATTGCCGTCTTGCCGGTCTGTCTGTCTCCCAGAATCAATTCACGCTGCCCACGCCCGACTGGAATCAACGCGTCGATAACCTTGATTCCCGTCTGCAACGGAACCGTTACCGGAGCACGCTGGATGATCGGTCGGGCATCACGCTCGCACGGCAATCGTTGCTTTGTGGTGACCGGACCACGTTCATCCAGCGGGCGACCCAGCGGATCGATCACGCGGCCGATCAATTCATCACCGACCGGCACATCCATTACCCGACCCGTGCGACGTGCGTCTGCTCCGGCATGCAGGTCGCTTGAATGGTCCAGCAGGATGACGCCGACTTCGTGCTCATCAAGATTGAACGCCATGCCAAATCGTTCGTGTGGAAAACGAACCAGCTCTTCGGATGCCAAATGCGGCAATCCCGAAAGTCGCACCACGCCCCGTGAAACGGACGTCACCGTGCCAACTTCGACAGGCTCCAGAGATTGCACATGAGTCTGTAAACGCGACAGGCAGACATTGACAGCTTGACTGAGTTTGTCTGTCGCAAGGTCCAATGCATCCCTGAGCGAGGCAGATTCACGTGGCATGCGTCGCCTCCGCATCTGCGATCAGCTCGTCAGGAATGGCGAGAAGTTCGTTCAGTTCGCGACTGAATTCATTGGCCAGGAAGCTCAAAGAATCCCGCGAATTCCAGGAGACTTCATGATCTTCCGTGCGGACTTCAATACCGCAAATCAGGGACTCATCACGACGAAACTGAATCCTTGCCGGATGGACACCCGCGACGACCAGAGCATCTCGCACTTCAGTCTGTTGAGCATCCGACAACTCGAATGCTGACCGGACGATCGTTGAATGTTCCGCCTCGCCACGATGGTTCCCTGCCGCAAAACGGGGCGTGTCTTCTGCTTTCTGAAGGTGCCGGATAAACGCATCCACTACGACCGACTGCCCCTGTGAATCGGCGAGGCACCCGACGACACCCTCAGCCAGCTTCAACGCGTGTGTCCGGTATTTTTCGAGGAGCCGGTCCTGCAGTTGCTGCCGCTCGCGGTTCAATTCATGGAACCAGTCCGCTCGTGAGTCCGCGACTTCCGCCTTCGCTTCGGAAATGTGCTCACTCTTCCACCGCTCAACTTCATCGGCCGCCTCGGCCAACAGTTTTTGTTTCGTGTGAGAGAGTTCTTCCATGCGGAATTCGAAGCCGAGCTTCGTGGCTTCCGCAGCAGAACGCTCTTCACTCGCACGATCGAAGCGCGAAGCGATCTCTGCTTCCCGTGCGGCAATCTGCTTCAGAATCGGTCCGTACAGAAACCGTTTCAGCAGAGCGAGCAGAATCAGGAAGTTGACGATCTGAGCCGCGAATGTGAACCAATCGATTTTCATTTTCTCGGATGAAGCACCGCTTATGAACGCTGATAGACGCTAATTATTCTGACCTGTGTCATTAGCGTTGATCAGCATTTATTAGCGGTTCCCTTAAGGAGTCACTGTCACCGCATCCCAGAACGGATTAGCGAAAATCAGAATCATCGCGACGACGAAGCAGTAGATCGCCGTCGATTCGACCATCGCCATCCCGACGAACAGCGTGCGTGTAATTGTGTTCGCTTCGTCCGGCTGCTGAGCGATTGCGGCGAGTGCCTGCGCCAGCGCGCGGGCTTCTCCCAGGGCCGGACCGATTGATCCAATGCTGATTGAAAACGCCGCTCCCAGGATGGAAGCGACGGCAATGACTGCGGAATCTGACATGACTAAGCCTCGCGACTTTCGTGAACTTGAGTAGCGGAAGCGATGTAAACCATGGCCAGGATCGCGAAGATCCAGGCCTGAATCGTTCCCGTCAGCAGCCCGAACAACTGCATGACCACCGGGACAAACAACGGAGCAAATGCCAGCAGCATCGCCCCAATCATGGCGCCGCTCATCATGTTTCCGTAAAGACGAACAGCCAGGGCCAGCGTGCGCGACAATTCGCCGATCACATTGAACGGAAGCATGAACACCGACGGCTGCAGGTACTGTTTCAGGTAACGCCCCATTCCGAGTCGCCGGACTCCGTAAAGCGGAACCGCCAGAAACACGCATGTGGCCAGTGCGGCCGTGGTCGACAGCGACGACGTTGGCGAGACGTAACCCGGCACAATGCTCAGCAGATTCGCAACAGCGATGAACAGGAACAGGGTCCCGATGAAGGGCAAATACGGTCCCGGCTCCTGCTGACTGACATCGCGGATCTGTTTCTGCAGAGCCGTGACGACGACTTCCAACGCGAGCCGGCGTCGAGATGGACGCTGTGGCTCGCAACGTTCCCGCGTGACGAGCCACGCTACGAACGTCATCAGTCCCATCACCACCCACGTCCAGAGTATCGTTGCGTTGAGGACCACCGGCCCCCATTGCCACAGCGGCTGATCGGGAGTCATTGCGGGATTGCTCATGGATGCCCTCCCGTCGAAGGTCGACCGACGACGCGAATCATCCAGCATCGAACCAGCAGAACGCCGCAACCACCAGCGACCACCGTGCCCGGTCCAAGATGCGTCAACGCGAACAGGCCGACAGCCAGCACGCCCATCCGTAACAGCAGGCTTGCCAGAACCAGCAGCGACGGGTTGCGGCAACTCATTAGTCGTTGCGTCGTCCACCACAATCCACCGAAGAACGCCACACCGAGCAGCATTCCCACGACGAAACCAGTCGTCAGTTCCGCAGCACTCTGCAGCAGCGCCGTCTGTGTATCGCTCATTTCGTGCCTGCCTGATCTTCGTTCTCTTCGTTTCGTTCTTGTATGTCGGTCTGTTCTCGCAAGACTGACTCGCGATGAATCCACGACCACGCGTTCACGCAGCCGAAGCCGAGTCCCAGTACCATCAGCATCAACGTCCACGACCGCTGCGACTCGAATTTCGAATCAACCCACAATCCAATCGCGATCCCGGCAACCATCGGTACGGCGACTGACCAGCCGATGACTCCAAACATGCCGAGCCCGAACCATGCCGACCGCGCACCCATCTGTCGTGACCGCAAACGCCGTTGTTCTTTCTCCGCAACGGCACGCTCCATGTCAGAGCGACTTTCGTGCCGATCACCCGACGCCATGTCTCCTGTACTCGAGTGAGGATCATCTGGAGTGGCGTTGTCAGACATGCGGAGCTTCCTCCAGAGCGAGGAGCCGTCGCATGAAGTCTGCCTCAAGTCGCGCAAGCACGGTCTGGGCAACACGCTCACGCTCATCAAGTGTCTGAAACTGGTCTCGTACGACTTGCTCAAGTTCACCGAGCTGCTCACCTCGACTGGCTCTGCGTGTCGAAACAAGCACTTCCTCGCCGGATTTTGTCAGTACGCCTTCGCTGACTGCCACAAAGGATTCCGCTCCTGACTCGTCTACAAACGACAGGATGCCAGGCACCAGCGATGTGACAAAGTCTCTGTGCTTCGGCAGCAAACAGAACGAACCGTCGGTCGCTTCGGCAATGACCTTTGTCACCGCTTCGTCGAGCAGCACGTTCGCTGGCAAAAGCACTCGCAACCGCATCACACAGGCCTTCCATTGTCATTTCGCCAGATATTGGAAATTAGACGGCCTCGTCGACGCTTCCAATCATGTACAGAGACCGTTCCGGACGTGTGTTGAACTCATCGTTGAGTATCCGCTCGCACCCGGAAATCGCTTCGGGCAGTGAGACCGACCGACCGGGCGTTCCGGTGAATTGTTCGGTGCTGAAGAACGGCTGAGTGAGAAAACGCTCCAATCGGCGAGCTCTGCTCACAACCTGACGGTCGTCGCGTGACAGTTCTTCCAGTCCGAGCATCGCAATGATGTCTTTCAATTCTTCGTACTGAGCGAGTGTTTGTCGCACGGCCTGTGCCACTGAGTAATGCTTCGCGCCGACGATTGATGGCAGCAGCATGTTCGAGCTGGATTGCAGCGGGTCGATCGCCGGGTACAGCCCTTCGGAGGCCCGCTTGCGAGAAAGAACGATCGACGCCGAAAGGTGAGCAAACGTGTGCACGGCTGCCGGGTCGGTGAAGTCGTCTGCCGGAACGTAAACCGCCTGCACCGACGTGATCGCGCCCGAGCGAGTTGTGCAGATGCGTTCTTCCAGCTCGGCGATGTCCGAAGCCAGCGTCGGCTGATAACCGACTCGCGACGGCAATTCGCCCATCAGACCGGAAACCTCGGTTCCCGCTTGAACAAAACGGAAAATGTTGTCGATGAGCAACAGCACGTTCTGCTGCCGGTCATCGCGAAAGTACTCTGCCATCGTCAGAGCCGTGTGCCCGACTCGGAATCGCGCTCCCGGAGGCTCGTTCATCTGGCTGAAGACGAGCACGGTATTGTCCAGCACCCCGGTCTGCTGCATTTCTCGATACAGCTCTTCGGCCTCGCGACAACGTTCGCCGATCCCGCAGAACAGACTGACTCCATGATGGCTGCCGACGACGTTGTGAATCAGCTCGGTAATGAGCACCGTCTTGCCCACGCCGGCTCCACCAAACAGCCCGGCCTTGCCGCCACGTTCCAGCGGGACAAGCAGATCAATGGCCTTCATGCCGGTTTCAAAGATCTCCGACCGGGTCGACCGCTCCATCAAAGCGGGTGGTTGCTGATGCACACTGCGTCTCTTCAGCGAATCGGCTGTCAGCGTTCCTTTGCCGTCAATCGGCTCGCCGAAGACGTTCAGCATGCGTCCGAGCAGCGATCCTCCGACGGGTACCTGTAATGGTCCGCCGCTAGCGACAAGCTTGTCACCCCGCGCCAATCCGCGAGTCGGCGTCAACGCGATCCCGCGAACCGTCGATTCATTCGGCTGACTGATTACTTCGATCCGAACCTCGCCGGACCGACCAGCCAGCATTTCGTGAATCTCCGGCAACCGCTCCGTGAACACCGCGTCCACGACACTGCCGCGAATGCTGACAACCCGTCCGCTCAGATCATTCTCGAAGTCACGCGCCAGCGTCGCCTCTTCTTCGTTTGAAACAGGCACGTGCTCAGTTTCCGGCGACGAGTTGCACGAAGTCGAAGGCTGAGATAACTCCCTGCAGTCGTTTGTCTTGATCGACGACGAAGACGCGATGGATGCTGCGGGTAGTCATCAGGCGGGCGACATCGGCGATGGGCATGGTGGGAATCACGGTTAGCGGATCGCTCGTCATGGCGTCGGAAACGGGAACGGCGTCGTATTCTCCGAGCAATTCTGAAGAGAACACCGACTCTTCCCACTTTTGAGTTTCAGGGTTGAACCAGTTCTCTGTGCGAACGATTTCGCTTTCCAGTGCCTCAAGATCGGCTTCGATGAAGGACACGACGTCGGATGTTGAAATCACACCAATACACTGATCTTCCTTATCGACGACCGGCACGCCGCTGACGTGATGTTCGGTCATGATCTGCATCGCGTCGTGCAAAGATGCTCGTGCATCGAGCGTTACGACGCCTCGGTTCATCACATCGGCAGCGGTCGTTGTTGCGGTTTGAAGACTGGTCATCGCATTGTCTCCTTCGAAGAAGTTGAGTCGAAACTTGAATCGCGAATCTGGTTAATCTGCTGCGGTGGGGGCCGAAGTCCGCCGGCTCTACGGCGAAACAAACTGGTGCTGATCCGGCCTGACGACCAGCACCGGGCATTTCGCCTTTCGAACGACTTTCTCTGCCACACTTCCCATCAGCATGTGTTGAAGTGGTCCGTGCCCGTGAGTTCCCAGCACGATCATGTCGCACTTCTCCGTTTCAGCGAACTGGATGATCTCGACGAACGGAGCTCCCTGCTTCATGGCGGTCGTCACGTTGACTCCCTCGCAGGTGTGCCGCTTGAGCATCGCATCAAGGTTGTCCTGCATCTTCCGCTCAAACTCATCGCGGTAGGACTGAGCCGTTGTCGGTTGATAGAG
>Ga0316209_1003727_pt1 | contig 10019 bp, 6 predicted proteins | sample 6monopyrite_MG_FD_204945 | JGI IMG/M metagenome (GOLD analysis project Ga0316209, IMG submission 204945) | Microbial mat bacterial communities from mineral coupon in-situ incubated in ocean water Damariscotta River, Maine, United States -... | ecosystem: Environmental > Aquatic > Marine > Coastal...
AAAATGGTAAAATCACAGGGGTTTTGGTAGACTGCCCTATGGGTATGATAGAGGCCATAATGCCTTCTTCAAATAGAACTACCCAAATACAAGCATTAAAAGACGCTGAAAAAATTTGTCTTAGCTATGGTCTTACTACAGTAAACGATGCAGGTTTAAATAAGTCAACCATCGAATTGATAGATAGTTTACAGCAAGCAGGGGAACTAAATATTCGTGTATATGCTATGATTAGTAATAACCCTGAAAATTTGGATTATTACTTACCGAAAGGAATTGTAAAAACGGATAGGCTGAATGTTCGTTCTGTGAAGGTATACGGTGATGGCGCATTAGGTTCCAGAGGTGCTGCACTACGTGAACCATATTCGGATCAAGATGGGCATTTTGGGGCTATGATCACTCCAGTTAATGAGATTGAAGCTCTGGCAAAGCGCATAGCTGCTTCCGATTATCAAATGAACACGCATGCCATTGGTGATTCTGCTAATATTGTAGTGCTTAGAGCCTATAAAAAAGCTTTAAAAGGTAAGGAAGATAGGCGTTGGAAAGTAGAGCATGCACAAGTAATATCTGAAATGGATTTTGACTATTTTAAAGAAGGAATTATTCCTTCTGTACAACCAACCCACGCCACTAGTGATATGTATTGGGCAGGTGATAGGCTAGGAGAAGAACGTGAGAAAGGTGCTTATGCTTTCAAAACCTTATTGGATAAAGCTGGTACCGTTGCGTTGGGAACTGACTTTCCTGTAGAACAGGTAAGTCCGTTTTTAACTTTTTATGCCGCAGTGGCAAGAAAAGATTTGGATAATTATCCAGAGGGCGGTTATCAAATGAAAGATGCCTTGAGCCGTGAAGAGACATTAAAGGGAATGACCATTTGGGCCGCCTATTCTAATTTTGAAGAAAACGAAAAAGGCAGCATAGAAGTAGGGAAATTTGCCGATTTCACGGTTTATAGTGATAACTTAATGGAAATTCCTATTGAGGAAGTACCAAGAATTAAGGCAGAACAAACCTTTATCGCGGGTAAACGAGTTAACTAAAAACAATAAACCGAAGCAATTTGCTTCGGTTTATTATTCTGAAATATAGAACTATGTTAATAATCCTTTCTACATCATAATAGGAAGAGCAACTCTTGTCGTTCCCCAAGCCATTACCAAATGGGCACCTCCATCAACTTCTTTAAAAGCAATTGAGAAAGCATCTAAAGATTCGCTGTCTGTGCTAGCTGCTGCACTTACGCGCGCAACATCTCCTTTCTTGTCATAGGAATAGGCTCCCCATTGGTTTAGGTTGCTGTTTAGAATTACCGTCCATTCACCTTCACCGGGAATTGTAAATAAAGAATAAGTTCCTGCCTTAACATCGGTACCACCAACTTTGGCATCTTTATAAAAAGTGATTTCAGCGGCTTCGTTGGCACCGGTTCTCCATACTTGCTCTGCAGGTGCAAGTTCTGAAACCGAACGGCCTTTTAATTGAGGCCGACTATATGTCACTCGTACAGCTTTATCGGAGACCTTGTAGCTAGAAGGGTATGCCGCCATGTCCATTGGGCTTTTGTCCAATCCGCTGAATTTTTGGGCAGAACTATTTGTGGTGAATACCAAAGCAAGCATTAAAATTGATAGTGCAAATAATTTTTTCATAATTGTGTTTGTTTATTTATCCTTCTCCGAAACTTCGGAGGTTACAGGGTTAGTGATCCAAATCTAAGTAGTAATCTATTCAAAGACTTATAAAAAGTCGTTAAAATTATCCCAACTTACAGAATGTACTGTAATCTCCAGTTTTATAATAAAGTTATTTCATGTTTAATGATATTTATTAAAATACATACTAATATGTAATTAAAAAATACATATATGTTTTATAAATGATAGTTTAAGTGCATCTTTGCTTTTAAATTGATATAAATATATTATTATGTGTGGAATTGTATGTGCATTTGATGTTAAGGAAAGCACGGATGTTTTAAGGCCTCAATTATTGGAAATGTCCAAAAAAGTAAGGCATAGAGGACCAGATTGGAGCGGTATTTACGCCGATGAAAAAGCGATTTTGGCCCATGAAAGATTGGCTATTGTTGACCCGGCTTCGGGAAAACAGCCTCTTTTTAGCGAAGATGGTAAATTGGTTTTGGCCGCAAACGGTGAAATATATAACCATAGGGAATTGCGTAAACAATTTGAAGGCAAGTATAATTTCCAGACAGAATCTGATTGCGAAGTAATTCTCGCATTGTACAAAGAAAAGGGAGTTGATTTTATTGATGAGATGAACGGTATATTCGGCTTTGCAATCTATGATGCTGAGAAAGATGAATATTTTGTTGCACGCGACCATATGGGGATTATCCCATTATATATGGGTTGGGACCAAAACGGCACTTTTTATGTGGCTTCCGAGTTAAAGGCTTTGGAAGGTACCTGTACGAAAATAGAATTATTTCCTCCAGGACATTATTTGCATAGTAGTGATGGCGAATTAAAGAAATGGTATTCCAGGGATTGGATGGAGTACAATGCAGTGAAAGAAAATGAGACCAGCATCAAGGAAATCAAAGATGCGTTGGAAGCAGCAGTACATAGACAATTAATGTCCGATGTTCCATATGGTGTTTTGCTTTCAGGTGGACTGGATTCATCCGTGACTTCGGCCATAGCTAAAAAGTACGCACAAAAAAGGGTTGAATCAGATGATACCACTGAAGCATGGTGGCCACAATTACATTCATTCTCAGTAGGCTTGGAGGGCTCACCTGATTTAGCTGCAGCCCAAGTGGTTGCCAATCATATCGGGACGGTGCATCATGAGATAAAATTTACCATACAAGAAGGCCTCGATGCCATTAAAGATGTTGTTTATAACCTTGAAACCTATGACATAACCACCATTAGAGCTTCAACGCCAATGTATCTCATGGCTAGGGTAATCAAGTCTATGGGAATAAAAATGGTGCTTTCTGGTGAGGGCGCAGACGAATTATTCGGAGGATATCTTTATTTTCATAAAGCTCCAAATCCACATGAATTTCATGAAGAGACTGTTCGTAAATTAGATAAACTGCACATGTATGATTGTTTACGGGCCAATAAATCTTTGGCGGCATGGGGTATAGAAGGCCGTGTCCCTTTTTTAGATAAGGAATTCATGGATGTTGCGATGCGCATCAATCCTAAAGATAAGATGATTAATGGTGAGCGCATGGAAAAGTGGGTGGTTCGTAAGGCTTTTGAAGACATGCTTCCAGAAAGTGTGGCATGGCGTCAAAAAGAACAATTCTCTGATGGTGTTGGGTATAGCTGGATTGATACTTTAAAAGAAGTTGTAGATACTGAGGTTTCTGATGAGCAATTGGTAAATGCCAAATTCCGTTTTCCAATACAAACACCAACAACGAAAGAAGAGTTTTACTACCGTTCCATATTCGAACAGCATTTCCCATCAGATGCGGCTGCTTTATGTGTGCCTCAGGAACCTTCTGTGGCGTGTAGTACTAAAATCGCCTTGGAGTGGGATGAGGCATTTAAAAACATGAATGATCCATCAGGAAGGGCAGTAGCGAATGTTCATGATGATGCTTATAAAAAGTAGTTAGGGCGTGTTAACATTAAACGGAAATCATGGGTTTTTTGATGATTTTTTCGGATTTCGAGGCTGTTTTTGTTAAACATAGCGGGCTACGTGTACAAAAATGAACGAAGAAATACGGAAAAAGGGCGAAAAACCCAATTTTAGGCTTAGTGTTAACAGGCCCTAGTTGAATATAGCTTAAAGAAAATTCTGTTTATCTGCCTTTTTAGGGAGGATCAGTTTTTATTTTAATTAGTCATTAAGAAGTGCTATTCATTTAGCACTTTTTTTTTGAACTTGGTTTTTAAAGCGGCTGATTTTCACAATAAAAATTCCAATCAAAAACCCAAATTCCATAGGCTATATTTTCCACAATTTTTGTTGATAACTTCATGGTTTAAAAAAGCTCATAAACCTATATTTTATAGGGTATTGCTTATATTTGTAAGATTGCTAAAACTATAATGATTACAACAAATTAATTTATGAGCGAAGAAGCAAAAAAAGAACAATATTCGGCCGATAGTATTCAGGCTCTGGAGGGCATGGAACATGTGCGTATGCGTCCCTCGATGTATATTGGTGATATTGGAGTAAGGGGCTTGCACCACTTGGTATATGAAGTCGTCGATAACTCGATTGATGAAGCCATGGGTGGCCATTGCGATACAATAAGTGTAGTGATAAATGAAGACAATTCAATCACTACAAAAGATAATGGCCGGGGTATACCAGTAGATTTGCATAAAAAAGAAGGGGTATCGGCATTAGAGGTCGTAATGACCAAGATTGGCGCTGGTGGTAAGTTTGATAAGGATTCCTATAAAGTATCCGGTGGTCTTCATGGGGTTGGGGTATCTGTTGTAAATGCACTTTCAGACCATCTTAGGGCGACCGTTCATAGGGATGGTAAAATTTGGGAACAGGAATATGAAAGGGGAAAATCACTTTATCCTGTAAAAAGTATAGGGGAAACTACTGAAAGGGGCACAGTTATAACCTTTCATCCAGATGAAACCATTTTTACACAAACCATAGAATACAGTTATGAGACTTTGTCCAATAGAATGCGAGAACTCTCATTTTTGAACAAAGGGGTAACCATATCCATTACTGATAAACGCCAAAAAGACGAAAAAGGGGAGTTCGTTTCTGAATCTTTTTATTCCGATGAAGGATTAAAGGAATTCGTTAGGTTTTTAGATGGGAATCGGGAAGCCTTGATTCAGAATGTTATCTCCATGGAAGGTGAAAAGAATGATATTCCTGTTGAGGTGGCAATGATATATAATACAAGCTACACTGAAAATCTGCATTCATATGTAAACAATATCAACACCCATGAGGGTGGGACTCATTTGTCAGGATTTAGAAGAGGACTGACAAGTACTTTGAAAAAATATGCTGATGCCTCTGGCATGTTAGATAAACTGAAGTTCGAAATCCAAGGAGATGACTTTAGGGAAGGTTTAACTTCTATAATCTCAGTGAAGGTTGCAGAACCCCAGTTTGAGGGGCAGACTAAAACAAAACTTGGGAACAGGGAAGTGTCCTCTGCGGTTAGCCAGGCGGTATCAGAGATGTTGACCAATTATTTGGAAGAGCATCCCGATGATGCCAAGATCATTGTTCAAAAAGTAGTACTGGCAGCTACGGCTCGTCATGCTGCAACCAAGGCACGGGAAATGGTGCAGCGTAAAACGGTAATGAGTATTGGCGGATTGCCAGGAAAGTTGTCGGATTGCTCCGAACAAGACCCTGCATTATGTGAAGTATTTCTTGTTGAGGGAGATTCGGCGGGAGGTACTGCCAAACAAGGAAGGGATAGAATGTTCCAGGCTATTCTACCACTTCGTGGCAAGATTTTGAATGTCGAAAAAGCAATGCCACATCGTGTTTTTGAAAACGAAGAGATAAAAAATATATATACGGCACTTGGTGTAACCATAGGTACAGAGGAGGATAGTAAGGCTCTAAACCTTGAAAAATTACGATACCATAAAGTGGTCATCATGTGTGATGCCGATGTAGATGGTAGTCATATTGAAACATTGATATTAACTTTTTTCTTCCGGTATATGCGAGAATTGATTGAAGGCGGTCATGTTTATATCGCGACGCCACCGTTATATCTCGTCAAAAAAGGAACAAAAAAACGTTATGCATGGTCTGATCAAGAACGCGATGAGATTGCAGAGAGCCTTAATGGTAGTGTGGGAATTCAACGTTATAAAGGTCTTGGTGAAATGAATGCGGAGCAATTGTGGGATACTACCATGAATCCAGATTTTAGAACATTACGGCAAATAACCATTGATAATGCCACAGAGTCCGATAGGGTTTTCTCTATGTTAATGGGTGATGAAGTACCTCCAAGAAGAGAATTTATTGAGAAAAATGCCGTTTATGCGAACATTGATGCATAAGAAATGGTACTTACACAACAAAAATCCTGACGGTACCGTCAGGATTTTTAATTTTAGGGAAAATTCAGACAGATGAAACGAGCATTAAGAAATTTAAAAAATTACTTTACAAAGAAAAATGTTTGAAATTTTTAATGAGAGAACGAGTGTAACGAGTGGTTACATACGTTCTTAATTTTTTAATTAGCTCGATATAATTTAATTACAAAAATTTAAACGTATGAAACGTATAATATTCCTTTTAGTAGTGGCCTATAGCTTTCAATCCATGGCACAATCCAATATCAACGAAATATTGGCAGCTGGTCTTAATGACGCTGAAAAATTTACGACTGATTATCTTTCACCAGCTTCAGACGGCATAATGTATAGTATCTCCAATGGATGGTATAATACAGCTGATGCTAAACCATTGGCCGGATTTGAGATTTCAATAATCGGCAATATGGCTGGTTTTAAGAATAAAACCGATAAAAAAGAATTTGTATTTAATACAGCAGATTATGAAAATCTCCAATTAGCGGGGGGCGGTACAACCCAAAATGTATCTACAGCTTTGGGTGATATTGAGGGTATTGGTGTTTTTATTGAAGACGAAAATGGTCTTTTTCGAACTGATTTTGAACTCCCATCAGGTTTGGCCTCAGAAAACATAAATTTTGTGCCTTCCGGATTTATTCAAGCTAGTGTTGGAATAATAAAGGGAACTGAGCTTAAGGCTAGGTTTTTGCCAAAAATAAATACTGATGATTTTGGTATGAGCATGTATGGTTTTGGTATTCAACACGAATTTACCAAGCACTTACCTGCAGATAAGGTTTTACCAATTGCCATTTCGGGGGTTATCGGCTTTACCCATTTAGATGCGAATTATGATTTTACAAATACAAGTATCATTGCAGGACAAGACCAAAAACTTGAAGTTGATATAAATACCTGGGTTTTTCAGGCAGTTGTCTCCACAAGACTTCCTATTATCAATTTTTATGGTGGATTGGGATATTTGTCAGGCAAGTCAACCACAGATGTGTTAGGTACCTATACAGTACAATCCGGGCCATTTCAACAAACATATGTTGATCCTTTCTCAATAGATAAAGATACCAGCGGAGTTACGGCCAACCTAGGAACAAAATTGAAATTAGGATTCTTTAGGTTGCATGCAGATTATACTTTGGCAGCGTTCAATACTTTTTCTTTTGGTGTTAGTTTTGGTTTCAGATAGTATGAATGAAATTTCTAAGATTAAAAAGCCCTGACAAGATTGTCAGGGCTTTTTAATTTGTATTTATGACTGAGTTTCTTTTATTCCCTAATTGCTAGAACATTTCCTTTGTTATCCTCAAGAGTTGCGCGTTCTGGTGAATCTTTCATCATAACCTTATCGTCGGCTTTCTCCATCCCAGGGTATGAAATTGTATAAACACCCTCAGTTTGTTCCCATCTAAAATCGGTTTTGGCAACTACGTTTCCATTTTCCTTTATATGATATCTTCCGAGATAGGCGTCATTAAAGATCCATTCAAAACGTGTCGACACTTTTCCTGTCTCACTATTGGTAAGGACAGATAAACTTGACCATATGCCTATGACAGGATCGTTGTTATCGGGAATTCTTGAACAGTTGCTAGCCAATATAATACCAACAATTGCAATGAATGAAAAGAACTTTTTCATTTGTAGGTTATTTTGATTCGGGGTTTGTTCTTTTAAGAACGTATATGCCTTCGTTGGTATTGTTAAAATTCGATGTACGGCTCAATATTTCGAAAATCTTCGTTGAAACGCTCTTTTTTTTAACAACCCCTGTGTTTTACTAGCAGTTCAAAACATTATCAAAAAAAGGATTAAACTGATTTTTGTCATCTTTTTTCTGTAGGGATTCAGTATTTTTGCATGGTAAAAAATTACAATTTAAAACTAAAGACATATGAAAGTTACCGTAGTAGGGGCAGGAGCTGTTGGCGCTAGTTGTGCTGAGTATATTGCCATTAAGAATTTCGCATCTGAAGTAGTGGTTTTGGATATTAAGGAAGGCTATGCTGAAGGCAAGGCCATGGACTTGATGCAAACGGCTTCTTTGAACGGATTTGATACCAAAATAACAGGAACCACTAATGATTACTCTAAAACTGAAGGTAGTCATATAGCTGTAATAACTTCTGGGATTCCTAGAAAACCGGGAATGACACGTGAAGAGCTGATTGGCATCAATGCAGGTATTGTTAAAACGGTAGCTACAAACTTAATTCAGCATTCACCAAATGTTATACTTATTGTAGTTAGTAATCCTATGGATACAATGACCTATCTAGTTCATAAATCGACTGGATTGCCAAAAAATAAAATTATTGGTATGGGCGGTGCTTTAGATAGCGCACGTTTCAAGTATCGTTTGGCCGAGGCTTTGGAAGCTCCCATTTCTGATATAGATGGTATGGTTATAGGAGGTCATAGTGATACTGGTATGGTACCTTTGGCATCCCATGCAACCAGAAATAGTATCAATGTTTCAGAATTTATTTCTGAAGACCGCTTACAGCAAGTGGTTGAAGATACTAAGGTTGGTGGTGCCACATTGACAAAATTATTAGGAACCAGTGCTTGGTATGCCCCTGGTGCAGCAGTATCATCTTTAGTGCAATCAATTGCTTGCGATCAAAAGAAAATGTTCCCTTGCTCAACATTATTGGAGGGTGAATATGGACTGAATGATATTTGTATCGGAGTTCCGGTAATATTGGGTAAAAATGGTATTGAAAAGATTATTGATATTCCACTTTCAGATGCTGAAAAAACAAAAATGAAGGAGAGTGCAGAAGGTGTAACAAAAACCAATGGACTTTTAGAAGTATAGTTCTAAGCTCTTTTAATAATCGAAAAAGGCATTCCGATGATTATATCGGGATGCCTTTGTTTTTATATTCTTGCTAAATATATTGCCAATTCTTAGGGTAAATCATATATTTGCAGGCTGTTGAGAAAAGCACATTTAAAATATACATAACCAATGCAAAATAAAGGACTTATAAAGCTTTTTGCCTTCTTATTCGGGCTCGTTAGTATCTATCAATTATCATATACGTTTATAGCCAGTAAGATTGAAAAAGATGCTGAAGTTTATGCTTCCAATCAAATTACTGAAGCTGAGGATAACTATGTTTCCAAAAGGGAAGCGCTGGAAGCCAGATATTTAGATTCAATCGGTAGTAATCCTATTTTGGGTTATACCAGTTATGATGATTCTAAGAAGAAAGAATTGAACAAGGGTCTTGACCTTAAAGGGGGAATCAATGTAACCCTACAAATTTCTGTAAAGGATATATTAAAGGGTCTTGCCAATAATTCAAAAAGTCCAATCTTCAATAAAGCTTTGGCAGACGCTGATACTGCATCCAAGAATAGTGATGATACTTATGTTGACCTTTTCTTTGATGCTTTTGATAACATAAAAGGGGATTCAAAATTAGCGACACCAGAAGTCTTTGCCAACAAGGGTCTTAGCGATGAGATAAATTTTCAGATGACCGATGATGAGGTTAAACCAATTATTCGTAGAAAAATTGATGAGTCTATTGTTTCCGCTTTTGAAGTATTGCGTGAACGTATAGATGGTTTTGGTGTTACTCAACCCAACATTCAACGTGAAGGAAACTCGGGTCGTATCTTGGTTGAATTACCAGGGGCAAGGGACATCGCAAGAGCCCAGGAATTATTGTCCAGTACGGCACAATTGGAATTTTGGGAAACCTACGAGCAGAACAATCCAAGTTTTGGAAACTTTATTGTTGCTGCCAATGATAGGTTAAAATCAATTATAAAAACTGATGCTGTTGAGGAACCGGTCAAAGAAGAATCAGAGTTGGATTCCTTATTGTCAGATGCAACAGATTCCCTGGATCTAGCCAGTCAGGTAAATCCTTTGTTTGATTTATTATTACCTGCAAATCCAGGAACAAATGCTATGTTCAGGGCGGCGATTAAGGATACTGCCAAAGTTGGGTCATA
>Ga0316209_1003728_pt1 | contig 10015 bp, 8 predicted proteins | sample 6monopyrite_MG_FD_204945 | JGI IMG/M metagenome (GOLD analysis project Ga0316209, IMG submission 204945) | Microbial mat bacterial communities from mineral coupon in-situ incubated in ocean water Damariscotta River, Maine, United States -... | ecosystem: Environmental > Aquatic > Marine > Coastal...
AAGAAACGCCGTATTAGCACTGATATTTATTTTATCGGTCAGCGTTGTTTCTTTGTCTATGCTGTCGTCATTACTTGAAGATAAAACCAGTCAACACAAACAAGTCATTACGCTATTTACTGATCAATTAGCTGATATGAACGATGAGCAAAAAAATGCTGACAATATTGCTGAACACCTCCAACACCTTGCCAACTATAAAACTTTAATCATTTCTAATCGTGCAGGTAAAAAACTGTTTGATTATAAAAACAATGAAAACACGTTATACATTCCCTTTATTTCTCCTGCTGCTGAAAAAGCGAGTGCAAAAACATTAAAACTTAATATTGAATATCAACTTAATTTTTTTGCTGATTCAATGTTGGTATTAACCTTAATTATTTTGTCTGTGGTTTTATCCCTATTTTTAGTGTTTTTTGCTGCAACCATGAGTAGTAAAAGGCATAAAGCGGTATTTAAAGTGATAAGCCAGCAAATTAAAAATGATCTTGCGTTGATTAACCATACCAATGTAAGTAGTAAAGGTGAGTTAGGAAACGATAGTGACGTGCTAGAAATACCCGAACTAAAACAAGGTATTGCAGATATAAAAGCGCTCATGACCCAACAATTAGAAAGTGCTATTAGTTTAGAGCAAGAAGCTTATGTTGACCACTTAACTAAGCTCGATAATCGTAGTCGTTTTGTGCAGTTTTACGAAGATAAAGTAATACAAGAAAGCCCGGTAAAGTTTGGCGTGTTAATTATAACGCGCTGCTCTGAACTTCAAACTATTAATCAAATTCATGGTTACCGAGAAGGCGATAATTATATTTCTCGCGTAGCCGATTTAATTAAACAAGCCGTATCAACATACCCTGGCGGTAACTTATTTAGGCTAAACAGCTCTGATTTTGCTTGTATCTTACCGAATGTAAAATTAAAAGATGCCGAAAACTTTACCAAAGAATTAACCTCACTTTTTAATGAATATCAACTAAGTTCAGACTTAGACTCTGTTGCCTACTCAGGTTTGGTTTCATTTGATGAGTCTAAGCCTTTAGGGGAGTTACTCGCCCTTGCTGACACCGGTGTTAGCATAGCGCAAACCCAAGGCGCTAATTCGTGGTATTCACAAACCGACACTGACATTTTACAAAAAAATAGCGCTAATTATGGTAATCAAAATTGGCGTCAAGAAATTGATAGTGTAATAGAAAACCAACGTGTGACCTTGTTAATGCAACCCATTTTGCCAAGTGGACGTAATAATAAGGTTTATGGAGAAGTTTTAGCCCGTTTCTTAAACTCCAAGGATGAAATGTTACCTACTGCTTCCTTTATTGCTATGGCAGAAAAGCTCGATAAAATTATCGCCGTAGATAAACTCATTATTGAAACCACTATTAACGAAATCATTAACAAAAACATGTATGAGAATAGTTTTGGTATCAACATTAGTGCTCGCAGTATTAGCGATGAACACTTTATGATTTGGTTAGAGCGTAAATTATTGCGCGAGCCTAAAGTAGCTACTCGATTAATTTTTGAAATATCCGAATACGGCTTGCAACAAAATATAAAAACCAGTAAACGTTTAATTGATATGTTGCACCGTGTTGGCTCTAGAGTTACTGTTGAGCGTTTTGGCGTGGGCTTAACCTCGTTTAAATTCTTTAGGGATTTAACCCCTGACTATATAAAAATGGATAGCTCTTATACTCGCGATATAGACGATGATAAAAATAATCAATATTTTTTACGTTTAATGGTAGATTTAGCGCACAGATTAAGTATTAATGTGCTAGCAGAAAGCGTTGAAAGCCAAGAAGAAAAACATACTTTAGAAAAATTATTTATTGATGGCTGCCAAGGGTTTTATATTGGTAAACCCGAGCCTTTATAACTTTTAAAGCGCCTCAATTGGTAATAGCACATAAAACCGACGACATTATATCTTCGGTTTTTTCTGCTGTATAAGCAAGAATACAAAGCCGTTAAAAAATAACTATATCCCTATTAAGAGTAGTGTTGTTATATGCGTTAAAAAAAAGGATAATGAGCAGATATTATAAATAATAATCTCTTGATCTAAAACGCAAATGACTGATTACCTTCTGCTACTTATTGGCACAGTATTAGTAAATAACTTTGTCTTGGTGCAATTCCTTGGCTTGTGCCCTTTTATGGGGGTATCTTCTCGCACTGAAACAGCTATAGGTATGTCATTTGCTACTACCTTTGTTATGACCTTAGCGTCACTGTTAAGTTATCTGGTTACCACCTACATTTTAGCACCACTCAATCTTGAATATTTAACCACCATGAGCTTTATCTTAGTGATAGCTGTGGTGGTACAATTTACTGAAATAGTCGTACATAAAACTAGTAGCAGCCTTTACCGTTTATTAGGCATATTTTTGCCATTAATCACCACAAATTGCGCTGTATTAGGGGTTGCATTATTAAACCTAAGGCTAGAGCACAATTTCTTTGAATCAATTGTTTATGGTTTTGGCGCGGCAGCAGGTTTTTCACTGGTATTAGTGATGTTCTCAGCAATGCGAGAAAAATTAGCCAATGCTGATGTACCAACCCCATTTAAAGGTGCTGCAATTGCTATGATCACCGCAGGTTTAATGTCACTCGCCTTTATGGGCTTTACTGGTTTAGTTAAGCTCTAGGTGCATTTATACTCATGATAAATATAGTTATTGCCATACTCGTACTCGGAACTATTGCCGCACTTTTTGGCGCTTTACTTGGCTTCGCTTCTGTTCGGTTTCATGTTGAAGAGGATCCTATTGTTGAGCAGCTTGATGCTCTTTTACCGCAAACACAATGTGGTCAATGTGGTTATCCAGGCTGCAAACCTTATGCACAAGCCCTTGCTAATGGTGAAGCCATTAATAAATGCGCCCCCGGTGGTGAAGACACCATCAAAAAAATTGCCGACTTAATGGGCGTTGACGTTCAGCCTTTAGATGAAAATCATGAATTAGACAAAGGCCCTACGGTCGCATTTATTATTGAAGAAGACTGTATTGGTTGTACCAAGTGTATTCAAGCTTGTCCTGTTGATGCTATTTTAGGCGCCGCTAAACAAATGCACACCATTATAATTGATGAATGTACGGGTTGTGATTTATGTGTTGCCCCTTGCCCTGTTGATTGCATTGAAATGCGCCCCATTGCTGAAACTATTCAAAATTGGCAGTGGGATTTAAATAAAATTGCTGTTAAGCAATTAGATTAGGAATTATGGCAACAATGGATTCAATAATTGAGCGCATCAACCACAATAAATTCTGGCATTTTCATGGCGGTATTCATCCACCTGAACAAAAAGCATTAACTGCAAGTAAACCAATTAAGCAATTACCACTACCAAAACAGCTTATTATTCCTTTGCAACAACATATTGGTCGCCAAGGGGATTTATTAGTTAAGGTTGGCGATAAAGTATTAAAGGGACAAGCATTAACGCAAAGTTCAAACCCGATGGCAGTGCCGGTACACGCGCCAACAAGTGGTGTGATTAGTGCAATTAAAAAATCCGTTATTGCCCATCCATCAGGTTTAAGTGAGTTGTGTATATTTCTTGATGTCGATGGCGAAGATACTTGGCTTGCAAGAGAAATATGTCACGACTTTACTCAACTCAGTCAACAAGACATTATTCATAAAATTGCTGACGCCGGCATTGCTGGCATGGGCGGTGCGGGTTTTCCGACCCATATAAAGGTCAATACTAAACCTGATATCAATTTTTTAATTATTAATGCGGCCGAATGTGAGCCTTATATCACCGCTGATGATCTATTAATGCGAGAACACAGTGATGCCATTGTTGACGGCATTAAAATACTTGATCAGGTACTTAACCCGGCCTTTACCTTAATTGGTATTGAAGACAACAAACCCCAAGCAATAAAAGCATTGCAACACGCCACTAAAGATGTCGAAAAAATCAAGGTTTGTGTATTACCAACAAAGTACCCTACTGGCGGTGAAAAGCAGTTAATTAAAATATTAACCGGTAAAGAAGTCAAAAGTGGCGCCTTACCTATTCATTCAGGTATTGTTGTGCAAAATGTTGCCACTTGTTTTGCTATAAGTGATGCTGTCATTAATGATATCCCCCTGATCAGACGTGTCGTTACCCTTGCTGGGCAAGCGTTAAGTAAACCTCAAAACGTATGGGCATTATTAGGCACCCCTGTTAGCCATTTACTTGAACAAACAGGCTTTGTTAACGAACATCAAAGCACTGCAATCGCTAATCCACCAGTAGCTAACCCTCCCGTCGCTAACCCACCAGTAGCTAATCCTCCCGTAATTATGGGCGGGCCATTAATGGGCTTTAGCATTTTCAATGAACAAGTGCCTATTGTTAAAACCAGTAATTGTATTTTAGCGCCAAGTAAAGCAGAAATGCCCAGTGCTTTTGCCGATAAAAGCAATGAAGTTGAATGCATACGTTGTGGTCAATGTGCTGAAGTATGTCCAAGCCAATTATTACCACAAGAACTACAGTGGAGTGCTAAAGCTAAAGATCATCAACAATTAACAAAACTTAATTTATTTGATTGTATCGATTGCGGTGCCTGTGCTTATGTTTGCCCGAGCCAAATTCCGTTGGTGCAATATTATCGTATTGCAAAGGCTGAAATTCGCCAACAACAGCAACTTGATATAAAAGCTGAAAAAGCAAAGGCACGCTTTGAAGCGAGAAAATTACGCTTAGAAAAAGAAAAAATTGCCCGAGAAGAAAAACATAAAAAAGCCGCAGCGGCACGTAAAGCAATGCTTGATAAAAAAGCAGCCGATGGTAGCAGCGCCAGCTCTGCTGTTGCTGCTGCATTAGCAAGAGTGAAAGCTAAAAAAGAAGCAAAAGAAAACGCTAATAAGCCTCAAGTAGAGTCGGCTAAATCACCCGATAACAATATCAGTGATGATAAGTCACAAGTTAACGCGGCTATTGCTCGAGCAAAAGCTAAGAAACTTGCTAAAAAAACAGCGAATAAACTGACTGAAAGCGAGCAAGCTAACGAGTTAGCAGCCAATAGCACCGAAACACACGAGAAAGTAGCAGAATTAGCCATTACTAATAAAAAAACAGCAACGCAAGACAAATCATCACAAGATAAAAAAGCAAAAATAGCCGCTGCTGTTGCAAAAGCGAAAGAGAAAGCAAAAGAAAAAGCAAATAAGACGCATGAACAAACGCCGCCTTTAAGCGGTGTTGCAAAGGAAGAAGTGAACATTAGCACCAAAGAAAAAGAAGATAAAAAAGTTCGCGTTGCTGCTGCCATTGCCAAGGCTAAAGCCAAAGCTAAAACAAAAAAAGAACAAGAAAAACAACCTTCACCAACTGATAAAGAATCGACATAATTATGGCATTTTGGATAGCAAGCTCGCCCCATAATCATAACCAAGCAGAAACCTCTGCTTTAATGAAGTTAGTTATTTATGCGCTTTTACCCGGCGTATTTGCACAATGGTATTTTTTTGGTTGGGGTAACCTTATTCACATCAGCCTAGCCATTACCACAGCCTTAACATGTGAATTTTTTGTGCTTTCTTTACGCAGTAAAAGCAAAACTAACAATATCAGTAAACAACTTTTCGATGGTAGTGCCATACTTACGGCAATTTTACTTGGGTTATGTTTACCTGCTATTGCGCCATGGTGGATTTCAGTTATCGGTGCCGCTTTTGCTATTGTAGTGGTTAAGCAGCTTTATGGCGGTTTAGGGCATAATCCTTTTAACCCTGCTATGGCAGCTTATGTAATGCTATTGATCTCATTCCCTATTCAAATGACTTCATGGCAACCGCCCTTAAATCTAATGAATATCGATTTAGGCTTATCTAACACCTTAGCCACCATTTTTACTGGGTTCACCAGTGAAGGTTACTCTGTAGAGCAACTTCGTACTAGTATTGATGGTTTTACCATGGCAACCCCGCTAGATACTTTAAAAACTAATTTAGGTTTAGGCTTTACGGTTTTTGAAACGATAGAGAACACTATTTTTACAAATAACCTATCTTCTGGGTTAGGTATTGCTTATGGCTGGGAATGGATAAGCATTGCCTTTTTTAGTGGCGGTTTGGTGCTCATTGCTAAAAAAGCGATTGCTTGGCAAACCCCCTTTAGTTTTATAATCAGTTTATTGGTGTGCACTTTTATTGCCTATAGCATCAGCCCTGACAGTAGTGCATCAACCTTATTTCATTGGTTAGCCGGTGGCAGCATGTTAGGTGCTTTCTTTATTTTAACCGATCCTGTTACTGGCGCAACAAGTGTAAAAGGACGATTAGTTATTGGCGCTTTGGCAGGGTTATTAGTGTATTTAATTAGAACTTATGGCGGTTACCCTGACGGGGTCGCTTTTGCGGTATTACTATGTAATATGGCAGCTCCTTTGATTGATCAATATACGCGTCCTCGAACATACGGGCATGGCATTGACAAAAAAGCAAGTAAGCACACGGGAGCGAATTAATGACGGACAACAAATCGAATAAGCGCTCTGCTTTTCATTTGCCGATGCAAAAAAACAGTCAAATACTGGCAATATTTGCTATTGTTTGTACCTCAGTTGTTGGCTTAGTGAATGAATTAACCAAAGACAAAATTAAAGCACAAGAGCAGCAGCAGTTGTTATCAACTTTGCACAGCATTATTGTGCCAAGTCGACATGACAATGATATGACTCAAAGTTGTGTTAGTTTCAGCTACTCTTCAGCTAATGATTCGAATATGCCTTCAAATAGTGATTCGAAAAATAGTGATTCGAAAAATAGTAACGCCCTGAACACCGCTTACATCGCTCGTAAAAATAACGAGCCGATAGCCATAGCAATGACTAATACTGCTCCCGATGGTTATAACGGCAAGATTAACTTGATTGTTGCCATTAATATGGATGATACCATTAGTGGTATGCGAGTATTAAAACACCAAGAAACACCGGGACTGGGCGATAAAGTAGAATTAAGAAAAAGTGATTGGGTAACAAGCTTTAACGGTAAAAAATTATTATCTGAAAAGGATAATCGTTGGGCTGTTGTTAAAGACGGTGGCATGTTTGATCAATTTACTGGCGCAACTATCACCCCAAGGGCGGTAGTCAAAGCGGTCAAAAAGTCCTTACTTTATTTTAAAAACAATAAACAAAGGTTATTAACACTGCCTAATAGCTGCCTCACCAATAGTCAACAATCGCCAGCTGACAACGAAAAAAGTCATGAAAGCGAGGCTACTAATGAATAATGATAACGAACAATTAGCAAACCAGCTGCCTGAGCAAACATCTGAGCAATCATCAGAGCATGAATCTGAACTTGCAGAGCAACGAGCCTTTGCTAAACAAGCGCTCAAAGCTGAATATAAAGAATTAGCTATACAAGGTTTATGGAAAAACAACCCCGGTTTAGTGCAGCTACTCGGGCTATGCCCATTACTTGCCGTAACCGCAACCGTAACTAATGCCTTAGGTTTAGGGCTTGCCACTTTATTAGTATTAATTTGCTCTAATGCTACAGTTTCAGCGGTTCGTCAATGGGTACCAAAAGAAGTTCGTATACCTATTTTTGTCTTGATCATTGCCGCCTTTGTTACTTGCGTACAACTACTGATGAACGCCTATACCTACGGAATTTATCAATCATTAGGTATCTTCCTGCCCTTAATTGTAACGAACTGCGCCATCATTGGCCGCGCTGAAGCTTATGCGTCTAAAAATCCAATAAAACAGGCCAGTTTTGATGGGCTAATGATGGGCTTAGGTTTTGCGTTAGTTTTATTAGTATTAGGCGTCATTCGAGAAATACTTGGTCAAGGCACTTTGTTTGATGGTGCAAACTTGTTATTTGGTGAATGGGCAAAAGTATTGCGTATTGAAGTAATGCAGTTAGATAGTCAATTTTTGTTAGCAATATTACCGCCCGGCGCCTTTATTGTGATGGGCTTTATTATTGCGCTAAAAAATGTCATTGACGCCAATATAAAACAACGTCAACCCAAAACAGTAGAGCAAACAATTGAGCGCGTTAGAGTGAATTTTGATTCGTAGGCATCTAATTTAAAGTAATAAAAGAAATAAAGCATGAATAAAGAAAAGCGCTTAGAAATATTAACTCGATTACGCGCTAATAATCCTGAGCCTACTACTGAGCTCAATTTCACTAGCCCTTTTGAACTATTAATTGCGGTTCTTCTCTCTGCCCAAGCAACGGATGTTAGTGTTAATAAAGCTACCGCTAAACTCTACCCTGTTGCCAATACACCACAAGCGATCTTAGATTTAGGGCTTGAAGGGTTAATATCTTATGTAAAAACCATTGGCCTTTTTAATACTAAAGCCAAAAACACCCTTAAAACCTGCCAAATGTTAGTTGATTTACATGGCGGTGAAGTACCTGAAAACAGAGCAGCCCTAGAAGCACTGCCCGGTGTTGGCAGAAAAACAGCAAATGTGGTACTTAATACCGCTTTTGGCTGGCCTACTATTGCTGTTGATACGCATATTGACCGTGTATCTAACCGCACTAAATTTGCCATGGGCAAAAACGTGGTAGAGGTTGAGCAAAAGCTCCTCAAAGTAGTACCAAAAGAATTTAAAGTTGATGTACACCATTGGTTGATTCTCCATGGTCGTTATACTTGTACGGCAAGAAAACCTAAATGTGGCTCATGTATCATCGAAGATTTGTGTGAGTTTAAAGATAAAGTAGAAACCTAAATAACACGATTCAAAGTTAAGGATTAAGAATGAAATTTTTACACTCTATGATTAGAGCAAAGAGCCTTGAACTATCGCTCGACTTTTACATCAATAAGCTAGGCTTAATTGAAACCAGACGCCATGATGTTCCTGAGGGGAAATTCACCCTCGTTTTTTTAGCTACCGCAAAAGGCGAAGCTGAAATAGAGTTAACTCACAATTGGGACTCTACAGAAGAATATACAGTAGGCAGAAATTTTGGTCATTTAGCCTTTGAAGTAGACGATATTTATCAAACTTGTCAAAAGCTACAAGATAATGGTGTCGTTATTAACCGTCCCCCTCGTTGTGGAAAAATGGCTTTTGTTAAGTCGCCCGATAATATTTCCATTGAATTATTACAAAAAGGTACAGCGCTTCCCACCCAAGAGCCATGGATAAGTATGGAAAATACGGGCGTTTGGTAGTCGAATTATTTTTGTTTGTAGGAAAAGTTTTAATCGTGCTCATGAAAGGCTCTCATGTCAGGGATTTAAATTCATGAAAGCGCGAACAAGTTCCCGCCTACGAAATTAATAACATTGGAGCGTTTACACAAGCATAACAACAGTGCTTATTGCGCCAATGCTTCTTTAAGCGCAGCTAAACAAAGTAATACGTTTTCACTTCTTGCTGCGTACCCCATTAAACCAATGCGCCATGCAGAGCCAGCAAACTCTCCCAACCCTGCACCTATTTCTAAGTTATATTCATTTAGTAAAAATTGGCGTACCTTGGCATCTTCAACTCCTTGTGGAATATATACAGCGTTTAATTGTGGTAAACGTTCTGCCTTAGGCACAATGAAATCAAGCCCTAAAGCAGTTAACCCCGTTGCTAATTTTTGATGCTGATCACGATGTCGAGCCCAACTATTTTCTAAGCCTTCGTTTTGCAACATAAGCAGCGATTCATGTAAGGCATATAATGAATTAACGGGCGCAGTATGATGATAACTACGCTTACCTTGCCCTGACCAATATTCCATCACCAGGGATTGATCTAAAAACCAGCTTTGCACCGGTGTTTTTCTATTTTTTATCAATTCTGCGGCTTGATCACTAAAGCTAACTGGCGATATTCCCGGTACGCACGACAAGCACTTTTGACTGCCTGAATACACAGCATCAATGCCCCAATCATCCACTTTTAACTCAACACCGCCAAGCGATGTAACAGCATCAACAATGGTTAAACAGTTATACTTGCGAGCTATTTCACATAAGGTTTTAGCATCAGAAAGTGCACCCGTTGATGTT
>Ga0316209_1003729_pt1 | contig 10013 bp, 7 predicted proteins | sample 6monopyrite_MG_FD_204945 | JGI IMG/M metagenome (GOLD analysis project Ga0316209, IMG submission 204945) | Microbial mat bacterial communities from mineral coupon in-situ incubated in ocean water Damariscotta River, Maine, United States -... | ecosystem: Environmental > Aquatic > Marine > Coastal...
TATTAACTAATTTACCGCGAAGTTCAGGCTTATTTTCCGTTCTTTCAGAGCGAGTTGCCCACCCCTTAGGACTGTTATAAGGCCAAATTTTATACACAGCACCTTCTTTATTGATATATGCATGACCCGCACCTTGCTTTTTATCATCAACAAATTTTTGAAGCGCGTTATCCTTTAAATTACCTTCAGTACTGTGAATTACAAAATAATTATCATTTTGTGCAGTGGTAGTAGACTTTTTATTAGCCTGATGCTTTAAAGTGCCGTGGTTTGCTTGTATTGAAAGGCTAGGAATGTAATAACCAGGATCAGCGTGTAATTTTAAACTTTTGCCAACTTCCAATTTAAAATTTTGGTATTGATGTTTGAAATCAGATTCAATTTTATTTGCGACTTTAGACATCAAATCGTAACGAGTAATGAGTGTTTTGATATAAGTGCGAGGTGATTGGCTAAAAATATAGCGAGCAATTGCTAAAAAACTATCACCTTTTTTGACTGTGTAATTTAAAGTAGCTTCCATGATTTATCCTTCATTTAAGATCCATTTAATAAGCTCAAATCATATCAATAATCAGTCTGAAAAACGATAATGTATGTTCAAAGCTGCTTAAATAGTCGGCATAACCGCGTGTAGGATAAACCCTTGGTAGAATTAGGGCTGTTAATCAAGTAGGATTAATTTAACAATATTAATCCCAGAAAGAAAAAGATTAGTCTCTGGGATTGTAGAGGATTATGGTGAAGGCGATCGACTTCTTAAAATGAAGGTATCCCCGCAAGCAAGAAAACGAAATCCCAGCTTGTCAGAATATTGGTTTGTTCGTGCAGTCACTTACATTATTAGGGGAAAGGAAAAAACGGTATTTACATCATTACCCGTTGAGCAATTTAGTGCAGAACAAGTGGCGACGTTATATCACAACGCTGGGAAATTGAATTAGGCTTTCGTGATATTAAAAGTGCAATGCAAAACAATGCCATTACATTAAGAGGTCGAAAAGTTGAACTGATATACCAGAAATTATGGGGTTTGCTTCTTGCATATAATGTCATTAGAAGAGAGGCAAGTCAGACCGCTGTTGAATACCAAAAATCCCCTTCTGATGTCAGTTTCAAATTTGCATTTCATTTTATTGCTGCACAACTGATAGTCACGGCTGGTGCGATATCGCCAGCGCATACTCCGAGGAGATTAAAGGATATGAGGGGATGCATAGCGAATATGTTTATAGAAAAATACCCCAGGCCATCAAGACCCAGGGCGGTTAAGATTTCAAAAACTCGTTATCCAGTTAATCGACGTGCTTCACCGCATAAGTGAGTAACATTGCGCTTATGCGGGCTTTTTTATTGCTTTATAACATATTTATTGTGGTAGTATCGAAGTCCCCCCAGCATTTAAGTACTTAATGAGTATGTTGTTCGTTTATAATAAGAAATTAATATTCAATTATTAAAAAAAGAGAAAAATATTTAGTCGGTTTTTAACTTCGGCTTTTCAAGGGATTTAAATTAGTATGAAAAAGTATACTGCTATTGATTTATTTTGTGGTGCTGGTGGTTTAACTGTTGGTTTACAAAAAGCAGGTTTTAATGTGCTTGCAGGTGTTGAAATTAGTGAAGCAGCAATTGAAACATATTTACTAAATCATAAAGATCATAAATTATATGCAACAGATATTCGTAAGCTATCACCTAAAAAAATGCTTAATGAATTAGGGTTAGAGAAGGGTGAATTAGATCTATTGGCGGGCTGTCCACCATGCCAAGGTTTTTCAACTCATAGGACAAGAAATCGAACTGCCTCAGTTAATGATTATCGCAATGATTTAGTATTTGAATTCGTGAGATATGTTAAAGCAATGCTTCCTAAAGCAATCATGATGGAAAATGTTCCTGGCTTAGCAAAAGATAAAAGAATGATTCAAGTAGTCGATAAGCTAAAGAGACTAGGCTATGTTTTTGATGATGAAACAGTAATCGTTAAAGATGCATCAGATTATGGGGTTCCTCAGCGTCGAAGACGGATGATTATGATCGCATCAAGGTTTGGAAAAATAGAACCACCTAGAAAAGTAATTAAAAAACGAACGGTTCGTGATGCTATTTCTGGTTTAAAGGAAGCTGGATATAGTAATGATGTATTACATGATCTTGTAGTAGAAAGAAGTGAGAAGGTTAAAAAAATTATTTCGTTAGTACCTAAAGATGGAGGCTCTAGAACTGATATACCGAAAAGATATTGGCTTCCATGTCACATAAAAAGACCAAAATGTTATCAGGATGTTTATGGACGTATGGCTTGGGATAACGTAGCTCCTACCCTAACAGGTGGGTGTCATCAACCTTCAAAAGGTCGATACTTACATCCTGAAAAAAATAGAGCAATAACATTAAGAGAAGCCGCCTTACTCCAAACATTCCCTAAGAAGTATAAGTTTTCATTAAGTAAAGGAAAGGATTCGGTTGCATTAATGATTGGAAATGCATTGCCGCCTGAATTTATCAAAAGACAGGCAAAAATGATTGTAAAACATTTGGATAGTATTGCATAAAAGGGTAAGACATGGACTATGAACTAAAGTTTGATCCAAGGACCATCGAGCATTTGGGCGTAAAAATGTACTCAACTTTACCTCCAGCTTTGGCTGAACTTATTTCAAATTCTTATGATGCAGATGCCAGTGAAGTAACAGTAACATTTCATGAGCAAAATGGTTCTCCTATTTCTATAACAGTCAAAGATAATGGCTTTGGAATGAGTTCGCAAGATATTCAAGACCGTTTTCTTATTATCGGTAGAAATAGAAGAGCAGATGATGGTGATGAGCCATCACCAAAATACGGAAGACTACCTACAGGAAAAAAAGGCTTGGGTAAACTCGCTCTTTTTGGGTTAGCAAAAAATATTACCTTAGATACAACTAAAGATAAAAAAAGAAATCGGTTTACATTAGATTGGGATAAGTTGATAGCATCAGATAAAGTATATAGTCCCGAATCAGAGATTGAAAATGAAGTAGTTGACAGAGAAAATACCACTGCAATAACTTTAAGAGAACTAAAAAGAAAAACTGCATTTGATCTTGAAGGGTTAGCGGATAGTTTGTCAAAAATTTTTATTATAGATGGTAATTTCAAAATAATACTAAAAAAATCTGACGGTGAAACTGTCGTAGTATCGAATGAGAGACGGTATGGTCAGATTGAACAAGAATTTACTTGGGGTGAATCCGATATAGAAAGTCAAGAGTTTGAATTTATAGATTCTATAGAATTAAATTTAATTACAGGTGTAACTCCAATTAAACCTAGCTCAGGATTGCGAGGCATAACTATTTTTTCAAGGGGTAAGCTAGTTAATGCTCCAGAATATTTTTCTAGCAGTACATCTAGTCATTTTTACCAATATCTTACCGGATGGATTAAAGCAGATTTTATAGACCTTCTTGATGAGGATGTTATTTCAACTAATCGGCAGTCCATTAATTGGGAGAATGAGAAAATGATGGGGTTTAGAGATTGGTTAACTGATTTTATTTCTAAAGTTGGGATAAGCTGGAGAGAAAAAAGAAAAAACAAGAAAGATGATGAATTTAAAGATAAAACCGGTATAGATAAAGAGCAATGGTTTTCAACCTTGCCAGAAAACATTAAAGATTCTGCGGAAAAAATTGTAGGGACGCTGAGTAATGATGATGGTGTTGATGAATCATTTAATCCAATAGTATCAGCATTACATGAGATTATTCCTGAATATCCTAATCTTCATTGGCGGCATCTACATTCAGAAATACAAGAAGCATCAAGCACAGGTTATAAAGATAAAAATTATTATGCGGCATTTTTGGAGGCTATAAAAAGATACGCAAATAGAACACGAGAATATTCTGGGAGTGATATTGAACTAGACCTGAATTTAATGGGGCAAGTATTTGGCCCTGAAGATAATAAGCTTATTAAAGTGGCAGAAGGATATTTGAGGGCTAATGGAACTAATTTCGCGGACAATACAATAGAAAATATTGAAAAAGCTCAAAGGAAGTTATCTCAGGGAATTATTGAAGGTGGTCGAAATGTGGTAGCACATGAAGAAGTTATTGATTTATCAACATCGGGATTATTCTCTGAAAAAGATTGTTTAGACCTATTGAGTCTTATTTCTCATTTAATGTGTAGGATTGATGAGGCAAATAAGAAAGAAAGTAATGCTTGAATAGAAAATCTCAAGAGCAACTAAAAAAACACAAAATTTGCAGTATTTACTAGGAAGTTTGAATAGAAGCATTGGAAACGAGAAGGTTAATGAATAACATTCAAGAAAACATTAATAGTATTTCAAAAATATTTAAAGCTGATGAAAAAAGAAAAAACTTTAAAAAATATATTGATTATATTAGGTTCCCATTTTTTAAAAACTTTAATGAAAATTTAAGAGTTAATTTTGATTACCCTGTTACATTTTTAGTTGGTCAAAATGGTTCTGGTAAAAGCTCTTTATTGCAAGCTTTATATGGAACCCCTTCAGGAAAGAGCATAGCATCATACTGGTATACAACTGATTTGGATCCGATTAAAGATTTAAAAGATAATCGACACTGCTTTATTTATTCTTTTCTTACAGAATATTCAAAAAAGCAAGTTGAAGTATTAAAAGAACGGATTCAAAACAAAGATAAAAAAACTAAAAAAATAAATCCAGATTATTGGGAGCCAGCTCGACCCAAGATGATATATGGCATGGATAAATTCCCAAAGAACGCAGATGCTAGGGATTCATCTAAAACAAGGTGGAATTTATTAAAAAATAACGTTTTGTATATGGATTTTAGATATTCATTAAGTGCATATGATAAATATTTTTATTTCGGTTCTAAACCAAGTCAAGGTGAATTAAATCGTAAACAGGACGTTATTAGAAAATATGCTCCTAGAATAAAAAGCACTTTTGATCACAATAGAAAATCTTCATATTATTCAAGAAGTGCCAATGTTCCTGTCAAGTTATCAGCCTATGAATTAGACGTTATTCAAAACATTCTAGGAAAAAAATATATTGAAGCCAAAATAACTGAACATGATTATTATGATAGAGAACGTGGCTTTGCTATAAGGTATAAGACTAATAAAAGTATTTATTCGGAAGCTTATGCCGGTAGCGGTGAGATTGCTGTTGTTAACTTGATACATGATATCTATAAATCTGAAGATAATAGTCTTGTTTTATTAGATGAGCCGGAAACATCACTGCATCCCACAGCTCAAAAAAGGCTTATAAATTTTGTTTTAGAGCAATGTAAAATTAAGAAACTACAGGTCGTTATATCAACGCACTCACCTGATATTATTGAAGGAATGCCAAAAGAGGCTATTAAAATATTATATGAACATGAGGATACTGGAAAAGTAAATATTATTGAAAATGTATATCCAGAAAATGCCTTTTTACATATTGGGCGATCCTTTTCAGATAAGAAAGTTGTTGTGGTAGAAGATGTTTTTGCTAAATTAATTGTTGATAAAATTCTTGAAAAAAATAATGATCAGGGTTTGTTTGAGGTTAAATATTTCCCTGGTGGTGAGAGCCTTATAAAACAAGAACACATGCTTGTTTATTCTAAGGAGCAAGATCGCAGGCATTTTGTATTTTTCGATGGAGATCAGAAAAAATCTAAAATAGATATTGCAGATTTATCTGATAAAGATAAAGAAATTGAAAGCTTAGAGTCTTTTGTTAAAAAGGTTGTAGGTGAAGCTATTAAATTTAATCATGACAGTGGGCGGCCTGAACAGAAAATCGATTTGATGTTGAAGTACCTTGAATACCACCATGATTGTGTTTTTTACTTACCTAAAAACATTCCTGAAGAAATTATATGGGATGACGATGTCCTGGAAAGGGCTGATTTAAAAGGTGAGGAAAAAGAAAAAATAAAGAAACTGAGTAAATATAAAGAAAAATTTAATTTATTTGCAGAATATAATTCAGGTAATAATACAGCTCAGTATCAAAAAAGTGCATTCGAATATTTTTTAACCCGGTGGATAGATAAGGAAAATGCTGATTATATAATTATTGAATCTATGATAGATGAAATAAAGAAAATTTGATTTAAATAAATGGGACCAGAATACAATGGTTTCTAATATTAAAGAAAGTGGTATTGCAGTAATTAAATGTCAGATAATATAAAAATATATGACAGTGCATCAAGTAAGGTTCTCTCGATAAAGAAACTTGTTGATATTTATCGTGATCAAGGTGTATCACGAATTTATTACAAACTTCTCTCTCCGAACGATAACAGCAAAAACCAACCTTACATGGCTGGGCATCTAACTGATTTAGCATTTTTACCAACGGGTGAAATTACAGAAACATCATCTACTTCAAATAAACAAAAGAACAATAAAAGAAAAATTAAATATCTTGTAGCATTAGATTTCTATTGGTTATCTTCTGATGGAAAGTTATTTCCCGCTCCTGATGCAAAACTAATTTATTATCCTCAATACCCTGAAGTCCGCCTCTCCGGTTTTCTTGCAAAAACACAATTTGATAATGGTGGCTGGATGGACCCATATAAAAATGGCCGTGCAGAAGGTCGAGTGCTTTTTTTCGGCGTGAAAAACTCAGGAGAAATTATTACATATCTTGCAACACCAGAATCTCGAATATCAAAAGAAATACATGAATATCCTGCTTTAGCGTTGACAGGTGTTTTTAATGAGCTTCTTACATCAGAACCACAGGATAAGCGTTCATCGAGAGATCTATTAATTTCTGAATTAGCAAGAATTCATAATAAAGAATGGATAGGTAGTAAAAGACTTGATACTGACGGAAATCTAAAAGATTACAGAGCTCAGAATGGCGGTGGGTATACTCTTGAAGCTGAACTAGGTGTTATTCCAAATGGTATTGCTGAACCCGACTTTAAGGGATGGGAAATTAAACAGTTTGGGGTGAAAAAATGTCACCTTATAAATTCTAAACCACTTACTATTATGACGCCTGAACCAGATGGTGGATTATATTCAGACGAAGGTGCAGAAGCTTTTGTGCGTAAATATGGTTATACCACACAAGAAAAACCAGGTAGATATGATTTTACAGGTAGGCATTTTGCAAACCAAGCTTGTGATAAGTCGGGTATGACTCTTCAGACAGTTGGTTTTGATAAGGAAAGTGGGATGATTACAGATGCATCAGGCTCTATTGCATTGCTTGATAATTTTGGAAACCCTGCATCAATCTGGACATTCGCAAAAATAATGGAACACTGGAAACGTAAACATGCAAAGGCTGCTTATATACCCTCACTTTCTACTTCAGTAAATGGCCAGTATCGCTCATACCATTACTGTAATAATGTCCGGCTTTTTACCGGAACCAGTTTTACTAAATTATTGCAGGCTATTAATGATCACCATGTTTACTATGACCCTGGAATTAATATCAAAAATGCGGACACGAAACCTGTGACAAAAAGACGGAGTCAATTCAGAATAAAATCAGCTGAACTTGAAAATCTGTATGACTCACTGGAGCAAGTGGATGTGCTGGAAAATTGACCAGAATTGGCGGTTGTTCCTCTGGGTCAAATGAGTGATAATTTATCACTCATTTGACCCTTGGAGATTTCATGGAACAGCAAGCTGAAGATCTTGAATTACTTGAAAAAGTACTTGAGATATATGACCAGAAACAGATTGCTGAACATTTGAATAGTCTTGGCAAAAATAACAGGAATAGAGAAACAATAAATCGATGGTTAAAGGGTAAGTTACCGCCAAAACTAACTCATGTTGAATTTGAGCATCTCAAATCATTACTACCTGTAGCCGCAAAATCTAATAAGCATGATTTTACTTTTATCGATCTGTTTGCAGGAATTGGTGGCATTCGCAAAGGCTTTGAGGCAGTGGGTGGTAAATGTTTGTTTACCAGTGAGCGGGATAAATATGCCATTAGAACCTATAAAGCCAACCATTACTGTGATCCGGATGAGCATACTTTTAATGAAGACATCAGAGAAATAACTCTGAGTGAAAATTCATCAGTTAGTGATAGGAAAGCCTATCATCACATTAATAATAAAATTCCGGATCATGACGTCTTGTTGGCTGGTTTTCCATGCCAGCCTTTTTCATTAGCAGGTGTTTCTAAGAAAAACTCATTAGGTAGAAAGCATGGCTTTGAGTGTGATACCCAGGGTACGCTGTTTTTTGATGTAGCACGTATTATTAAAGCTAAACAACCAGCAGCATTTCTCTTAGAGAATGTTAAAAATCTGAAAAGCCATGACAAGGGTAAAACCTTTAAAGTTATAACTGACACGCTTGATGAATTAGGTTATTGGGTATCTGATGTTGAGTTTAGCGGGCCAAAAGATCCTAAAGTAATAGATGCACAATATTTTGTGCCACAGCATAGAGAGCGAATTGTTCTGGTAGGTTTCAGAAAAGATTTAGGTGTTCATAAAAGATTTTCATTAAGTGAGATTGAGTTTCCTAATTATGTACCAGATTTTAGAGATATTCTGGAGCCCGCTCGAGAAGTTGATCCAAAATATATTTTGACTGAAAAGTTATGGGAGTACCTATATAACTATGCGATTAAGCATAGAGAAAAAGGTAATGGATTTGGTTATGGATTGATGAGAAAGAATAAAAAAGTAGCCCGAACTTTATCTGCGAGATACCACAAAGATGGATCAGAAATTCTTATAGACAGAGGGTGGAGTGATAAAAAAGGATTTAAAGATAAAGATAATATGAAAAAAAGACCCAGAAGACTCACACCAACAGAATGCGGAAGGTTAATGGGGTTTAATGAACCAGGTGGTTCTGATTTCATAATCCCTGTTTCTGATACGCAGGCTTACAGACAGTTTGGTAATTCAGTTGCAGTACCTGTTTTTGAAGCAGTCGCTAAGCTGATGCGTAAACGCATCATAAAAGCAAAAAAAATATTGAAGAGTCCAGATAAAGTAGCATGACCAATATGCTATGACTGATGTACATACAAAAAAGATACGCAGCAAGAATATGGCTGCGATCAAAGGAAAGAATACTAAGCCCGAAATTAAAATCGCCGAAGCACTTCGTGAACGAAAAATAAAATTTAAAGTACACGTCAAAGAGTTACCAGGTAATCCTGATTTTGTTCTTAAAGATTTTGGTACCGTCATTTTTGTGCAGGGGTGTTTTTGGCATGAGCATCACTGCAATCTTTTTCATTGGCCTAAGACGCGTAAAAAATTCTGGAAAGAAAAAATTCATAAAAACCTATTGAGAGACAAAAGGAATGAAGGTCTTTTAAAACAAGAAGGCTGGTGGGTTTTGAAAATATGGGAATGTGCTCTTAAGGGAAAGAAAAAAATGGACTTTGATGTTTTAATGGATAAGGTAGAACATTGGATACGATATGAGAAACGAAATAAATCTTTTTCCAGAAAATAAAAGGTAGCAGTGTGATTTTAACCTCAACCAATTAAAAATTTCATCTTGATAAGAGATGAGGTAGACAATATGGTTTGGGTTATTAAATAAATTTAAAGGGCTTAGGCCCATTATCCTATGAAAAATAAACCGTCCCAGAAAACTGCCCCAACCGTCTTGACGTTAGACGATCTCGCAAAATGTGCAAACTACTCGTTAATGGATACGCTTAATTGCGACCCTGAGGCGAAAGCAAGCGGCGCTGATCACGCACCACGACAAGTTTTCACGGGACATTATGTCCCCGTTAATCCCACGCCAATCGTTGAGCCCGAGTACGTCGCGCACAGTAAAAACTTTTTCCATGAACTTGGCTTTGCCGACAGCATGGCAGAGTCAGCCGATTTCGTGCGTATGTTTACCGGCGACCTCTCGCACGTTCCGGCGCCGATGCGCAAGGTGGGTTGGGCCAGTGGCTACGCACTTTCCATCTTCGGTACCGAATACACCCAACAGTGCCCGTTCCAAACCGGCAACGGCTATGGCGACGGTCGCGCCGTTTCTGT
>Ga0316209_1003730_pt1 | contig 10003 bp, 7 predicted proteins | sample 6monopyrite_MG_FD_204945 | JGI IMG/M metagenome (GOLD analysis project Ga0316209, IMG submission 204945) | Microbial mat bacterial communities from mineral coupon in-situ incubated in ocean water Damariscotta River, Maine, United States -... | ecosystem: Environmental > Aquatic > Marine > Coastal...
GAGTTTATGTTCAGAACTTGAGTGCTCGAAATAGAATAAAAACCCCTCATCTGCCATAAGCCGGGTTACAAATTCATAATCCGTCTCCAGATATTGGATACAGTGTTCGCGTTTAATCTTGCCCGCAGGCATGGTGGTATTGATGCGGCTTTCGGACAGAACACTCTTGATAATTTCTGATGTTTTTTTATTTTCGAAAATTCTAAAATTAGATTTCTTATTCAAAAACCAGAGTGAAGGTACGAGTTCGACAACATAGCGGCGTACCCCGCTATAGGCATCAGTATCCTGAATTTTTAGACTGTTTACGATCCCGTGTATATAGCGGGATTCATTATCTTTATCTATCTCGGAATAGTTAACACAAAAGCTAACGTCCTGACCAATGATATCAGTAGCTTTTATTTCGTCATCTATATTGGATTCAAGAACAAGTTCGTAATGAAACAGTTCAGAGATTGCCTCATGCCCTGAGAAAGAAACAAGAGTAAAGCCCTTGTCTGCAAAATCATTAAACTGTAAGTAAGGCATAGGCCGATCTCAAACAAAATGAGGGCGCCATCGCATGCAATGACACCCCCACAAAAAAATCACATTCAAACAAATGACTATAGTTAGATTGACTTGGCAGTCTCCATGTCATAACCCGCTGGGATTGGGTCGCCCAGCTCACCAGTCTCAAGAGTAGGTGTATATGTCATCGTGATCTTGGTAAAACTCAGGGAAATAGTCTCCGTTGGCCGATCACCACCGCTGCTGACTGAGTAACCAGAGAGCATGCAGTTTTCCAGTTCATACGACATAAATGCTTCAACTGCCTGGCCAGTCTTACAGATATCGATTGTTACAGTCTTGCCATCACCAGTACATGCTTCGGTAAACAGATATGGGCTAGCCTCGTCCATACTCTTACTCACTGTTATTTCACTGATACTTGGCTGGCTTGACTCACGGTCTGCAGCCTTACCAATTTCTGATGAAATTGCTCGACCAATACCCCACTGCAAAGAATCGACTTCAATCCAGTCCGCGTGGCCCTCTTCTGTCACATTGCCAGTAATACCTTCAATTTCCATGTAAATTGCCATTTACTTTTCCTCAACAGTTAATTGTCATTAATAGTATTTACAACCGAGCAGTGAGCCCTTATCAAACAAACTTTGTGGCTAATGATCAAGCAAGGTCAATTAACATTGACCCATCATCAGCCGTATCTATTACAACCTTCTTCATTGCCTTACCCTCTGCAATCATGCCTAGAAATTCGGCAGAGAGTCTTGGCAACAAATTCCCTTCAAGAATATGATCAATTATCCTGGCGCCGGTATCAACATCCTGACAACGTGCAGCGATCGTGTCAACAAACTGATCAGTGTAAGTAATCTCGGCGTTATAGTTTTCTCTCACACGCTTTGCAATTTTCCCCAGCTTCAGGCGAATAATCTTTGACAAAGCCTCATCGTGGAGTGGGAAAAACGGCACTACTGTTAAACGCCCCAGAAATGCAGGTTTGAAATGCTCCAGTAAATCAGGCTTGAGCGCCTCCAGTAAACCTTCTTCATCCGGCATCAGCTCGGGGTCGGCACAGAGTTTGGTAATCGTATCAGTACCGACATTGGATGTCATAATAACTATAGTATTTTTGAAGTTAATATCGCGCCCTTCACCATCTTTCATCATGCCCTTATCAAAGACTTGGTAAAAGATATCCTGAACACCCGGGTGCGCCTTTTCCATCTCATCCAGTAAGACCACGCTATAAGGCTTGCGGCGCACGGCCTCAGTTAACACACCACCTTCGCCATAACCGACATAACCTGGAGGTGAACCCATCAACAACGATACTTTATGCTCTTCCTTGAATTCTGACATATTAATCGTTGTGAGGTTTTGCTCACCACCATAAAGCAAGTCGGCAATAGCCAAACCGGTTTCAGTTTTACCCACGCCGCTGGTACCCACCATCAGATATACCGCTATGGGTTTGTTTGGATCGGTAAGTTTGGCACGTGAGGTTCGAATACTTTTGGCCAGAGAATCAAGCACATGTGATTGGCCAATGACCCGACGCTCAAGCTGTTCTTTTAGGCTCAGCACAGACTGTATTTCGTCACTCACCATCCTGCCGACTGGAATACCGGTCCAGCTGGCAATGACTTCAGCAACCGCCTGACCATCAACACAGACATGTGTTAAAGGTGATTCACCCTGTATTTTAGCCAGCTGCTCGTCGAGCCCCTTCAGTTTCTCTTTCAGATCCTCGACCTGTTGATCAGACAGCGTCTCTGCCTTTTCATCCTTCTTGTCACTATCCTTGCTTGCTTCAAGTTGATCGCTTACCTCACGAACCTGTGTCACCAGCTCTTTCTCACTATTCCATTGCGTGTTCAGTTCATCCAGGTGTTTAGTGAGCTCTTCTTTTTCATTCTGATTTGCCCCCAGCTCATCCTCATGCGGGCGTCCGGTCAACATCTCACGCTGCATTATTTCAGCTGCCACATCCAGTTGTTCCAGACGACGCTGGCAATCTTCAATGGCGGCAGGGGTTGAACTCTGGCTAATGGCCACCTTGGCGCAGGCTGTGTCCAAGACACTGACACACTTGTCAGGCAAATGACGGTCGGAAATATAACGATGGGAAAGCCGCACGGCTTCAATCACAGCCTCATCAAGCACACGCGTTTTGTGATGTGTCTCAAGGGTACCTACCAAACCACGCATCATCTCGATTGCTGACTGCTCACTTGGCTCCTCCACCTTCACCACTTGGAAACGACGAGTCAATGCTGGGTCTTTTTCAAAGTACTTTTTATACTCAGACCATGTAGTTGCTGCCACGGTACGTAACTCGCCTCTGGCCAAGGCAGGCTTCAATAGATTGGCAGCATCATTCTGGCCAGCCTGACCACCCGCACCAATCAGGGTGTGTGCCTCATCGATAAACAGGATAATCGGCTGGGTAGAAGCCTTAACTTCATCGATAACAGAACGAAGACGGTTTTCGAATTCCCCCTTCATACTGGCACCAGCCTGCAGCAGGCCTAAATCCAGTGTGCGGACACAAACGCCTTTCAGTGCATCTGGGATGTCATCATTGGCAATGCGTAATGCAAAGCCTTCAACAACAGCTGTTTTGCCAACACCGGCCTCACCGGTCATGATCGGATTGTTTTGCCGCCGACGACTTAGGATATCAACGATCTGGCGTATCTCTTCGTCACGGCCAAGCACCGGGTCTACGCCTCCCTGTTTAGCCTTGGCTGTCAGGTCAACTGTGTATTGGTCAAGCGCAGGGGTCTTGCCACTGCCACTAGGTAATGCTGCACCGGGCTCAGCAGAGGTGGATGCCGTATAGGATTGTTGTGCCTCGACACTGTTGGCCACAATAGATGGCAGTTCCTGGCGCAATGTTTCAGGGGAAATTTTTTCAAATTCTTTTGATATATCACGCGCTAAACGCGCTAAAGAGTCATCAGACAACAGCGCACAAAGCAGATGGCCACTGGTTGTTTTCTGGGCACCGAAATCCAGTGAGGCCATTACCCAGGCTTCACGGGCAAGGTCAACAATACGAGGCGAAAGTGCCGGTGGACGGGCATTGCCACGCTTGAAACCATCAAGGCTTGTCGCAAGATCAGCCCCCAGCCTGGCCAATTCCACATCGTAATGATTAAGAATCGCCAGCAGTTCCGTATCCGACTTATCCAGAAGCTTAACTAACCAGTGTTCTACTTCTACGTCGTAATGCGTCCGCGTAAGACATAACCCGGCAGCTGATTCCAAAGCATCACGGCTCATGTCGCTCAGCTTGCCTACCAATGACCGCAAATCAATTTGAATCATTTGTTGCTACCCCTATCCGTGTTCCAAGCCTCATAAATTAAGTATCCACAACTATATACAAGCCGTCAACATAATGCCTACAAGCCCTGACTGGGCAAATGAATCTCAGTTAGCCGCCCCTCATCCGGGGCCTGACTGCCACTAATTAACCACGTATTCCAACCAAGATTTGAAGGTTTAGTACCAGCACCTTTCAAACGTGCACATGACGCTGCGCTAAAATCCAGTTTCATTTTTAAATCAAATTTCACATTGGGGCCAATATAGCCCCTGGAAAACTCACAAAGCGCGTGAAGTCCTTCACTGCCAGGCTTAATCAGCTCAAACTCTTCTTTGTTTAAGGGCCCGATAACAATGCGAAAACGGCTTTCCACGCAATAAACACGCTTACCTAAGATAGCACTGAAACCGAGCCTATTATTTTGTCCCGTTCGACCATCGCCATTCCCCAGTACTACAACATCATCTTCATATAAATCGCCCCACTCACCAACAAACTGTTCGATATTTACGGGAACCCTGAAACAGTCCGCCAACAATTCAGCCAGTGCTACCGGCGACCGCTGAGACGAAGCATATACTCCGCCAAAAAATAAAATATTCTCTGCACTACTTATAGTGTCTTGGGTGTCTGTCGAGGTAGCACGTCGACCCACGAGAGCCAATAGCGCATTCGTAATTGGGTCAACACTATTGGGCTTTCCATGAACCTTATGTGCCTCATAGTTAAAGGGTAGACGATGTTTCTGCCAGGCACGATAAAAAAGCGAAATTGCGCGATGATTAAACAGGTCATAGAAATCTCGCATGGCAGAGTCTTTGGCACGTTGACGCTGCAGCATAAATTCAGTGTAATACGCTGGCAGCGCGCCATTCACCCCTGCCACCCCCATAAAACCCACTTTTATTTTATGGCCCACAGCTGTAATATTTTTGTCATCTGCAATATCGATAACATCAGAGCTGGAATAAGCCATCGACAGCGGTGATGAGAATTTAACCAGCTCTCGATCAGGCAAGGCATCAGAACCCACCGGCTCCAGTATTGTCGCCTCAGATTTATCGCGACCGAAAACATTCTGAATCAGGCGAACTGCCTGAAAGAATGAAAATCGCCACGGCTCTTTGTAGAGCCTGCCGATTAAGCCAGTTGCTTTTCGCCCGCTCTGGGTGGCCATTTTCTGATTGGAACCTCGCGATTTGGGCTAGTTAAAATCAAGCGTGTAAACGAATTAATGGGGGCAAACAAGGCAAAAAAGCGCTCAAGAACACATCCGAAGAGAAAAAAACCGCTGGACTCAAAACGACTCTCATCGATAAAGACTGTTATCTCCAGCCCCCTGCACATCCCTCCAACAAAACCACTGCCAGTGACTCTGGATAAAATCTGCCGGCTTTTAACATCCAGTATTCCTTCAATCAACATGTTACTGGAAGGAGAATCATCAAAGTTATACAACTTGAGCATTTCCTTCAGCACAGCAGCTGAATCAGAACCACCAAGCATAGAGCTGTAGTTTAGATTCAAATGGGAAATCAATCGCCAGCGCAGTTCATCGTCCACATAAATTCTTTTAGTCTGCGTTGGCGCGGTCAGACATAACACTGACTCAAGCGGTGCCTGGCTACTTACCAGGCTTAGTAATGGTTGCCCACCACCATATGGAAGCCTTGCCGGAAGGTCACGGTTCAGACAGGTTGTTTCCATCGACAAGGTCCAGCCATCTTTTTTAACTGTCTTAAAACTTAAATCGACCAGAGACATATACATTTCTGTGCCGGCATCGAGGTTATTTTCACCACCCTGCTCCGGCACCCTGCGTGTGGCATGCCAGTACATCGCCTTTTGCCCGTTTGTCGCATGACCAAAGCCATAAAACGGCTCAAACTCCAGTGTCTCATCGGTATGAGAGGTAGCAACCACAGAGTCAATACTATAGATTTCCTTGGATAGAGGGCGACTGGTATCAGCTGATATGTGATATTCCTCTGCTTGATGCGTCATCCGCACCGGCTCTGCCCGCTGTTTAAATAAATTAACAACTGGTGCACAGCCCAAGGCAAATGTTTCTGCAGAAACACCTCTTTCCAGCTCTGTTGACTCACTATTAAAATAGAAAAACAGTTCGATCGTCTGGCCACGATTCAGAAACGCATTTGCGTCAAACCCGGCAACATCAAAAAAGAGAAATTTCTGCGGAAATACAAAATATTCCGTTAACAACCTATACCCCATGAACGAGCGTGACGAATACGGCAACATCCCTTCATCAGCACCATAACCTACCTGACAAACACAGGACTTATCCATAAACAGCGCCTGAAAGTCATCCGCACCATCGGCAAGCGCAACCGTATTAAGCTGATTAAACAACATTGTATAAAGCTGATTAACGTGGGTGCTTTCGCCTTTCAGGTAGAAACGTATTTTTTCCGGTGCCAACTCCTGAAAAGTCATTTTTTCATTTTGGCAACACAGCACCAGCCTCAGTACTGATTTGGCACCTTTGCTCATCGGGTGATTTGGTGCGGCATAAGCCCCACCCATGAAATTCGCCTGAACTACCGACAAAGGCAATAATTGCACATCGCTGGTGGTACGAAAATAACAAGGCTCACCATCGATCTCTTCTGTTTTTATTTCAGTCCCTTTTGGCACTGTAGTTGCCTCACCTAAACTTTCAGGTGGCACCATCTGCACAATAGACATAGATGGGATAGGAGCGAGGTAATGCGGATATAGCACACCTAACATTGCCTCGGTAAGCTCAGAAAAATCATCATCCAATTTCTTGCTAATTCGCGCATTCATATAGGCGACGGACTCGACCAGGCGACCGACATGAGGGTCTTCTATCGAGTCTTCTCCCAGTCGCAAACGGCTTGCCACCTTGGGATAGCGTTTAGCAAACTCTGCGGCTGAGCGCCGTATATAGCTCAGCTCTTTGTTGTAATACTTCAGCAGGCCATCAATCACTATCCAAATCCCTCACCCTGAAGTTTTGCGTTACCAGCACCAAACTTGAATCGAAAACGATTGGTTTTACGGCTGGCTGAACATTGAGCAGAGCATCAATGCGAAAATGCAAAGTCCGATCATATTCATTGTTTGCTTCAACCAGTTCTACATGAACAGATTTAAAACGAGGCTCGAAAAAAGAAATAGCCCGCTCCAACAATTTACGAAACTTTTCTTTCTCGTTATCTGAGGCTAGATTATTGCCTGAGAAATCAGGAATTCCATAATTAATGGCAGAAAACTCCAACTGATCCAAATCATCGGAAAATTCATGACATGGCAAACGTGTATTCAAAAGATTCTCAAGATCCCGACGAACAGATTCACGCAGTTCCCTGAGCAGCTGCGAACGGGACATATCAAACTCTTCAGACACACCAGGATTCAGGTCGATCAGACGATCGAATATCGAAGGTACCAGCGGTTGTGTAGAAGTAGGACGAGCCATTAATTGTTTGCCTGCCTGAAATTCATTTATTCATTAAAGCTCAATTCATTCAACTCCATAATCGAAACAGCATCGTCTCCGACCAGGAACAGTCTTTGACCGACACCCCGCATTGGCTCAGTCTCATTGCCAAGCCAATCGGTTTCACGTCCCAGACGCTGGGCCTCAGTGACACTTACATCATCACCTTGATAATAGGTACATGGGATATAGACATCACCCTCTGCGTGCTCGATTTTAGTTTCCAGGGTTACACGACGCCATAAAAGATCCAGCGGGCGTTCAGGGGCATGAAACTCAATATGACTCACCAATTCAAAAGGTACCCAGTAATATTTACCGGTACTGGTTAAGATTTCGAATACCGCTGGGGTTCGATCATCAAGATCACGAAAATCGCTGAAAGATTGTCCGTTGCAGACACCAGAGAGAGGCTGACGCTTATCTTCCACCTCTTCAAGGATCTGCTGGGCTTCCTGAAAATTGCCTTCACGCAAACAAATAGAGGCCTGCAAATACTTCTGCATCTGGGTGTCCGGTTCGACCAAAACCTCTGGCACTCGCCCCTGAGAAAAGAATTGCTCACGAGCCTCTTCAGCACGAATCAGCTGTCGGTATAACGAAACGCCCATCGCCTGCTCTGGGGTTTGGTGGGCAATCAGGTCTAACTGCTTATCAGCTCTTTCAAGCGCACCCTGAACAATCATTAATTCACATAATAAACCGCGACTTTCCCGATCCGTCGGCTTTTTCTTTACCACCTCAATCAGTGATGCAACCGCATCATTCAATTGCCCTGCTTGATATAATTCATGAACGTTCATTAGATCCCCTTACGAAACTCTGGCTTCCGCCAGCTCTGTTACCAGTTTAATCGCCGAAACCATCTGATCATGTTGCATATGTGGTTTTAAATAGATAGCACACGAAAACACACCCGACTTGCCCGCAACCTCTTTGACTTCGACTCGCCCCTCGGCAAGTGGATGCTTTGCCTTTAATTCCAATGACGCATCCGGATTGTTCATCGTATATTTTCGCAGCCATTTAGACAGATATCTTTGCACATCTTCAGCTGTAGAAAAGGCACCAACTTTCTCACGCCCCATCACTTTTATGTAATGGGCAAACCTGGAAGTACACAACATATAGTGAAGCATCGCTGACATGCGGGCATTCACTGTAGCCGCCAAAGTATCATAGGCCGGTGCTTTGTGTAACGATGGGTTACTATAAAAAACAGCGTATTTCGTACCCTTGCTATGACACAAAGGCATAAAACCATAATCACTCAAGATCTTTTCAAGCTCATCCGTTATCAGAAAATCTGTGGTGATTTTATTTACCGCGCCGACAGACTCCGTTGCATAGCTTTCTATCGGTAAGTCAGAGACAACACCGCCACCATCAACACCGGCGCCAGAGCCGCGAATATCGGTAAACCAACCGCCTTGGGCAAATGCCCTTCCCAATACAGCGCCATAGGCATAACAGGCATTGCCCCACAGATAACCGGAGCCATCAGGTTTTGTCACCTCCTCCTGAAAGACAAAGCCATCGTGGCGAAAATTATCTGTCGTATAAGGCAAACGCATCAGAATTTTTGGCACGGTAACGCCGACAAAGCGGCTATCAGGCAATTCTCGCAGACTATTCCACTTTACATACTCTGTCTGCTCAAAAATCGCCTCGAAATTAAGCGGCAAACCAAGTTCTGAGAAGTGATCCAGCCCAAATATTGAGGGCGATGCACCGATGATAAACGGCGCAAAAGCCGCTGCGGCCACTTGAGACATCTCCCGCATGACAAACATATCATCCTGGGCATGGCCATCAGCGACACGATGTCTGATTTCATAATCGCCTAACAACACACCGTAGGGCTGACCACCTGACATACCAAACTCTTCATTGTAAATCTTGCGAAAAATCTGGCTCTGATCAAAATCTATGGCGCGTTCAAAATCCTTGGTCAACTGTTTCCATGAAACGTTTAATACACGCACTTTTACCTTACTGACTTCGTCTACTTGCCCAAGCAGGTATAACAAGCCACGCCAGCTGGCTTCAAGTTTCTGAAATTTTGAATGATGGATAATTGTGTTGACTTGGTCATTGAGAAGTTCATCGATTGAGACAATGCAACGATCAATTGCCTGCAATAATTCATCTTTACTCAATAGCACCTGGATGTTTGCCATTGCAAAAAAGGCTTTCAACTGGGCTTCAAGCGAACCTGCATTGCACAGTCCGTCAATAAGAGTATTATCTTGAAGCCTTGCTTCTTCAGTCACATCCAGAACTGAAGCGAGCGTACTACCAGCAACCGCCATACTTTGGGTATCCTAAAATAAAAACGCCCGGAACAAAGCTCCAGGCGTCTGCTTATATTTCAGATCAGCCGGTTTGCGGTATGCGCGCTACCAGACGTAGCGAAGCTGTAAGCTCCTCCATTTGCAGCCATGGACGTAACCACGCAACAGCATTGTAAGAACCGGGAGCTCCAGGGATCTCCTTAACTTCAACCTTGGCTTCTGCTAGCGGGAACTTGGCTTTAAGCTCAGGACCGGAATTGGCGTTAGCGTTAACATAACCCTTGATCCATTTGTTCAGCCATAATTCAGCATCACTTGCTTCCATAAAGGAACCAATTTTATCTCTAGCCATCACTTTCAGGTAATGCGCAATTCGTG
>Ga0316209_1003731_pt1 | contig 10002 bp, 11 predicted proteins | sample 6monopyrite_MG_FD_204945 | JGI IMG/M metagenome (GOLD analysis project Ga0316209, IMG submission 204945) | Microbial mat bacterial communities from mineral coupon in-situ incubated in ocean water Damariscotta River, Maine, United States -... | ecosystem: Environmental > Aquatic > Marine >...
TATAATTGCATCTAAAATCAAGAAAATACCGCAAAAAACAATGATAGAGACGCCAATTTATGCGGCGGGGCGCCTATTTGCTTTTTAAGATGTCCTGAAATCAAGCATGCAACAGCCCCTATAGATGAATTACCGCAGCTATTTAATGTCCTCATCGGTGAAATGAGTCTTGTAGGACCACGACCGCTTTTAGAGAATGAAATTGAGTATTATGGAGATAAGATAGAAGCTTATAACTCGGTAAATCCTGGAATTACGGGTCTATGGCAGGTAAGCGGACGCAGTGATCTGGCCTTTGAGCAACGCGTATATCTAGATCGTTGGTATGTACGTCATTGGTCTATTTGGACAGATATGGTGATTATTATAAAAACTATTTTTGTTGTGAGTAACCGCACTGGCGCTTATTGATTAAAATACAACATTGTTACACAATATCTATTGAAGTTATTATTTTAATAGTCACGTAAGATTTATTGTAAGAATAATTACTAAATCTTACTGCGTACGAAATACTGCTAAAAAGGTATTTAAATATGATTTACTACTTATTATTTTGTGTTATTTGGCTTATATCTATTTTCGTTTTTATATCTTTTATGGTCGGAGCAAAAAAACTTAATAACAAAGCTTTAAAACACAGTAAAGCATCTCCTGATATTTAAGAATAATTTAAAAGTAATGTAATATATTTTATAAATGTTTTACACTACATACTTAACGGTTCCTCGACTTTACAGAAAAGCAATTACACATTTATTTTTAAATGCTGTTATAACTAATTTACTTAAACCATTTATAAGAAAACAATCAAATGCAGAAATGATTGAGGGTTTTACTAAACGTTATACCAATAATAACTTATGCCAATCATATCTTGATGGAGCTGTTAATTGGTATTTAGACCCTATACATCATTGTGAAGCACATTTATCTGAAATACCAAACACGGCCGATACATTTGTGCTTGATATTGGGTGTGGCCCTGCATCAATTTGTTATTGGCTGAGAACTAATAACTATAAATGGCAATATATTGGTGTGGATATTATAAAACAGGTGGAAAAATATATAAAACCTCTTAATAATGCATCTTTTATATCTAAAAAAATTGAGAACATAACCATTGATGATTTACCACAAAAGCCAGACATAATTTTTGCCGTTAACTCCCTTTGCTACATAAATGATATAAAAGATACATTGGAAAACTTATTCAATATCTCAAAACCCGAAACCAAGCTTATTATAATAGATTTATACCCCTCACTGTTTTGGGATAAAAAATCAATAGCAAACTTAAGATCAGCTCACAATCTTCAGAAAATTCTTAGTGAAACAGGCTGGATAACAAAAAAGAAGTTAATATTAAGCATCTATAATATCGCCAATATACCAATTATGAGCATATCACATAGCTTTTTATGTGAACGATCTTAATTTATGATTTTTTAAATATTGATAGCCACATTACCAGTCTGCGGGTTCACAGCATCACGCCTGTTTATAAGCTTATTAAGTGCGTGAATATACGCTCGCGCACTAGCTACAAGAGTATCTGCATCGGCGCCTGAGCCACTGATAATTTTACCATTTTCTTCTAAGCGCACAGTAACTTCGGCTTGCGCATCTGTACCGCCAGTTACTGCATGTACTTGATAGAGCTGTAACTTGGCATCTTTATGCGGACATATTGCGCGAATAGCCTTAAATATTGCATCAACAGGACCATTACCTTCAACCTTCTTACATATTGCTTTACCATCAACATTCAAGCACAAATCCGCAGTTTGTGGCCCTGAAGTTCCTGCCATTACTTGCAGTGATGCAAATTGAATAATATCATCTTTGCTTATTATTTCATCTTCAACCAAGGCAATTAAGTCATCCTCGAATACTTCTTTTTTTCGATCTGCTAAATTTTTAAATCTTGCAAAAGCATCATTTAAAGCGTTATCCCCAAGCTCAAAACCTAGTTCCTTTAATTTCTCACGAAATGCATGGCGCCCCGAATGTTTACTCATAACAAGCTTGCTTTCCGTAAGCCCAACGGTTTCAGGTGTCATAATCTCATAGGTGTCAGCATTCTTAAGCATACCATCTTGGTGAATACCGCTGGCATGGGCAAAAGCATTAGCTCCAACAATCGCCTTATTTGGCTGCACCGAAAACCCTGTAATGGTTGATAGGGTGCGCGATGCCTTAGTTATTTGAGTAGTATCAATATTAGTGTTATATGGCATCAAATCATGGCGCGTACGCAAAGCCATAATCACTTCTTCTAAGGCGGCGTTACCTGCGCGCTCTCCAATACCGTTTATAGTACACTCAATTTGACGCGCGCCCTTAGCTAATCCCGCCAATGAATTAGCAACAGCAACGCCCAAATCATTATGGCAATGCATTGATACTATCGCCTGATCTATATTTGGAACTCTATTGAACAACATTTCAATAGTAGCTGCCATCTCTACAGGCATAGCATAGCCAACTGTATCGGGGATATTAACCGTGGTTGCTCCCGCTTCAATCGCGGCCTCAACGCATTTGCATAGGAAATCATCTTCTGTGCGCGAAGCGTCCTCTGCGCTCCACTCAACATCATTGGTAAATTTACGTGCAAATGTAACGCTATCTTTTACTGCTTCTAAAACATCATCGGGCAACATTTGTAATTTATGTTTCATGTGCAATGGAGAAGTAGAAATAAATGTATGTATTCGTTTAGATTCCGCTGGTTTTATTGCCTCCGCAGAAGCCTCTATATCACCTTTTTTTGCTCGTGATAGACCGCAAATAGTTGCATTTTTTACTATTTTGGCAATTTCATTTACGGCTTCAAAATCACCTTGTGAGGCGACTGGAAAACCCGCTTCTATAACATCAACGCCCATTTCATCAAGAACATTCGCCATTTTAAGCTTTTGCTCTAAATTCATGGCGCAACCCGGTGATTGCTCTCCATCTCTAAGGGTAGTATCAAAAATTATAACTCGGTTAGGATCATTCTTTACTGCTTCAAAGGCTCTACTCATAGCCAAATTCCTTATATCTATATTCAGCGCATAAATTTCTATCGCGCTTTGGTTGTTTTATCAATGTTTGGATTTTTTTAATTCCCCTAAAGCGCAGACATATAAGAATGCCTCATGCTCGCTTAGGGGCGCATAAGCAGAATATCTAGAAGCAGTAATGTATTTATTGGCTTCATGTTCATAACTTACAACTAACAGATTTTAAGCATCAACGTCAAGTGCAGGAGGGTTTGCAGGCTTATAATCAGGTTCGCCACCCTCATTATAAGTATCTCCTCTTTCCTTTATTTGATCAAAATCACCCTTTGAATTACGGCGCCATATCCCGCTTTTATCCTTAGGCTCGAATTCATCAGGCTCTACTATTTTACTATTATCGTCACTTATTTGCTTGCTCATACATCAATCTCCCGCGCTTCTTCAATCAACATAATAGGAATACCGTCACGAATTGGGTAAGCCACCTTAGCCTGCTCTGATATAAGTTCTTGCTTCTCACGATCATAGGTAAGAGGCCCTTTAGTTACAGGGCAAACAAGAATTTCTAATAATTTTGGATCAATTTCTGCGCTCATAATTTTATTCTACCCTTATATTATCAAGAAAACAAAATTGAAGATAATTTGCGCCGCGCTTTTAAAGTAACAGGATCAGCATTGCCTATTGCCTCAAATAATTTAAGCAATTCCTTGCGCGCTGCACCTTCATTCCATTCAGGATCAATTTCTATTGCCTCTAACAATGCTTCCGTAGCTTCTTTCTTTTCCCCATTTGAGAAAAGAGCCAAAGCAAGATCAATTCGTGCCTGATGATTATTGGTATCACTATCTATTTGCGCTTTTAAATCATCAATAGAACCAACAGGCTGATTTTTTGCAAGCTCCAGCGCGGATTTAGCCTGTTTAAAAGCAGAAGTTTTAGATATTTCGTCAGGGGCATTTTGAACCATGGCTTCAGCTTGTTCAACCTGACCAATATCCAAGAAACATCGCACCATACCAACATAGGCATCGGCATTTAGCTGATCTTGTTGAAGAATTTGCGAATAGATAGCATGAGCGCTCCCAGCATCACCTTCGGATAAGGCTTGCGCCGCGCCTTTTAATGCTGCGGGGATATCAATCGCATCAGGCTGCGCGCCATTGGCTGCGCTAATCAATTTTACAATAAACTCTTGAATTTTGTTTTCAGGCTGAACACCCATAAAAGCATCTATTGGCTGTCCTTGAAAGAAACCAAATATAGTCGGCACAGATTGAACGCGTAGAGCCTGCGCAAGTTCTGGATTATCATCAAGATTAACCTTTGCCAACAAAACCTTACCGCCAGCAGCAGTTACTAATTTTTCCAAAACAGGCATAAGTTGCTTACACGGAGCGCACCAAGGCGCCCAAAAGTCAACAATAACGGGAACTTGCATAGAAGCCGCCATAACGCGCTGTTCAAAATCCTGCGCCCCAACATCAAAAATTATATTAGATAGGTCGCTATTAGCAGCGGAAACTTGCTCATTATTTGATGCGCCCAATAACATTGTAACTTCTCCTATTTTATTTGCGCAGACTATATCACGCCCGACGGAAAAGCAAAGTTTTAAGTCTTAAATATACTTATGGTCTTGCTATTAACTCAATGTAATATATTATGAACTTATCCACAGACTGCGTCCCCATATTCTTATTTTTAAAATTTACGATACGAGGCATAAATGCGTTTTATTCCAATGTTTTGGCTGTTATTGCTATTCACTTTAGCAACATTTCCACAGGCTACGTTTGCCAATGATAATGAATTTACAATTCAGCCAGGTGATATATTACATGTAAGTGTTTGGAAGGAAGATGGCATGGATCGCGAAGTTCTGGTTTTGCCTGATGGAACAATTACATTTCCACTAGTTGGTACAATAGAGGTTAAAAATACCACTCTTGCCAATACACAAAATTCTATTAAAGAAAAACTTGAGCCATATATTCCTGACGCTGTTGTTACAGTTGCCATCAACTCCCCACTTGGCCATACAGTTAGTATTCTAGGGCAAGTGAAAAAACCCGGAACAATAGTTATGAGCGGAAATATGAGCGTTCTTCAAGCTCTTAGCCAAGCAGAAGGACTTACCCCATATGCCGATGATGATGACATAGTAATCATACGCAGAACTGAAAAAGGTAAGGAATCCATTGAATATCCTTATGACGATATTACAAAAGGCAAAGACCTTAGCAAAGACATAGATTTAAAACCCGGTGATGTGATTTTCGTTCCAACTTCAGGGCTATTTTAATGGTATATGGCATGAAGCTATGAGGCACTATAATGTCTAGCTATTTTACCAAATCTGGAATTCTAACGGCCACTTTATTTGTGGCCTTTTCTGCCTCGGCCTTTTCAAAAAATATAGATTTACAAGCAAAATTTAGTGAAAAAGCCGTATGGGATTCAAACCCCACATTGCTATCTCAGGATAAAAAAGCATTATATGGATCAACAACAACAGCATCTTTAAGTGCCATCAAAAAAATGCAAAACCGTAGGTTAAGCACAACATTTTCAGGTACTCGTAATCAATTTAACCTCTCTGAATTTAACTCATCTGATTTCAAGGGGTTGGTAGGGGTTTCATGGAACTCCTCAAGATGGGAAGCATCATTTGATGGATCACTAAACTATGACACAACACGTACAAGTGAGATAACCACTTTTGGTCAGAATATTGGCGCGGTGCGGCGTACGTCTTATTTACTAAATCCTAAAATCTCTTACTTAACTTCACTACGCAGTAAAATAGATATTTCCGCCTCTGTCTCTGAATCTAGATATGCATCTTCTGCTTTCTTAAATGATTTCAGAACCTTATCACTTATCCCATCATTCATTTATAATGTTTCGCCTACACAGCAAGCTATATTATCGATTCAAGCACAACGTTATCAATCTCTGGAAAGTCAAGCTTTTTATATTGATAGCATTGGCCCCTCAATCGGCTGGAATTCATCACTTACTCCCAGATTAACAGCGCAATTATCCATAGGTCTTATAGGCTCAAAAACGCTCGGAGATGGGATATTGAGCCAGAATATGGTCTGGAATGATATATTTTCAGCAGCTCTTTTATATAGTAATCAGAAAAATAGTTTAAATATTTCTGCCACAAGGTCGCGCCGCCCCTTTTCAAATGGCACGGAATCTGTTTTAACCTCCATGTCTGTTCAAGATATTTATAATTTTAATGAAAGGTTATCGCTTGATACAAACGCAAAATATCAATTTAACGAGCTACCTGATAACAGCGCAGGAAATCTTGACACGATATTGAGTGGAGAAACAACTCTTACATATAAAAAATCAAAGCAATGGGATATAACAACCTCTTACAAATATAGAAAACAAACACTGACGGGTTCAGATAATGAAGCAGAACAAAATGTCATACGGGTTGGACTATCATATAAACCTATAAGTGGCAGATAATAACTAGAGCAAGAACAATTTATGGAACAAAAATAAGATGAGTACACCAAACCCATATGAATATTTATCCGTATTAAAACGCCAAAAGAAAATATTTCTATTGGTGTCTTTTGCCATTTTCTCCATCTCAGTTATTTTTTCCCTTAGATGGTCAAATTACCGCGCCTTTGCCACCGTAGAAGTAAAGCAGCCTGAAATTTCTATTGATATAATTGAAACTTCAGGACTGAACTCTGCAACTGTAGAAGCTATGGCTGATCTACAGATAAGCCGCATAAGACAAAAAGTACTTTCTACAAATTCATTGGTTGAAATAATAAATAAGCTCAACCTATACCCAAATGCGAGGAAAAAAACTCCGATAGCTTACATTGCAGAAAGCATGAGAAAGAAGGTAAGACTTCAACTGCTTAGTACCTCTCTTGCAAATTCTGCCTCTGCGCGCAAGGCTTCTATTACCCAACTATCCGCGATTGCCTTTGTGATTAGCTTTGAATACAGCGATCCTTTGCTTACGCAACAAACCGTCAATGAGCTAGTATCAAGATTTCTTGATGAGGATTTAAAAGAGCGTCGTAACACCGCAAAAAGGACTTCAGAATTTTTAGAAGCCCAAATAAAATCTCTCTCTAAATCACTAGAAGACCAAGAGAAAAAAATTGCAGAATTTCGCGCTGCTAATGGTGATATACTTCCTGACGCCCTTGCGTTCAATCAACAAGCAGCAGCGGCATTAACAACTAAACTTCAAAACATAGAAAACCAAATTGTATCTAATATTGGCTTGGAGGGAGCTTTACGCGCCCAATTGGCACAAACAGATCCCTATTCCAGAATTATCGAAGATGGGGAAATATTAACAACCCCATCTATACAACTTAGAGCCTTAAAATCACAATATGCGACATTGATGGCTAAATATGGAATGCAACACCCTGATGTTGTCAAAGTAGCGCGCCAAATAGCAACCTTAGAATCTGACATTAACCCAACAGGGCATGTGGCACGCCTTAAATCAAAAATTACAGATATTTCTGCAAGATTAAATACTCTTAAAAATACATATGGAGATGAACACCCAGATGTTATCTCACTTCAAAAGCAACTTGATAAAATGGAAAACCAACTGGTTAATGAGCTAAAGAAAAACACTGGAAATTCTTCAACAAAAATTAAACGTGACGCCGATAACCCCGCTTATTTGCAAATAGTTGCGCAAATAGAAGCCGCCCAAAAGCAGCATAAAGCCTTAACAGCGCAAAGAGATGAACTAAAGCGTCAATCAAAAAATTATAGTAAGGCTATAAAAGACAATCCCGCAGTAGAACAGCAACTAGCCGTATTAACTCGTGACTACGAGAACTCTCTAGTACTTTACCGTGAATTAAAGGCTCGTAAACTAGCAGCGGATATGAATGAAGCTATAGAAAAAGACAGAAGTGGCCGCCGCCTTTCTGTAATAAACTCACCAGAGCTACCACTTAAAACTTACCCTTCAAGAATAATATTTGTACTGGCAGGATTAATACTTTCTATAATCGGTGGACTAGCCAGCGTATTTGCACTTCATATTATGAGCCGTAGTGTTATAGGCCCAAGCCATCTTGAAGCTCTTATCGGTGTTGCGCCACTTGTTACTATACCCAATATAAGAACCCCCAACGAAAAAAAGCGACGTAAAGTTATTAGCTATATAATGTTTATACTGGCCTTCGTTCTAACAATTATTAGTCTTATTATATTCACTCAATCAGTCATGCCTCTAGATGTATTATGGGCCGTTATTTTACAACGTGTTGGACTGTAAGTAATTATGGTTAAAAAAGAGAAAACTATGAGCAATTCACAAAATAATATTACTGTTGATGATTTTAAAAAATCACTAGAAGAACACCGTATTATTGCACATCGCGTCCGCAATAAAGAAGCGGATACATTTCGTTTTCTTCGCACAAAAATACTTCAGGCAATGAGTAAGGAAGGCTATAAGACTCTAGCGGTCAGTAGCCCCAATTATAATGACGGTAAAACAACTATCGCCACTAATCTTGCCGTTAGTATTTCACAAGACCTTAAACAACGAGTTTTACTGGTTGATCTGGACTTACGCACCCCATCAATTGATAAGTTCTTAGGATTGAAATCTAAGCATGGCCTAACGGATTATCTTGAAGGAAAAGCGGAAGTCCAAGACTGCCTTGTGCGAACGCCGTTCAAAAGATTTTCTGTATTCCCTGCTGGACACTCAATAGATGAGTCCTCTGAAACTCTTGGCTCTCCACAAATGGAAAAACTTGCTAAGGAGCTAGCCGAGAGATATTCAGACCGTCTTGTAATATATGATATGCCGCCATTATTAGAGCAAGATGACCCGCTTGTATTCTTACCTCATGTTGACGCCGCCCTGCTCGTTGTTAAAGAAGGCGTAACTACAACTGATGAGATTAAACGCTGCATAGATATTCTCTCATCTTCTAAAGTACTTGGAACTGTTTTAAATTCTGTTTTATAAGAACTGAACCACTACCGACTGGCGTCGGTAGGTTCGTGAGTGGCTAGAAGCCATATCAGTGTTGCACAGAATGATTTTTCAGATGATTGAGTATAATTTCGTTCGTAATATTTCCACTAGTCGTGCAGAAATATCCCCTTGCCCAAAAACGACATCCCCATTACTTTGCAGGCACGTGATACATTACCCAGTTCCTCGGCCAGATTAAGAAGGCCACGCCTGTGTTTTACTATGCGATCATTAGAATTAATCATGAGAGTTACCTCTTTCGTTTTAATGTTGTGTTTCCACCAACATCAAAAACCGGTAACTCTCATCCTTGCAATCCTTATTTATTGCAACGACTGTCAGATTAAGTCGAAACTATTACAGCTAATTCGATATAGAGGGTTATTCAAGGGCATAAACTCTATTCCGTCCCTTATGATCGAGTGGATGAGCGTGTTATGCGGAGACCACCGCGAATATTTCACGTGGTATCCTGCATCTTCTAGCGCCTGCGCAATCAACGGTGTTTTAATATCGCCATCTCCATCATCAAAACCAAACTTAGAAAATGCCTCATTCCAGTTATAGGAGTTTCCGCAAGCTTCACATTTCATGTCTTCCATATTATTTTCTTTTCTTAAATCTCCGGCTCAAAGTCGATGTCTTGAGAAGGATGTTCGAAGCCCATGACTTGATTCTGGCTTTTGCAGTGGGATTTGCTGCGCTCTGCTACGCGGGCTTTCTTCTTTTCGTGAGATTTGAGGTGCGATAAATCGAGGTAGATTCTTGTAGGAAGTGCAACACCGTTAATAATGCGGATGATAATGCTTAAATTCCTTCATGTAAACCTCTCTTGGTGTTTAAAAATTCAGTGATTTTCTTGGTCTTGTGTTGAGCATATGTGATATTTCGTCGAGCCTGTCTTGCGACACATCAGATAAATCGGAGCCTTTGGGCAAAAACTGGCGGATCAAGCCGTTTGTATTTTCGACCGTG
>Ga0316209_1003733_pt1 | contig 9998 bp, 9 predicted proteins | sample 6monopyrite_MG_FD_204945 | JGI IMG/M metagenome (GOLD analysis project Ga0316209, IMG submission 204945) | Microbial mat bacterial communities from mineral coupon in-situ incubated in ocean water Damariscotta River, Maine, United States -... | ecosystem: Environmental > Aquatic > Marine > Coastal...
ACCTTGCCATTTACGCGTCGTAATATTTTTATATTGTTTGAGCTTGCATAGGCATTTAAGCCACCGGCCATCGCTAAGGCCTGCATGACATCTACATAGCGTGTAGCTACATATTCTCCGGCTCGATTCACCTTGCCCACGATATAGATTTTATTATTTTGAATCTGCCTAATTGCAACGGTAACCACTGGATCTGGTATATATTTTTTAATTTTCTGTACCAGTATGTCACTCAATTCAGCCACACTTTTACCTCCAGCCTGTATATCCCCCGCCAGGGGAAAACTCATGCCGCCATCAGGGCGAATAAGTACTTCTTGTTGCAAACCCTCCTCTTTCCATACAGACACATTCAATACATCACCAGGCCCGATTTTATAAGCCGGAATGACTGTAGATTCTTTAGGAGTTGCCGCTATCGTTAGAGAGGCAGATAAGAACAATGTTAATAGACTACGTGTAACCCATTTAATTTGAGTTTTAATATTTATATTCATTAATAACCGCTAATACTATATCCATACAAGACTAGCTATAATAGGCAATGATTGAGGGCGATGCAAAGACTTTAAACCATGAAATTATATTTGTATTTTCTAATATAATTATATATTTACCCATCTAACCCCACCTCTTGCGGACGCCCCAAATGATATCCCTGAGCGTAATCTACTCCCATCTCTTTAAGCAATACCAGTGTCGCTTCATTTTCTACCCACTCAGCTATCACTTGTACGCCCATCACATGCCCTACTTCCACTATAGCCTCAACCATAACCCTATCAACAGGGTCACCCAGCATATCCACCACAAAGCAGCCATCAATTTTAATATAATCAACCGGCAGATTTTTTAGATAGGCAAATGAGCTCAAGCCGCTGCCAAAGTCATCGAGAGAAAAGCGACAACCCTTTGATCTAAGACCATTTATAAATTGTGTCGCCTTAGAGAGATTGCTAATAGCGGCGGTTTCAGTAATTTCAAAACAAACTTGAGTAAGATCCACCTGAAGAGCTTCCGCCTCATTTAAAACGAAGTGCAATAAGCCCTCATCCGCTAGCGAGGTGCCCGATAAGTTAATCGCAACCACTTTTTCCGCAGTCACACTGTTAGCTTGCCCTAAAAACCGAAATACCTGCGAAATCACCCAACGATCTACCGTAGGCATCAAATTATATCTCTCGGCGGCAGGAATAAAGGCATCGGGATCAATAATGTCATTATTTTCATCCTTCATGCGCAATAACACTTCACGGTGGGCACCTGCTTTATCCCCGTCGTTGATAGCCACGACCGGTTGTTCAAATAACACCATACGGTTCTCTTCAAGGGCGCGGGTAATACGCCCCGCCCAATGCATTTGCCCATGACGCTCTGCTAGCATTTCATCTGATGGTTCATAAACATGCACTCTATTACGCCCCATATCTTTAGCGGCGTAACAGGCCATATCAGCGGAGGCCAAAATAGTAGACATATCCATATTGCCTCTGTTTATCCCTACCACACCCACACTGGCACCAATCTCAAATGTTTTGTCATCCCATATAAAGCGAAAGTCTTTTACCGACTGACGTAATTTGTTGGCAACCTCTGTTGCTTTTCTTAATGAACAATTTTCAAGCATCAAACCAAACTCATCTCCACCGAGGCGAGCCAATATATCGCCCTCACGAATGCAACTTTTAAGAATTTCGCCGAGTTGACGCAACAATTCATCCCCCGCTACATGACCGCATGTGTCATTGACGATTTTAAACTGGTCCAAATCGATATAGCACAAGGCATGATGCCGATCTTCAGCGTCAACATTTAATAGCGCCAACTCTAGCTGCTCTTCAAATTTATGCCTGTTATATAAGCCAGTGAGCACATCATGACTTACTTGATAAGATAGCTGGCGATTTAATTTACGTTCCTGGCTGACATCCTGGAATACCATAACGGCACCCATAACATCACCTTCATCATTTCGCATGGGCGCAACTGTGGCTTCTATGGGAATCACCTTTCCATCGTTACGCACTAACGCTGCATGATTTTCCAGCACTTCTACCTGTTTATTCTCCAGGCAAGCTAACGTCGGCGAAGATAAGCGTTCCCCGTCATCTTCATGTACAAGGTGCAATATAGAGCTTAAATTTTGATCTTTTGTATGCTTTGCAGTCACCCCCATAAGCCTTTCTGCTACGGGGTTAAGGTATACGATTGAGTCATTTTCATCTGTTGTTATCACGCCATCCATAATCGAGTGCAGGGTGATTTCCGCCTGAATTTTTTCCTTGATAAGCGCCTTTCGGGAGGCTTCTAGTTCTTGCTGATGATGCAGAATTGAGTCCAGCGCCTCATTTGCGAACTTGGCAAGGTAGCCCAGTTCATCGTTGCGCCTCTCATTAAAACGCACCATCTGGTTTTCATGGGTGAATTTCTGCGCCGAGATCACCATATCCAGAATGGGCCTGGAGAGAACGCGCTTTAAAATTTGCTGCAAGATCATACCAAAGGTGAAAACCAGCCCACCAATCGTTAGCAACATATTTTTACGTGATTGAGCAATCTGCTTATCAACACTCGGCATATACACATTAATTTCAAGCAATTGATAGGCTTCATTCATTGCGCGTTGAATGTAAATCTGGCCTCCAGTGAAAACTTGCTGATCATTTAGCTCTCCGTACGCATAAGTTTGCCCTTCAAATTCAAAACTAAATGCCTCAACAGAGAATCGATCCGACACATGAGAAAACAGGTTCTGAAATTTATCTGACATATATCGATGATCTAGTACATGTTCTTTTTCCTTTGCATATACTTCTTCGAGGCCTTGCTCCAGATAATGGACATTCGCAATATAGCTGTCTTTAATCTGTTGTTCTTTCTCACTCAGTAAGTAAGTCGCGAGTAAAATACCAACCAGCGCCATTCCCCAAAAAACAATACCGGCAACTTTTGCGGGTAAAGAAATATCAATCCTACTAGCCTGAGATTTTTTACTTTGCTGCGTCATCTAAAGCCAACCCAGCGTATTGCAATCAATACCGGGCACACCCCACTCAAACCCGCCCCAAAAATAGCAAAGCCCATAAACCAGGGAAACCACCACAATGCATCTACATATGAAAAACTTACCAGTAAAAATAAGCCAACAACTAATCTCCAAACTCGCTCTGAATCAACGTCAAATTTAGGGTTCGCTACTTGTCCGTGGTTTACATAGCCATTTTGTTGCTTTGTTATATATTTACGTAATATACAAACAACCATAGGTACTCGCTGGTTGGTAATCGCTTCTGCAAACAATAAGCCTATTAGAGCAAACATTAGCCAGCTCAATTCAAAATAAAGTGCAATTAAAATAGCTGCACCAAATAAACCTCTATACGCTCTATCTGTCATCAAGGATTCCTAAAGTCTATCAGCGCTACATAAGTCAGTAATTATGAACATCTGGTATTGAGATTCAATGTCGGTCTGTAGTTACATTCAACTTGAATAAACAATTCTTAACACTACAAATAATAGTGCAGCAATGCTGATTTTTCTCAGTAAACTACGCATACTCGGATGAATTACAGGACAAAACTTTCAACTCTTAAGCGCTCTCGATTAAGCTGCAACCACTGTAAGGCTATAAGAGGAATTGCAGCACACACCCTGCCTGAAACCAGTAAATCATGAATTTCACTATAATCTACAACAATCACCTTAATGTCTTCACCCTCATGTTCCAAACCATGAAAGCCAACGGCCTGCTCGCTATCTATTAAGGCACATAACAGGTAGATCTTTTCAGAGCAACCACCCGGGCTCGAGTAAAATTCATGAATTGCTTCAAAGCTATGTACATCAACACCCGCCTCTTCCTTACATTCACGCTTAGCGACATCAGTAATGGATTCTTCTGGCTCAACCATTCCCGCAACAATTTCTAGCATCCATGGATTATCTTCATTTATTGCTCCTACACGGAACTGCTCAATTAGAACAACCTTATCTTTTGCTGGGTCATATAGTAAAACACCGACAGCATCTCCGCGCACAAAGAGTTCGCGCCTAACCTCAATCTCCCCGCCCTGATAGGTTTGATGACTAAGGTGACATAAATCCACTTTAAAGAACCCCTGATATTTAGGTTCAGTTTTTAATAATTTCCACTTCATGAGATTATTCACCTGTAATGTGAATTACTGATAATATGTAAAACATGACAACATTAAACATTTTACACGATCTAATTGGTACAGAGTTTATTCAGGAAAATGAATCCTGTGTTCTTATAGAAGTTATAGATGAAATGCAGAGTTTAGTTTTTCAATGTAACAGCACTAAAAAAATTCAGTGCAACCAGCATGGAAACGCTCACAGAAAATCGTTACCAACTTACACTATACATTGCCTTAACGAATTTAAGACAGACCTGCACCCTGTACTAAAAAAACTCGTGCCCGAAAATCAGCAACAGCAGCTACTCGACACACTTATAATCACATAACTACTTTATAGTTATAAGCGTTCTACACAATCATGTATAAGCGATGGCCCCTGATAAATAAAACCGGTATATATTTGCACTAAGCTCGCACCTAGCTGTATTTTCTTTTCTGCATTATCAGCACTACTAATACCACCTACAGCAATAATAGGTATTTCACCTTTTAAATGATAAGCCATTACCTGCAACGCGTGATCCGCTTTGTCTTTTAATGGAACACCACTTAAACCACCCTGCTCATCAGCGTGATTTAATCCCTCAACACCCTGACGTGACAAAGTTGTATTACTCACAATCACACCGTCTATTGCATGTTTTTTGAATGCCTCTGCAACCGACTCAATTGCTTTATCATCCATATCAGGTGCAACTTTAACAACTATTGGAACATAACGATCCAGTTGTTTAGTAAGTTCTTTTTGCTTGTTTTTTAAATCACCTAATAAGCTATTTAAGCTATCGCCAAATTGTAAATCACGTAAGCCTGGCGTATTGGGCGATGAAACATTAATCGTCACATAATCTGCATGCTCATATACTTTTTCAAAGCAAATCAAATAGTCATTAACCGCATTATCTTCAGATGTATATTTATTTTTTCCAATATTAATTCCAAGAACACCTTTGAAACCAGAGTTTTTAACTTTCTCCAGAAGGTGATCTACACCTTTATTATTGAAACCCATACGATTAATAATCGCCTGTGCTTCAGTAATTCTAAATAGACGCGGCTTTTCATTACCATCCTGTGCAACTGGAGTAACGGTTCCAATTTCAACAAAACCAAAACCACACTCAGACAAAGCCTGGAAATACTCGCCATCTTTATCTAAGCCCGCAGCTAAACCAACACGATTAGGGAAATTTATACCCATAACAACCACCGGCTTACGTTTTGTTTTTCCAAATATAAATTTAATTACATTTAATTTATACAATAAATTTAATCCCTTTAAAGACAATTCATGTGCCGTTTCAGGATTAAATCTAAATAAAATTTGCTTAACCAAACTATACGGCACTAACGCCATAATTTCTTACCCTTGTATTTAATAAAATAATAAATAAACTCACTGCTGTCCCGTTAACAAAATAAAATGACTGCTGATACGCTTATATAGCAATCTATATATTAATCTCATGTTGCAATAGACATGAAATCAAAAGATTTGACTCCGTCATACCTGGGTCGGCAATTTCAGGTATCCAGTGTCTGCAGGCTTTTCAACGTCACTAGATTCCTGCCTTCGCAGGAATGACAAGTTAACGGAACAGCAGTGAAATAAACTAAATTGCTTCAAAATACTCAACAATCAATTGCGCTGTTTTTTTGTTTCTAAATTCATTCACATCTAAGCGATAGGCTGCACGAATAAAACCATCGCTTTCCTTTATACGTTCAATCGGCACATTGAAAGCAATAGCTGATATAGACTGCTCAGCATCTTCCGCCTGCAATTCCATTTTCACATGTTTCTCACCAACTACTCGCCAATCTAAAACTTCGAACTCACCATCAAATAACGGTTCAACAAAACCTTGCCCCCAGGGCCCTGCACTTCTTATAGCTTCAGCCAGGGGCAAGCTAAACTCGTTGCCCGACAGTTCACCATCTGATTCTATAACACCCTGTAGCATCTCTTTATTAGCTTGCTGTTTTACGCTTTCATTAAAGGCTTTTTCAAATTTTTGAAAATCAGATTTTTTCATGCTTAATCCAGCAGCCATTGCATGGCCGCCAAACTTAATAATCATCCCGGGATTCTGCGTTGAAATCGTATCAAGTACATCACGAATATGTAAACCTTTAATCGATCTTGCAGAGCCTTTAATAATGGTATCGTTATCTTTAGCAAAAACGATAACCGGGCGATTAAATTTTTCTTTAATGCGCGACGCTAAAATCCCAATTACACCCTGGTGCCAGTCGGCATTATACAGACTTATACCATAAGGTAGTTGCGACTGGCCGATAGCCTCTTCCAGGTATTGCAGACTCTTCATTGCCTGCTGCTGCATACCTTGCTCTATTTCTCTGCGATTACGATTCAACTCATCCAACTGCTGCGCAATCATCTTTGCACGATTTGCGTCATCCGTAATCAGACATTCTATACCTAGCGACATATCCTCCAGGCGGCCGGCGGCATTTAATCGAGGGCCAATAGCAAAACCTAAATCGCTAGATACAATACGCGTGATATCACGCCCGGCTATTTTTAAAATAGCCTGAATACCTGCACAAGCTTTTCCCGCTTGCATACGTTTAAGGCCTTGCGATACCAAAATTCGATTATTTGCATCCAGTGGCACTACATCAGCCACTGTACCCAATGCGACTAAATCTAAAATACTTCCCATATTGGGTTCGGCTATCTGGCCAGCAAAATATGCTTGCTCGCGTAACTTTGCCCTTACGGCCAACATAACGTAAAAAATTACGCCAACACCCGCCAGGTTTTTACTCGGAAAATCACAAGCCGGCTGATTCGGATTAACAATCGCATGGGCATCAGGCAATTCTCTCCCCGCTAAATGGTGATCTGTCACCACAACCTGTATTCCGGCCGCTCGAGCAGCAGCTACACCTTCTATACTGGAAATACCATTATCGACGGTGATTAATAAATCCGGTTTATCCTGACAGGCAACCTCGACTAATTCCGGACTTAAGCCATAACCAAAATCAAATCGGTTCGGCACTAGCGATGTCACATTGTCATGACCGAACATTTTCAGTACTCGTAAACTTACCGCCGTACTGGTAGCTCCATCTGCATCAAAATCACCCACAATCAGTATTTTATGCTTAGATTTAATCGCGTTTACTATAATTTCTGCGGCTTCATCAATCCCCTTTAATTGATTAAAACCAATTAAATTGGCTAAAGAATATTCAATCTCATCTGGCGCACTAACCTTTCGATGACTAAAAACTTTTTGCAATATGGGGTGTAACGACGACTGGCGTAGTTCAGGCGAAACATCTGTTGATAGACGCTTTATAATTTTATCTTGCATATAATTCAGCTTACCTTAGTGACATAATTATCTAGCGTTTTTACCCATTTCCATATTTTTAACAACTGCCAACGATCAATATAAAATACGCGACCATCGCAAGGATATATATTCACACCTGAAATTTTCTTTGAATTCAATAAACTCTGAATTTCCAGCAGATGGGTCTGACAAAATTCTCTCAATGCCTTTAACCACGCATCGACATCGCCATAACATACTGCTTCATATACTTCTTCAATCACTAAAATACTGCGCTCTTGAAGTTTTTCATCAAACGCACTTTTAACTTTCACGCCTGATTTGTTAGCCAGTGCACAGGCAAATGCATCGTCGCTATAAACAATGCTGTATTCTCTGGGCAATTCATTCGATGAAAAGAATTCATCCCATATCCACAATCCATTAATACCTAATTGACGATTTTCATCTCGTTGCTGGTTTACCTTATGCTGAAAAAATAACATCTGGGTTTCGTTTAAAATTTTACGCCACCACAATGCATCTTCACCTTCTGGCATAAAGTGTTTAATGTCTCTACCCAGCGAAAAATCAACCGAATTAAAACTTAACTGCAAGGGTTGCATAGTCTTTAGGTACCAGCGATTAGCCGCACCCAAAAACAATGCAATATCATCCTCTATAAAATGAGCATTAAACGCTTCAATTAATTGCTGCGCTTCAACTAATTCTATTTCAAGCAACTGGCTACCTAATAGCACCGCATGATCAGATTCTGCTTTAAAATGAACTGGATCTACTCGGTACAAATATTCATCTGCGGATGAAAGCATAAGCTGATCAAATTCAGCCGTTAACTGACAAACCGATAAATTACATTGTGGGTTAATCAGTGAATGTAAAGTCGCATAGTAGCCGTCAGCTTTAAGTTCAGAAATCTTAGCTCTAGATAACCAGGTATTCAGTGTTTTAAATTCAGCCTGATTCAATTCATCGGAAAAATATGCCGGCAGGTCATTAGAAAACGGCCCTAATAAACCTGGTACAACAAGATCAAGTACTTTCATTAACGTACAATCATCCGCATGATTTATAGCGACCGCTGACGAACAATTTCAAACAAACAAACACCTGTAGCAACAGATACATTTAAGCTTTCAACCTGCCCTGCCATAGGCAACTTAATTAACTGATCACAATTTTCACGAGTCAGGCGACGCATACCTTTTTCTTCAGCACCCATAATTAACGCCAGTTTTCCGCTAAATTTTACATCGTATATATTGTTATCAGCCTCACCCGCCGTTCCTGCAATCCATACATCATTGTCCTTAAGTTGTTTTAAGGTACGGACCAAATTAGTGACTTGAAAAAAAGGTACAGATTCCGCTGCGCCACAAGCCACTTTTCGAGCAACTGGCGTTATACCCGCGGCTCTATCTTTTGGCACAATCACCGCATCGACCCCGGCCGCATCTGCAGAGCGCAGGCACGCTCCCAAGTTGTGTGGATCAGTAACACCGTCTAGCACTAATAGAAAAACATCATCTTTTTGCAAGATATCTTCTAATGATTTTGATGGCATCTGAGCAACCGCTTTATAACGAATGGCTACTCCTTGCGTTTTACGACTATCGGCTTGTTTTTCTAAGTCTGTTTTTTTCAAATACTCGACGGAAATACCCTGTGATTCAGCATAACTAACCAGCTGCATCATGCGTTTATCTGATCGATTTTTTTCGACCAACAATTGTAAAATATTCACAGGATCGTTTTTGATCACTGATTCAACTGAATGAAAGCCAAAAATAATCTGATTTTGTTTAGAACTCATAATGATTAAAGCTGTTAGATTGACAGCTTCTCTATAATATTTTAATTTTTGAGATAATTCGTAAGTACAGCAATATTACTATTGAAGCAAACCTGCATGCAGAGCTTTTCTGGCCTGTTCAATACGTTGCTCGAGTAAAGAACCAAAAAAATCAATGTTTGTAACACCCACAATTCTATCGGCTAATTCTTTTCCATTTGCATCAAGAAATAAGATAGTTGGCACCATATCCACTCTATATTGAAGCCCAATTTGATCACCACCAACTATCTCACCTTGCAGATTCCGCAAGTACGAATAGTCCTCTACATATAGCTGTCTAATTAAAGCTTTAGATTTATATTCATCCGACACTGACATAGGCAGAAGATAATTATCTTTAACAGCACTACAATAGCTACAGTCTTCAGTTGCCATCAATAATACAACCGGATGCCCCAGCAAATCGACCTGCCGCTTCAAAACACGCAAGTCTTCTACAACTTCAACCGTTGGTAAAGCCTGTAAACTGGCTTGATTAATTGCTTGAGCATTTACCTGCATACTTATTAACAAATAAACGATGCAGAATTTTAAAAATGAAGTTAAAGCTAACTTAGTCAATACTGAACCTACTTTTTTCGAGCTTTCTTTTTAGGCGCTGGCTTTTTCTTAGCTGCTACCTTCTTAGCTGGTGCCTTCTTAGCTGGT
>Ga0316209_1003734_pt1 | contig 9983 bp, 10 predicted proteins | sample 6monopyrite_MG_FD_204945 | JGI IMG/M metagenome (GOLD analysis project Ga0316209, IMG submission 204945) | Microbial mat bacterial communities from mineral coupon in-situ incubated in ocean water Damariscotta River, Maine, United States -... | ecosystem: Environmental > Aquatic > Marine > Coastal...
TTCGGTATGCTACTTCCAAACCGTCATGATCCAGGGGATGGATACCGTTACGGCTTCAATGGAATGGAGAAGATAGACGAGATTGATGGTGTAGAAGGAAGTAAGTTAGATTTTGGAAATAGAATTTATGATAGTCGTATTGGAAGATGGCTGAGCTTGGATGGTTTGGCTTCTGAATATCCTCATCAGAGTGATTATGTTTATGTTAGTAACTCTCCAATTGGAAAAATTGATATTGATGGTGACTGGGATATTGAAGTACATGCTTATAAAAACAGAAAAAAGTACGGTTATGCAATTCTAATAGTAAAAGACAGAATGGGCAATGAAGTATATAGGACAACTGTAAGGGTTCAAGGAAATAAATCAAAGATTGGTAAATCAAGAGCTTTAAAAATGGGTGATACACCAACTGGAACATATAATCTTGTGGAATGGAGAGCGACAGGTAATGATAGGTATAGTCGTGCTGTTTATGGACCAAATGATCTTCTTGCTACAGATTATAAAAGCGGAGAAGGTAAAGCAGCAGGTAGAAATGGAATGCATATACATGGTGGTAGACAGGAAGGTGATGATTACATGAAATATGGTAAATTACTATGGAATACTAGTGGTTGTATGAGGATTAAAGATAGTGAATTAAAAGAAATTCAGAATATTACTCAAAGATTAGAGGAAAATGATTCAGAGGAATCTCCTGGTATTTTAACAGTGACTAATGATTTAGTTGATGAAAATGGAAAATACGTAATACCTGGTGATAATGCTGGGATATTACAAAACGTTGAACCAGTAAATAGTACTCCAAAAACAGCTGTCGATAATACAGATGAAACTATTGATGCAACACTAAAGGAGTTAGATGAAATGGATGGGGTAATAAGAGATGGGCTAGAAAATATTGAAAATATGCAGAATGAAATGAGAGAAATGATGCAGGAGGCAGATGATATATTGGAGAATAATAATATTGAAGATTCAGCTCCTAAAAAGAAAAAGATAAAACAGGCGGTTGTTATTGATGGGGCAGCTCCTAAAAAGAAGAAGATTAAGCAAGCTGTTGTTATTGATGGGTCTTCAGGTAATTAATTAAATTATGTTAAAAATGATATTAGTATTAGCTCTTAGTTTATTGATCGGTTCTTGTAATATAAATTCAAAGAAAATAAATAAAGATAATAAGTTATTGGTAGATAACCTTGATCTGAATGAATCACATAATGAAAATGATATTTATTCCGTTCCAATCATAATGGATAAGGATAATAATGATTCTTTAGTCTTAAATTATTATTCTTCACTAATTAATTCAAGTAATAAAAATTTGAATTCGTTATCCTTTTCAGATTCATTATTTGATTTTGTAACCTTGATTAATAAAGAATTAGTAGAAAATGGAAATAACATAGTATTGTATTCTTATTTGATTAAAATAGAGCCTTTTGTAGACGGGACAACTGGTGAGTATATATCAAATATATATTTTAATTTGTTTGAAACTGATTCAGTTTTGTTTTATCAAGTTCTGTATAGAAAAGATGAGTTGTTGTCAAAGGTAGAGTCTAAAGATTTATCATTACAGCTTGAGTTGGTTGGACAGAAATGTGCATTTAAAGAAAGTGAATTGGCAGGGTATACTAAAACATTAGAGAGTAAGCACATTTTACTTTTTGACAATAAATCAATGAAAAATAAAGTAAAAGAGGTATTTCGTTTTATAAAAAAATATTATTTACCCAACCCAACTGCGCAGGATATAAACAATTAATTTTGCTCCCCCGGTAATGTATCAAAACGCGTGGTTTTCAATTTTACAACTTTAACTAGTTGATTTTCAGTAACGACTATTTTATTTTTATTGGATTATATTAAGGGGCTTATTAATAAGCCTCTTTTTTATGTCCGTAAGCATCCGGTAAAGTACACGTCGCATTCCACGTAAAAAAGCAATAAAAGAGTGCCAATGTTGGCACTTTAACAAAAAGTTGTTTTATTTGGATAAAAACCCATAGTTGCTTGGCACTTATTATAGTTTTGGTTAGCCTTAATTCTATCTTTTTTCGCTTGTTCTATTTCTTGTTTAAATCTATTTTTTTCGGGTATTTTACCATGCAATACTTCCATAGGAGAATAACTACCAAGTTCAACAGGAAACCTGTTATAATTGTAGTCAAATATAAAACGTTCAATGTCTTTAATATGTTGTTTATCATCAAAAGACAATTTTCTTTTCATAAACACATTTTTATAAATATGATGTGTACTTTCAGACATATTATTTGAATGCGGAAATTCAGGTGTATGAGCCGTTAGCTTTTGTACACAAGGCGGTAGTTTTAATCCACTAATCCAATTTAACACTGCTCCCTTATTTTCTGAACCACCATCACTAACCACATTAACAGTTTTAGCTGTTTGATATAAATTGTACTTATCGAATGTTTCACTTAACAAATCTTTAATAAAACTACTGTTTACGCTTCCTTTTATGCTTTTATAATGTAAAATAGCTTTTGAATAATTGTCTTTAACAAAGGCTACTTTTTGTATACCCGAAATTTCAGTATATACAAAAGTTACATCAACATGTAAATACTCAAATGCTTTTTTAGCCCTAAATCCTTTCTTAGATTTGGGCTTATATTTTAATATCTTTTTATAACCAAGTAAATTGGCATACTTATAAAAAGTTGAACGCCCACAATACAATAAACCTTTTCTCATAGTTTCATAATGAAGTGTCACTATACTCCGCCCATAATTTTGGGGGTCATTCATAATTTGTTCAATATAGCTCACTTCATCCAATGTTAACTGATTAGGGTTTTGTTTAATACAACTACCAATTGGAGAAGATTTACATTTTAATTTAGTTTTCTGTTTGTAATACCATTCTGGGGTTATTCCATATAACCAACAAATAGATTTAATATCTGTTATCCAATTATTTTCTTTAATTCGATCAATTGAATCTATAATTGATTCAGCATGCTTTCTAAGTTCTTTTTTATTTGAAAGCCTATCTCCAATAATATTTTTAAAACAACATTTTATTTCATTTAAAAATCTAGTTGCAGAATAATTTTGTTTCATTTTAAACGTAGTTTGTATATCCGTTAAATCAGTCAGTATGTCTTCAACCCATTCAAAACCATAATAATCAGAATCATTTATTCTTTTCCAATTTTGTTTTGTCCGTTTTGGAATTTCATTTAAGTACTCATTAGGTAAAAGGTTGTGATTAAACATTGGTATAATTAAAGGATGATAATTTCGTTTGTTATTAGTCATAATTTTTTAACTATCTCCAAACGTAAAATTTATCAATTTGGTTATAAAAAGAAAATTACTACCTTTATCGTCTTATGAACAAAGTTGTTTTAATCATTTTTTTATATTGTCTAAATTATGCTCATGCCCAAAATTACGCAGAGTTAAGGCATGTTCAAAATGATTCGTTAAAAATTGATTTTTATGTGTCAACAGATCATAAAAAAATAAAATATAAAGACACCGTTTTATACACTTGGTATAAATCAAAAAAAGTAATGACCACACAAGGAAACTCAAGTGGTGATATATTAAACGGTACATTTAAAAAGTATTATTTATCAGGTCAATTAGCTGAATCTGGCCTATACAAAATGGGATTAAAAACCGGTAAATGGTTTACTTGGGATAAAGATGGCCTTTTAATCTCAATTGAAAATTATCATAAAGGGCAACTCAACGGTAAACAAATACAATACGAAAATGGTCAATTAATTCATACAGATAAATACAAAAAAGGAACGCTAAAACATAAAAAAAATCACAAAGAAAAAGAAGATAAATCAACAGGTGATGAAATAGAAAAAGAACCTTTCTTAAAGCGTGTGTTTAAGATAAAAGATAAAGAATCATCTGAAAAAACAGAAGACAAAGAGGAAAATAAAAAGAAATGGTTTTCAAAAAAGAACAATTCAGAAAAAAAGAACAAAACAAAAAAGAAACCTAAAAAAACAAAAAAGCCTAAAAAAGAAGAAAAATGAAATCTATTAAAAAGATAGATTTTAATCTACAAGCATCTGCTATGGTGTATGCTCTTTTTTTATTAACAGTTGTTTCAATAATTATCGGTGGTCTTTTTTATTTATCATCCCTTAATAGAAAATTAGAGTCCACTTTTGAAATTGAAGAAATTTTAGTCAACAATTCAAAATCTGGAATAGTGTATGCGCAAGCCAATTTTTTAGAATTACCTACAAACAAAAATGTAACCATTCGGTTGTTTAATAAAGGAATTGATTCTGTTATTTTAACCAAACAAAATTGGGGTGCCTATCAAATTATTACAAGTCAGGCAGTGCATAATCAAAAGTCATTTACAAAGTTTGTAATGGTTGGTAGTCAATCCAAATCGGATCTCACAAATCTTTATTTAGCCGATCAAGGACGTCCTTTGTCTCTAAGCGGAAAAACAAAAATTGAAGGGCTTTGCCATTTACCACAAACTGGTGTAAAACGAGCTTATATTTCGGGTACATCTTATGAAGGAACTAAACTAATTTACGGTCAACAAAAAACATCTGAAAAACAATTACCAAAAATTAATTCAGACTTAATTTTACAAATAAATCAAAGTAGTGGAGAACAGCAAGAATGGAATAATGAGGTCTTAAATTATCACGTCCCCTTTGATTCAATTACAGTCCATTTTATATCCAATGCACCAATTATAATCCAAAATCAAAATTTGAGTGGTAAAATTATTATAGAATCTACAGATTCAGTTATAATTTCAAATGAAGCCATGCTTAAAGACATTATTATAAAAAGCCCTAAAATAATTATAGAAAATGGGTTTAGAGGTAATATACAATGCTTGGCAACAGAGATAATACGCATAGAAGAAAATGTAATTTTAGAATATCCGTCAGTATTGTCTTTAATAGAAATACAACAAAAAGAACAAAAATCAAGCATTCAAATTGCAGAAAACACACAAATTGTAGGAAGCGTGTTTTTAATGAGTGAAGTGCCAAACTTTAGAAACCCCATATCCCTTGACATAAGTGACCAATCCATTGTAAATGGTTTTGTGTATTGTAATGGTCAAACAGAATTAAAAGGAACAGTAAATGGGTCAATTTACACCCAAAGTTTTTATTTAAAAACGGCATCCTCAGCTTATCAAAATCATTTATTGAATGCTCAAATATTAAATAATTTACCAAAAGAATTTATTCCTATTCCTCTTTTAGAAATGTCGGACCAAATAAAAATTGTGCAATGGTTAAATTAAAAGGAGCCACATTAATAGATTCGTTAATTGCCGTTACAATTTCAGCCATTATAATAGCTGGAATAAGTTTTGCATTTGGATTTTTATTAAAATCTGAACGCCCAATTGCATTTTATAAAGCTAAGGAAGAAATAAATCTATTACACGAAAACTTGGTTCACTCAAAAGCTTATTTTTCGGACACATTTGAACATGAAACCTATACCATTGAACAAAAAGTAGAACCCTATCAAGGTTCAACAAAAATTTGGTTGGTGAGTTACACTATTAAAATTAATAACAAAAACATACATACACAAAATCATTTGGTTTTAAATGAAGAATAAAAAGCAATATCTACGTGCATTCACTGTCATTGAACTGCTGGTAAGCCTAGTTATTTCTGGTTTATTAATTGGCTTTGTGTATTATATTTATACAAATCTCAACCAATTATCGGTTCAATATCAAAACATTCATTTAACCTTAAATGATTTTCAATTAGCCAAAGCAGATTTAAAAAGAAATGTTGAAAAATCAACTTCAGTTATTACGTACCCTAATGGATTTTCATTAAAAACATATAACACACAAATAGATTATTTTAGAGATGGCGAAAAGCTCGTAAAAAAAACGAGTCAAATTCAAACAGAATTATACACTCAAATAAAACCAATTAAATTAACTTATTACCTTGATACTGACAGAATAAAAACAAATTCAGTAAAAAGCATAACAATTACATTTTTAGTTGAAAATCAAGAAATATCTGTGTATCTTTACAAATTCTTAAATTCAAAAGATAAGATTAACACAACCCTATTGAATGTCAATTAATATTAAACAAAATAGAAGTCGCAACACTGCGATTCCTAAGTCTAAAAAAAGCTTTTTAGAACAGGATATTCAGTTGTTTAATACATTTAACAGCAAAAAGAAAGAAGCATTTTATAACGACCTAGAAATTTTGTTAAGAGCAGGAGTTGATTTAAGAAAAGCATTTGAGATTTTATTAGAAGAGCAACAAGGTCAAAAAGATGAAATTTTTTATGAGGAAATTTACAACCATATTTTATCTGGTAAATCTTTGGCTGATGCGTTAAAATCAACAGGTAAATTTTCTGATTACGAATATTACAGTATAATTATTGGTGAAGAAGCCAATTTACTCATTGAAATATTGGTAGAGTTAAAAAAGTATTACAAGAAAAAAACAGATTTAAGAAAACAAATTGTTTCTGTTTTATCATATCCCGCTTTTGTATTTGTCGTAACCATTGTCATTGTTTCATTTTTATTAACATCATTGGTACCAATGTTTGCTAAATTGTATAAACAATTTGACAGCGAATTACCTGAACTCACACAGTTTATTGTTTATGTTTCAGAAAACATAGGTTATTTTGCAGCTGTGTTTTTTGGTGGTTTAGCAGGGCTAATTTTACTCTATTACAACATTCACAAACAAGAATGGTTTAGAAAAATGAGTGCACAAATTGTATTAAAAATCCCATTAGTTGGGGACTACATTAAAAAAATACATATTACTAGATTTACAAGCTCATTACAGCTTTTATTAGTGGCAAAAACACCACTTGTAAAATCATTAAAACTGACTAAAAGTATGAACTCTTTTTACCCTTTAGATGGCATATTAGAAGATGTAATCACTAAAATTACAAAGGGAAGCAGTTTGCATGAAGGATTAAAGCAACATTCATTTTTTTCAAATAGATTTATATCTTTGGTAAAAGTTGGGGAAGAAACCAACGAACTAGATACCATGCTTACCAAATTATCAGAACAATTTTATGATGATTTAGAGCATCAATCTAAAATATTTGGAAAACTAATGGAACCCATAATGTTACTTGTAATTGGTGGATTTGTAGGTGTAATTGTAATGGCTATTTATTTACCAATGTTTAACTTAGGAAATGTTTTATAAAACTAAAAATATGGAAAAGAAAAAATTGTATTTACGCGCAATGACGCTTTTTGAGATATTGTTAACCGTTGCAATGATTGGAATATTGTATATGTCGTTTGTGCCAAATCAGGCATCAAATATTGCCAAAGCCAAAGCAATTGAGGCTCAAAGTGTACTTAACCATGTTTTTGGTTTAGAAAAAAACTATTTTTATATGTATTCTAAATATTCAATGGATTTAGAAGAGATTGGTTATGAACAAGGTTTAATGGTTACTGATGGTGGAATCGCAAATTATAGAGTAAGTATTGAAAGTGCATCAACCACCTCATTTGTAGCTAAAGCTGAAGCGGTTGTTGATTTTGATGCAGACGGTCAAATGAATGTTTGGCAAATTGATCAAGATAAAGTTTTAAAAGAAGTGGTGAAAGATTAATGATTAATTACATCACACATATTTTATTAATTGTAACACTTTTAATTTGTGTTTATCAAGACCTAAAAAATAGGCTGGTTCATGTATTTGTGTTGATTAGTATTTTAGCATTGTCATTATTTCAAAATTACAAATTAGCTTGGGGATGGACTGAACCACTAAAATCAGTATTGTTTTTAATCTCGGTCTTAACGGTTGGCTTTGTAATTCATAGTATCATTAAAAAAAAGCCATTAAAAGATTTTTATAAATATTTTGGATTGGGGGATTTAGTATTTTTATTTGCTGTTATTCCTTTATTTTCATACTTAAATTATGGGATTTTTGTCATTTCTGGCATCATTTTTTCGATTTTAATTCATTATGCATTTTACCTTATACATAAAACTAAAGAAATTCCTTTAGTTGGATATTTATCCATTTATTTAACAGGTTTATTAGTGTATGCGTTTGTTAACCCTTCTTTTTTAAAAATAGATGTTCTATGAATGAAAGTTTAGCAAAATATGATATTTCAGTTGATGTACTTCAATTAATTAATGCCGAAATCGCATGGCGTTATATGATATTGCCAATTCGCAAAGAAAATAATAAAGTAACATTTATTTGTTCATCAGACTCAAATCAAAATGATATCACAGATGAGTTAGAAATCTTAACACCTTGGAAAGTAGAATTGATAAAAGAAGATGAAAATATAATTTCAAAACTTTTAGGAAAATACTACAGACGATCTGGAGAATTTGAACAAAATAATTTTAGTTTAGGAAATGGAAAGTCATCCGATTTTTTAATCAGAATTATTAATGAAGCAAAGTCAGTAGGGTCATCTGATATTCATATTGAAATTTATGAAAATAAAGCGAGAATAAGAATAAGAATTGACGGATCTTTACAAGTCAAATATAATGTTGAACTTGCTGATTATCCAGAATTGGTGAATAAAATAAAAATAAAATCTAATTTAAATACATCAGAAAAAAGATTGCCACAAGATGGTAGAATAAGTTTTGAAAAATTTGATGTTAGGGTTTCAATTTTACCAACCCTTCATGGCGAAAAAATTGTGTTAAGAATACTGTCACGAGATGCTTCACAAATTGATTTAAATTATTTAGGTTTTTTAGAAAATGAAAAAAAATCTTATTTAAATGGCGTTAAACGACCCAATGGCATTGTTTTAATAAGTGGTCCGACAGGTTCGGGAAAAACAACTACACTTTACGCCACTTTAAAACTATTGAACAAAGAAAAAACAAACATAGTTACAGTTGAAGATCCAATTGAATATACACTGGAGGGGATTAATCAAGTCCAATTAAAAGAAAATATAGGTTTAAACTTTTCGGCAGCCTTGCGTTCGTTTTTAAGACAAGACCCTGACATTATTATGTTAGGAGAAATTAGAGATGCTGAAACAGCACAAATGGCAATTAGAGCCGCACAAACGGGGCATTTAGTATTGTCAACTATTCATACCAACTCAGCTTGGGGAACAATTGCACGACTTATAGACATGCAAGTTCCGCCATATTTATTGGCAGCAACTCTAAATACATCTGTTGCTCAAAGATTAGTAAAAGTACTTTGTAAGGATTGTAAACAAGAAGAAAAATTAACCCTTTTAGATTTACCAAAACAATTTAGAGAACGTCAATTAAAAGTGCATTATACACCTGTTGGTTGTGAACAATGTAATTACAGTGGTTACAAAGGTCGAAAAGCCATTTATGAAGTCATTACCATTGACAATGAATTAGCCGATAAAATAAAAGAGGGCGAATTAAAAGTCGATCAAGCATTAGAAGATAGAGGAATTAAAAAAATAAATGAAAAAGCATATAATCTTTTAGAGGATGGAATTACATCATTAGAAGAGGTTTATGCTTTATTAACAACATTATAAATGAAAAAAAGATTAATTATATTAGTCATGTTAATTTGTAGCAATTCAATATTATTTGGACAGCTCAAAATTTCAGAAGTTGAAGAAAAATTTAACGAATTGGCAAAAACGCAAATTGGCTTAAACGAAAAAGTAGAAGTCAATATTTCTGGTATTCCATTGTCTAGTTTTATCACAACAATTGCATCTGAACACAATCTAAATGTTAGTGTAGATAATGATTTAAAATCAGTTATTGTTTCAAATTTTTATGATGCTTTGGTTAAAGACGTATTTTTATTTTTAGTAAAAAAATATAACTTAACAGTTGAGTTTACAGGGTCAATCATAGCTTTTAAATCAACACCATTAAAACCAGAACCGAAACAAACGTATAAAGCAAAACCCATTGATGTTAAATATAAAAGTGCGAATACATTTTTATCAATGAATTTAAAACAAGACT
>Ga0316209_1003736_pt1 | contig 9980 bp, 11 predicted proteins | sample 6monopyrite_MG_FD_204945 | JGI IMG/M metagenome (GOLD analysis project Ga0316209, IMG submission 204945) | Microbial mat bacterial communities from mineral coupon in-situ incubated in ocean water Damariscotta River, Maine, United States -... | ecosystem: Environmental > Aquatic > Marine > Coastal...
TAAGGATGAAGAATAATCGCTATATATTAATTAGCGGATTAATTCTTAGCTTGTTTGCCATTATTGGCACCGCACTTGTGGGCATTACATATGAAAGTACTGCGGATAAAATTGCCGATAATGAACGCCGCGCTTTATTGCGAAAATTAAATCAAATATTACCCAGCGACTTATATGACAACGTTTTGTTAAACAGTAGTTTTATAATTGAAGCCGAACAGCGCCTTGGTCAAAAAAAACCATCCAAAGTATATGTTGCTAAGCAACAGGAAAAACTCAGCGCGATGATTTTTCCCGTGAATGCACCTAAAGGTTATAGCGGTGAAATAAAAATGTTAGTGGGTGTGAATATGGATGGTTCATTGGCAGGTGTGCGTATAGTAAGCCATAAAGAGACACCCGGTTTGGGTGACGCTATTGAAATTGAGCGCAATGACTGGGTTCTTGGTTTTAATGGAAAATCACTTGAAGACCCAAACGAGAGAGACTGGAAAGTAAAACGTGACGGCGGTGTATTCGACCAGTTTACCGGTGCAACAATTACCCCACGCGCAGTAGTACATGCAGTACACCTGTGCTTGCTACACTTTGACCGACACAAAAAAGATTTAATTAAGCAATATACTGAGCAAGCGAAAACAACATCATTAGTTATTGAACCAGGCACCAACCACTGAGCTACCTATGAGCGACACTAATTACAATGAAATCAGTAAAAACGGCCTGTGGAACAATAATGTTGCGCTGGTTCAATTACTCGGTTTATGCCCTTTACTTGCAGTAACAGGTACGGTAATTAATGGTCTCGGCCTGGGTTTAGCAACTTTACTAACACTCGTTTTATCCAATGCTATTGTTTCTATGATTCGTCATTGGGTGCGCCCTGAAGTGCGTGTGCCGGTTTTTGTTTTAATTATTGCCTCTGTCGTTACCGCAATTGAATTGGCAATGAATGCCTGGCTTTATGACTTATATATTGTACTGGGTATTTTTATTCCATTAATCGTGACTAACTGCGGCATTCTTGCCCGCGCAGAAGCGTTTGCTTCGAAAAACAATGTACTCCCCTCAATTATGGATGGTTTTATGATGGGAGTCGGCTTTATGCTGATACTAATTTTATTAGGTGGTATTCGAGAAGCACTAGGTTACGGCACATTATTTAGTAATGCTCATTTAATGTTTGGTGAAATCGCTCGTGACTGGACATTCGTAATTATTGACGATTATGCTGGGTTCTTATTGGCGATTTTGCCACCCGGCGCATTTATTGGCTTAGGCTTAATTATTGCCTTGAAAAATGTAATTGATAAACGCACCAGGAAAAAACAAGTGATTGGCAGCATGGAAATAGAACCTTCAGCAATGACCTCTACTTAAGAGAAAATTTTAACTTTACTCAATGAACAAACTAAAACGCAGCGAAATATTTACTCGTTTGAAGGCAGAAGACCCAAAGCCAACAACCGAGCTTGAATATACAACGCCCTTTGAACTTTTAGTCGCTGTCGCACTATCAGCACAATCCACTGATAAAGGCGTAAACAAAGCAACACGTAAGTTATTTGCCGTTGCCAACACACCTGAAACTATTTTGGCTCTGGGCAATGCAGGCCTGAAAGGCTATATAAAAACTATTGGCCTTTACAATACTAAAGCAAAACACATATTAAAAACTTGCCAGCTACTGATTGAACAGCATAACTCTGCTGTTCCCGATGACCAGGCCGCTTTAGAAGCCCTGCCCGGCGTAGGAAGAAAAACTGCCAATGTCATTCGCAACACGGCATTTGGGCACCCCACAATTGCAGTCGACACGCATATTTTTCGTGTAGCAAATCGCACTAAAATTGCTCCGGGTAAAAACGTACTAGAGGTCGAGAAAAAACTGCTTAAGTTTATCCCCGAAGAATTTAAGCTCAATGCACATCATTGGCTTATTCTACATGGCCGCTATACCTGTATTGCACGAACACCACGATGTGGTTCATGCATTATTGAAGACCTTTGTGAATTTAAACAAAAGAACATTGATTAACCCAATTCGGGGTTAAAGTAATTCGGAATAAAACATGTTTGGCACCGACAGAAACCAGCTTAGACAAATGTACAAGACGACCTGGGAAAAGTTTCTACAAAAACAAACCCTAAGCTCATTAGAGTCACAAATTGCAGCGGTAATTCAGGAACATCCCGAGTATCATGATTTTGTTACCCAATTAGATAAAGACTTTTTACCCGAACTGGGTCAAACAAACCCTTTCTTACATATGGGATTACACTTAGGTATTAGAGAACAAATAGATACCAATCGCCCATTGGGTATTAAACCAATCTTTGAACAACTAACACCAATTATGGGATCTGCACATGATGCGGAGCACAGCATGATTGACTGCCTTGCTGAAGCTATGTGGTCTTCACAATCAAATAACCAGCCACCGGATGAAGCAAAATACCTGGCTTGCTTACAGGGCCTTCTAAATAACAGGTAACAACATATTCACATTGCCAAGTTCTTATATAGATTAACGGATCACCTCTGACGATTATTTTTTTCGAATAAGGATGAAACTAAGCCTTAAATATTTGTCTAAATTTTTGAATGAAAAAAATGTGAACTTGTCTTCATTCCTGTTGACTAATGGCTTGCCAGTTATCAAAGCTTAGGGATAAACTCAAGCTCTTAAACCAAACCCACTATAGAAGGCGTATAAAGATGAAAAAATTACTTAAAAACTCAGCAATATCAGCATTTGCTTTATTATTCATAATGGCATTCAGCCCATTAGCAAATGCAGCCGAAAACCCATTTGGCATGAGCAATGTTGCAACAGATATGCAAGTTGCTTCTAACCATGCCGACGGTAAGTGTGGCGACTCTAAGAAAAAAGGCAAGTGTGGCGAAGGCAAATGCGGCGATTCTATGAAAATGGACAAGAAGAGCGGTAAATGTGGCGAAGGCAAATGCGGCGATTCTATGAAAAAGGATAAGATGAGCGGCAAATGTGGCGATTCCATGAAAAAAGGCATGAGTGGTGAAGGCAAGTGTGGCGATTCCATGAAAAAGGGCATGAAAGAAGAAGGTAAATGTGGTGCAAACCATAAGAAAAAAAATAACGGTAAGTGTGGGGGAAACTAAGCACAACAGGTCTGAGACAATTCATCAACACCTTAAAAAGCCCTGATAAAGTCAGGGCTTTTTTTATCCAATAAAAGCGCCAAAATATTTATTTAAAACTGTATTACTCCTCACTTACTGCTATTTTCAGTCTATATATTTGTATAAGAATAAACTTAAATAATAAAGACAAGCAGGCAAAAAATGATTGATAGCCCATTCCTATTAAACACACTCGAAATACTCGCTTTTTTATTCGTCACCTTTGTTGGTGTTTCCCTTATTGTTATTACTGTCATTTACATTATCGACCGCAATCAAACTGTGCATGCTATTCGTCGTAACTATCCCGTTATTGGACGATTTCGTTACTGGTTTGAGCATCTAGGTACATTCTTTCGTCAATATTTTTTTACTATGGATAGAGAAGAGCTGCCTTTCAATCGAGCAGAACGCTCCTGGGTATACCGCGCAGCTAAAAACATTAGCAATACAGTTGCCTTTGGTTCTACACGAGACTTAAAACCATCTGGTACTGTAATATTTGTTAATTGCCCCTTTCCCACTTTAGGTAAAGATGCCGTTGAAGCATGCCCGGTAACTATTGGTAAGGACTGCCCGACTCCTTTTACGACTTCTTCTATTTTTAATATTTCAGGCATGAGCTTTGGTGCACTCTCCAAACCTGCTGTGGTATCTCTCTCTCATGGAGCACGTAAAGCAGGCGCGTGGATGAACACTGGTGAAGGTGGTCTCTCGCCGCATCATCTAGAGGGTGGCGCAGATATTGTTTTCCAAATAGGTACCGCTAAATACGGTGTACGTGATCAGGAAGGCAATCTTTCCGATGAAAAGCTTCGGGAAGTCGCGGCACATAACGAAGTAAAAATGTTTGAAATAAAGCTTAGCCAAGGGGCCAAACCCGGTAAAGGCGGTATACTGCCCGGCGCAAAGGTAAGTGCAGAAATTGCAGCTATTCGTGGAATTCCAGAAGGTGAAGACTCCATCAGCCCTAATCGTCACCCAGACATTAGTAATACTGATGATTTATTAAATATGATTCATCACATTCGTGAAGTCACCGGAAAACCTGTTGGTTTTAAAGCTGTTATTGGAGCCTATGGCTGGATTGCCGATTTATGCCAAAAAATTCAGGAACGCGGATTAGACTACGCACCTGATTTCATCACCATTGATAGTTCAACCGGTGGTACAGGTGCTGCGCCCATGAGCTTAATCGATTATGTTGGCTTACCTATACAGGAAAGCCTGCCCGTCGTCATAGACAACTTATCTGCCCATGGGCTGCGTGATCGTGTAAAAGTAATTGCTTCAGGCAAATTAATTACACCGGCTGAAGTCGCATGGGCATTATGCATGGGTGCAGACTTTATTGTTTCTGCTCGTGGATTTATGTTTGCACTGGGTTGTATTCAAGCACTGCAGTGTGACAAAAACAGCTGCCCAACCGGTATTACGACACACAACAAAGACCTGCAACGTGGTCTGGTGCACTCACAGAAATCATGGCGCGTGACTCACTATATTCAAAACATGATGCATGAAGTCGGTGTTATCGCTCACTCATGTGGCGCTAAATCACCTCGCGAATTAAACCGTGATCATGCTCGCGTTGTGCAAAGTAATGGCCGTTCGAAATCATTAAATGAAATTCACCCTGGCATTAAGCATTGAACTTAAACCATAAACAACAGTCCATTATGCACTAGAAAAACATAATGAAGAGAAAGTGTTATGAATAAGCTAATTGATCTTATGAGCTGTGCGCAGGAAATTTTATTAAATAAGATTAAGTTATTAGATTTTACAGCACCTTTATTAATACGTATTTATCTCGCACCCATTTTTATTTATGCCGGGTGGGGGAAACTATCTGATCTAGAAAGTACGGCATATTACTTTGGTGAGTATCTCGGCCTTCCTTTACCTGACTTAATGGCTTTTTTAGCAGGCGCTACAGAATTTTTTGGTGGCATTGCCATTTTAATTGGCTTTGCCACGCGTTGGTTCTCAATTCCTCTAATGATTACCATGCTTGTTGCTGCAGTCACTGCTCACTGGGGCAATGGTTGGCACGCCCTTCCTGAAACAACATTAACGGTTCCATGGGAATGGCGTACAGATTTAATTAACCAAGCCGTAGAACGCCGAGACGCCGCCCGTGAATTATTGCAACAGCATGGCAACTATGACTGGTTAACTTCTGCAGGCGGTATAACCGTACTTAAAAATGGTATTGAATTTGCCGCCACCTATTTCATTATGCTACTGCCATTATTATTTTTTGGTGCGGGCCGCGCTAGTATCGATCACTTATTACGTAAGAAATTTATGTAAAGAACAAACACAGTAAAATTATCGTTTTCAAGCCTATGCCACTCTAAAAATTCAATGAGTGGCATTTTTCTTTATTAGTTTTACTTATCTACCCTCTCCTTGCTTATTAATATTTTTACTTGGCTTTTCCACACGATCGTTCGTAAAATCTGTTACATATATTCAATACGTAAGGAGATTGCGATGGATATTCGTATGTCAGATGTCATGTTACATATAGATGAAGAGCTTAACAGTAAAGAGCAATCTGTTTTAGAGTCTCAGGTACGTAATCAAAAAGGTGTCGTAGGATTAGGTTATCATGATACGCAACCACATTTAATGATTGTTGAATACAATCAAGACATGACTACGCCAAAAGAATTGTTACATACGGTAAAAAACTTCGGACTGCATGCCGAGCTTGTTGGTTTCTTATAAAGCGTTACGTTTTATTTTAAATAACTTTAATCAAATATTTTTTGCCACCAACGCCTACGGTTATTGGCAGGTTGGAGTGCGTCTTGCAAATCAATAGGTTTCATCTTTGACATAACCCAGCCTGGCAAAGGCGGGTTTTCACTAAAGCCACAGCTAACACCTAAATTATTTGGATCAAATATTTTTATAAAATCCGGCTGCTGATGATTATCAGCATATACAATACCGCAGTAATCTTCATCATGTTCACGACGCAACAATTCGTTTATTTCATCAATAAACATTAATGTTTGGGCCTGGCTTTTTGGTGAATCTGGTGCCGCCTCACCAATTGCATATACAAACCAGCTATCATCAACTTGTGGACGCAAGTCCTGCCAAAATTTATCCAGCTGCTCCCAACGCATCAATGATTCGAAGCGCCCTTCTTTAAAGCGTTTCACATAAGGATCTGTATATTGCTGTTGTTGCATATAAATGTGTCTCTAATGTTTATGAATACTAGTTTGAAAGCACATGCTTTAGCCAGTTTTGTATCTCATCAATGCCACTATGTAAAAACGTCGCATCTTTATATACATTGGCGATCATAATGACACCTTGCATTTTAGCCAACAAATTAAGTGCAATTTGATGTGAGCGCGATGATTGCTCCAGGAGATTAAGTTGTTCTTCAATCCATGACTTCAATAAATCAAAAACAGCCGTTAAGCGCGCCTGTGAAATTTCTGTATCCTGCTTTTTAACTAACTCAGAGCTAAGGCTACCAATAGGGCACCCATACTCAAGCACTTCACTTTCTTTTTGCAGCGGAAATTTCGTTAAATTAAATAAGCGCTGCAAAGGGTCTGAACTACTTTCCTCACACATCTTGAGCATCTGCCGGAAGTCATTCAAACGAGAATCTACAACCGCCGCTAAAATATCTTCCTTAGTCTTAAAGTAATAATAAAAATTACCTCTAGGTATACCCGTTTCATCCGAGATATCACTAAATGAAGTCTGGTTATAACCGCGTGAATAAAACAGATGGTCAGCGGCATCGACAATGCGGTGGCGGTTTGCTGATCCTTTGGTTCCCATAGGTTTACCTGTGTAATTAGTGAACTGCGGTATGATAGCCTGTAGGCATAAATACGATTTTCACCTTACAGACTGTTGTCAGACAATCGTATGATTATTTGCTATTTATTTCAAGACCAAACTGATAAGTGGCTGAAATGTCATATATAATCAATAGCTTATTTTATCACTTGTAAAATTCAGGCTACAAAAACCTATGCATGCTCTGCAAATCAGTAATCTACAAAAAACCTACCGAAACGGCACAGTCGCCTTAAAAGGCGTGAATTTGACCGTAGAAAAAGGCGATTTTTTCGCTTTGCTTGGCCCTAACGGCGCTGGTAAATCAACCACCATTGGCATTATTAGTGGCCTGGTGAATAAATCAGCTGGAAAAATAACGGTATTTGGCCACGATTTTGATTCCGAACTGTCTCAAGCCAAATCATGTATAGGCTTAGTTCCACAGGAGTTTAACTTTAACCAGTTTGAACCAGTCATTGAGATCCTGGTTAACCAGGGTGGCTATTATGGTCTTCCTCGCGCGGTGGCTTATGAACGCGCTGAATATTACCTTAAGCAATTAGAACTTTGGGATAAGCGTGATGACATGGCTAGAGAGTTATCCGGTGGCATGAAACGTCGCTTAATGATTGCACGTGCACTTATTCATCATCCCAAATTACTTATACTCGATGAACCTACGGCTGGTGTTGATATTGAAATTCGTCGGACTATGTGGAAATTTCTAGCAAAAATAAATCAACAGGGTACAACGATTATTTTAACAACGCATTATTTAGAAGAAGCTGAAAGCTTGTGTAAAAACATTGCAATCATCGACCATGGCTTAACCATTGAACACACCAGTATGAAAAATTTATTGAGCCAGCTTAATACTGAAACATTTATTTTTTATTTACAGTCACCGCTAAAGAATAGCGGCCTGTTAAAACAAGATGAATTCGCTCAGTTCAATATACAGTTAATTGATGAAAGTACTATTGAAATCAGCCTGGATAAGCAGAGCCATATCAACGCATTAGTCAATCAGCTCACAGAACATGGTATTAATATTTTAAGCATGAGAAATAAAACAAATAGGCTCGAACAACTATTTGTTTGTCTTGTTGATAAAAATAGAAATAACCCAGAACTAGCCAAGACGCTGCAGCAAACTGCACAGGAAAATTCTCAAACGGATGCGCTATCATGAACTGGATTCAAAAATACAACACATTAAAGACCATCATCATCAAAGAGTACCTACGCTTTATCCGTATATGGGTACAAACTGTATTACCCCCTGCAATTACCACCGCGCTATACTTTGTCATTTTTGGCAATTTAATTGGCTCACAAGTAGGTGACATCGATGGTTATAAATACATGGATTATATTGTACCTGGCCTAATACTCATGGCCGTTATAACCAATTCATATGGGAATGTAGTTTCCTCTTTTTATAGCGCCAAATTTCAAAAAAGTATTGAAGAACTTTTAGTTTCTCCAACACCCAACTCATTAATTCTTATCGGCTATGTTTCCGGTGGTGTGGTACGTGGCATGATCGTTGGCATTATTGTTACCATTGTTGCTATGTTTTTTTCTGACATTAATATTCACAGCTATGCAATAAGCTTACTTATTTTCTTTTTAACGGCAACTTTATTTTCTATTGCAGGATTTATTAACGCGATTTATGCAAATAGTTTTGATGACATCAGCATTATTCCAACGTTTATTTTAACGCCTCTTACATATTTAGGGGGGATATTTTATTCAATTGATATGCTGCCTGAATTCTGGCAAAACCTTTCTCTTATTAACCCTATACTTTATATGATTAATTCATTTCGCTATGGAATGATCGGCACATCCGACATAAACTTAAGTACGGCACTTATTATCATCGTGAGTTTTAATGCGGTGCTTTTTTCATATGCTATGTTTCTACTCAACCGCGGCATTGGTATTCGCCAATAAGCCGTAGGTAAGCGTGATATCTTCTTTATAAATATCTTCATTATCGCGCTTACCGACTAAACACCCTTCACTACTCAACAGCACTATATTTCCCGTGTAATTTTCATTTCATAGACTACAATTATTTAAACTTATTAATTAATTAAATTAGCTCTATAAATTAGCTCTATTTCTATAATTGGAAAATCACAAATGCAAGCATCAGACCTATTTGTTAAATGCCTGGAAGAAGAAGGCATCGAGTATATTTTTGGCGTTCCCGGTGAAGAAAATGCCGACTTTATGATGTCATTGGAAAAGTCCAGGAGTATTAAGTTTGTGTTATGCCGCCACGAACAGGGTGCAGCTTTTATGGCTGAAATATATGGCCGTTTAACAGGTAACCCTGCATGCTGCCTGGGCACATTAGGCCCTGGCGCAACTAACTTAATTACCGGTGTTGCCGATGCCAATATGGATCACGCACCGATGATTGTTTTAACGGGTCAGGGATCTTCGCAGCGCCTGCATAAAGAATCACACCAGGTTATGGATGTCGTGACCATGTATACCCCGGTAACTAAATGGGCAACCAGTGTTTTACATCAGGACAATATCCCTGAGATTATTCGCAAGGCAGTCCGTATCGCTCGCTCTGAAAAGCCAGGTGCCGTATTAATAGAGCTACCTGAAGATATTGCAAAATTAGAAACCACAACAAAACCTATAACACCGAGACGCTTCCGTCGCCCAGGACCAGATGACAAAATAATTAACGCGGCTTATGAGCTGCTTAAAAATGCAAAGCGGCCGATTATTCTTGCGGGTAATGGAGCGATTAGACGTCGCACCAGTGAAAAACTTCGTCTTTTTTGTGAGGCTACTGGCATTGGTGTTGTCAGCACATTCATGGGTAAAGGCAGCGTAGACATGGATGCTGACTACTGCTTATATACCATAGGCTTACAGGCAAAAGATGTTGTAGCCTGTGCCGTCGACGCAGCAGATGTAGTCATAACACTGGGTTATGACATGGTGGAATATCACCCGCATT
>Ga0316209_1003737_pt1 | contig 9978 bp, 9 predicted proteins | sample 6monopyrite_MG_FD_204945 | JGI IMG/M metagenome (GOLD analysis project Ga0316209, IMG submission 204945) | Microbial mat bacterial communities from mineral coupon in-situ incubated in ocean water Damariscotta River, Maine, United States -... | ecosystem: Environmental > Aquatic > Marine > Coastal...
CGTTATGAGTAATAAAATACGAAAAATCTTTATTATATTGTCAGTATTGGTATTAGTGAGTTGTAGTGAATCACTAGATATTCAGCTAGAGCCTGAAGTGAATGTATATCTTAGCAACGACAGTGAGCGAATAATACGCCTTACTCCACAAGATAAAGAGTATGCAAATCTCAATGAATGGTTACGTGAACATAGGTCTGATTGGTATCCTACTTCCGGTCGTTATCCCGGCGGTGTGTACATAAAGTCGGGAGTTTATGGCATTCAAATCACGGAGACACATGTGGTTTTATATTCAACTACTTACCCTGAACCCAGGACAATATACATACAAAAAATTAGTAAAGGTGAGCTAAGTGGAATTAATAATTTTGGCAAATAAACTCGTAAAAAGTCATTAAACGTGAACTGTAAAAACGCATCTTCCGCTCTTTCAGTCCGCTGCACAGCCAGTTAACTCAAACGCTAGCTATTTAATATTTGGAATATATTCATGAACAAATTAAAAAATTCAGGGTACAACGCATTAGTTATAGCTGAAAATATTGGCTTACTGGTTATAGCTATTTCGACAGTCATTGCAATGGGCTTTGAAATTTTATCTATGCTTAAAGCCATGAAGGTAACGTTAGCAGACCTCTTGTTGCTTTTTATATACCTTGAGGTATTAGCAATGGTTGGAATATACCTTAAGTCAGGGAAACTGCCGGTTCGTATGCCCCTGTATATTGCTATAGTAGCGGTGGCGCGCTATATGATTCTTGATATGAAGAACCTGGATACATTAAGAATTCTTGGTCTTTCTGGCGCAGTTCTCATTCTTGCTATAGCTATTCTCGCTATTCGATATGGCCACACCAAATTCCCATATGATGATAAAGAAGACAGCTAACAAGCTGACGCAGCTCAATCTCTATAAATAATTCTTCAAATATTAGAAGTGTTTCTAACAAGAAAACGACCAGCGCGTTATCAATCCAATTTCTCAAAACGATAACGCGCTGGTCTAAAAAAGTGCTTCCCTGCTTCCCTATTGTCCTATGGAGTAAACTTGTACTGATCTATGCAGCTGCCTCTGATGATTCAGCCGCACCTTCTTTCATCACTGTTGCCAACACATCATATACCGCGCCCCAGGCATTCATTACCTCATCGGTAAATGCCTCACCTAAACCTTTTTTCAATGTCCATAATAGTGATGCACCCACCACACTATAATCACGATCTTTAACACCGTAACCTGCATGGTCTGCACCCATCTGCTTAAGTGTTGGTATTAGTGACTCAAGATCATCGAGCGACTCGACTGCAATATTGATCGTTTTCATTAACTTTTTACCCTGTTCGGTCATATCATTTTTAAACATGGATCGGTATGCAGGCTGAAGTTCAAATAAACGTCCGTAGAATAATTCTGCCGCGGTATCAGCTATGGGCACGACCATCACCCAGGTTTTCTTTACCAGTTCTTTCTGTTGTAGTGTTATCATAATTCACCTTCTTGTTTAATATAGAAATTTGCGAGAAACAACATGTAGTCGACAGCTGCCCTCACATGTTCATCTTTAAGTTCATCATTACCGCCGCGTGCTGGCATCACACTGTAATCATCACCGATAAAACCATCAATCGCATGGCGATATAAAAGTGTTTTGCCTTTTTTGACACGATGCACCCATTCTTTCGTACGCATAGGGACAGGTGCGTCAGCGATGCCATATCCATGACAGCCCTCGCAGTTATTCATCCAGATATAGCGGCCAAACTTCAACGCCGCACTATCAGGCATAACATACGCTGCATTATCTGCCGCGATGACCTGCACATTAACCAACAGCAATACGAATAGACTGGACACTTTTCTCATCAGCCTTCGACGGGGATACGTATCACCACACCGCCCATCACATCGCCGATTTTGAAATCTTTTTTCGGTGTATCAGGATGTTTGTTGTGACATGAAACACATACCGGTGCGACGCCAGTATCCGCATAGACTGCAGTGAAATAATTTTTACCGCCAAGTTTTTCTGTCGTGTAATAATTTTTACCTTTGTTTTCAGCAACAAACTTGAGGCCTGTTTTTTCTGCCTTTGTCTTCGGTGCATTTTGCTTGTTGATGGGCCACAAAGATTGCAATGTGTAACTGAAATTCACATCATCGAGTTTTTCTGCTCGTTTCATCGCCATCTCTGAACCAAAACGAAACATCTGTGCAGGAAGTACCAGCGCTTTATCATCTTCAAAGTGCTCTGATGCCTTGATTACTTTTTCCTTTTTCACCAGGCGATTAACAATTTTTTTTGTGTAGACCGTGCGGTCGGAATCCATCACCAGATGCAGTGCATCAGCCATCGCCTTTACCGAGACGGTCGCATCACCACCACTCGCATTCGCGAGAGATACTGCGCCTAGTGTTATAGAAGCTGCTACCAGCATTCCAAATGTCTGTGTTGATTTTTTCATACTCTTTTTTCCTCGCAAATTGCGTTATCGTGTTAAAAATAAATTAAATATTTAGAAGCCAAACATATCGGCGTCTTCATCCTCCGACGCAGCTCTTTTACGTCTCTCGTTTTCCTGCTCAGCCAGGTCCATTGTCCTGATATGTTTTTCGGGTGTTGTAGCGAAATTATTTTCGATTAGCTTTTCATCTGCCAATGCATCAAGTGTGAACGCCAGCCCATGACAGTGCTGGCAACTGGTGCGTACCATCTTCGTATTGGGTGATAGACTCGCACTTTGGTTATGATCAACAATCGTCCGGCTCATCCATTCGCTAACATCATGATTGATGCGCGGCATGTGACAGCTGGCACAGGACACACCGGTACCTTCATCACCCACACCTGCTATTTCTTTTTGCCATAGTTCATAGTGCGAAGACTTTTTATAAGACAGACTATGTCTGTCTTCGTGACAACTCAGGCATGATTCGACTGCTGCTTCATTGACATCAAATCGATGTGCATCATGACAACTGTTACAGTTGAGTTGTTTATGTGCTGCCTCGGAGTTCATCGGCAGCAGTGACTGTGCTGGTGTCATCGGCGACAGGCCCTGCTTCAATCGCATGCCATGTTTGCCATCAGTGAAACGTTCAACTTCGACTGCATGACAGGCTGAACAAACTGAATGATCAGGGTGATTATCCCAACGATCAGATGCTACATCAGAAGTCTCTACCGATTGTGCAACATGGCATGCTGTGCAATTAACACCCGAACGTGCATGAGATGTTTCTAACCAGTCGCTTTTTATTTCTTCATGAACCGCTGATCGCTCTTTCGCATCGATATCTGTTTCGACTAGTTGTTTAACCGGGTATTTTTCGTGCGGGTAATCAACAACCTCATCCAACGTACTGACTAATTCTTTCTCCGGCAGAATCATCTTCGATAACATCGGTGTTTCATTCAGATGTTTAATCAGGTAATCGGTATACAAAGCACGGTTATTATGAAAATTGTGGCAACCCGAATCTTTGCATGTTTCAAAACCCATTCCTTGATGCGACGGACGATCTTCTGCGATGCTTTGGTGGCAATGAAAACAGAAATCGACGGGCTGCGACACTCCGTCTTTTGCCGTTATCTCTGGACGATGCTCAGTATGGCAAGTGACACAGGATAAGGCGTCAATCTTTTCCAGAAGATCTGCATTTCGTGGATCTTTAAATTTTTTTGAAGGATGTGAGTCAAACGGTTTCACCCGATCTTTACCATGACAGTCAACACACGCCTCTTGTAAAACCTCGCCACCACCAAATGAATCCACATGACAAGTGCCACAGGACTGCTCCAGCTGATGATGGCCAGGGCTCAACGCACCGGGCATAAATATCGACTTGTCTGCACTATCTGAATACATGGTATATCCAAGCCATGAGGCTCCTATTATTGTTAAAACCAGCCATAACAACCACTTGGCTGTCGATTCATTTATATTCATATCTGCCCGCTACGTTTTAAAAGTAATACGATTTTAAAACGTGAAAACTAAGCAGTAATGGTAGCGACCAGAAAAGCAGCAGATGTGTCTTGTTCCACAATTTCCGTTGCTTTTTTGATATCGACGGTGCCATTCGATGTTCGGTTGCAACGACGGCGCTGGCATTAGCGCCTGCCGCTGCCAACAGTAAAAAATTAACCATCAACAAAAAATTTAATTCACTGCCTAAACGAAATCCGGTATGTACGATAAGAGCTAGCAGCGCACCGGTACCCAGCACGATATGTGATAGTCGCCACATATCATAATTACCGATCGTGAAAGCAGACAGTCTTTTACGCAGCGATACCAGCAAACCAATAACAACAAAACCCAGTATGCTGAATCCGCTTATCTGCTTGAACAGCGAATCGCGCCACAAGATATCCCAACGAATATCAAGTTGAACGCTATTTGCATAAGGAATGCTGGAGGTGTAGATAATGAGTACGGTTATAATCATCGCTAACACGGATAGTCCAAATTGTGTTCGCCATGCACGCACAGGCTCAGTCTCTGCATGCTCGCCAATCATTTCTACCAACAAAGGTTTACACGACCCACACACACTGCCCGCGCGCGTATTCTTTGTTAAACAGTCAATGCTCTCGCAGCCACTACTAACCGCACCACTGAGCTGGCCGCGTGTCACCCCGATACAGTTACAAACTATTGCTGTTGACGGCCATGTAGAAACATCTACTTCTTCGGCATTACCCCAGACGTTTCCACTGTATTTAAAACGCAGCAGGTTCCACACCCATATACTTCGTCTATGTTCGATAGCCTCGTTAACGAGCATGCTTTCATGCCAATCACCAACGCCCATCGCACCGATAATACGATTACCAAAAACGCGAATTTTTCTGTACAAACCAGCTTCTTTATCGACGTAAACATATTCGCGAACTGTCGAACCGGCCTCTTCATCGACACCCGTACGGCCGGCACTAAAAACAGATCGGGATATAACCTTTAGCCTGGTCGCACAGATTGAACCGTTATATTTCGCATCCCCGCCAGCGATACGGTCTGCCAGCACAGCAGCCTGTTCGAGTCCGGGCTTAACCAGACCATAGACGTAACCTTTGTATTCAGAACACTCACCGATAGCAAAGATATCTTTCTCTGATGTCTCCAGCTGGCCATTAATCCTTATTCCTTTATGACAGACCAGTCCGGCATCAAGTGCCAGTGATATATTCGGCCGTACTCCAGCGGCTACGATTAATGTGTCACAATTAATATGAATACCACTTCGCAATACCACACCTTCGACGCGATGATTACCGGTAACGCTGACCACACTATCTCCGGTAATCGCTCGCATACCTTGTTCTTTAACAAACTCGGCTAGAGTATTACCGCCCTGCTCATCGAGTTGCTGCATCATCAACCACCTGTTGTGTTCGATGATGGTTATCTCAGTATTGTATTTCTGCATCGCTCGCGCAGTTTCGAGTCCGAGTAAGCCACCACCGATAATGACGGTATGACGTGTACGTATTTTTCTGGACAGAAGTTCATCTGCCTCAGCCAATGTACGGAAGGTATACACGCCTTGATAATGACGGTTACCTATCAACGGCATAAAAGGGGTAGACCCGGTAACGAGAATAAGTTTGGAGTATCGCTGTACCCTGCCGGTAACATCGGTTACTGTTTTTAATTTTTTATCTATCCACTCAACTGCGCAGTTATAACGATATTCAATATTGGAATTGGTAGATTGACTCTCTGCGATAGTGAGCGCGTCACGATACAGGTCACCGGCAAGATAATCAGATAACCTGACACGATTGTATGGCTGCACGGGTTCGCTGCCATAAATGACGATAGGTGTTTCAATCTCTCGAAGTGAAAGCTCATGTGCCAGTTGCATGCCAACAGGACCGCTACCGACGATAATGATGGCTTCACTTTGCGTATCGACACAAACAGCATTGTCAGTCGTGGATTGCTCTGACTGTATTACTTTGTTTATTATTGCACTCATAGAAAACTGTAAAAAATATTAAGCAAAAAAAACGCTCACAGACAAAGTTAATTATCTGTGAGCGCCATTGCTCAGTGTTTTAGATTGATACATCAAACTGACCTTCATTAGTCAGCTCACTATTATTTATATAAGCATGTAGTGTGCCAATTTTTATAAATGATTATTTTTACAAGACTATTCTGTGTGTATTCAACGCCAGTAAATAAATTGGTGACTGCACTTGCACCACCGCGGCACATCGAATTTAAAAATGCACCATAAGCGAAACTGTTTACTAACTAAGAATTTATACAGATAGCATCTGCACCAAACCAGAATCGCATATCTTTATCCAGAAAATCGTCCGCGGGCATATAATGAGAACCATCACAGGAAAAATTAAGCCCGACCAGACCATTCATAATATTTATCGAGGCGGCACGCAGATAGATATTCTCATCTGCCTCTCTCAGTAGCTTGAATGCTTTTAATACGTTGTGCACCATAGCAGTCGATATTGCTGCTTGATCTGGATAATCCATTTTTTCGTAGACCAGACAAACTTGGGGATTGATAATCTCATCGAGTACATGCAATCGATAATGATAAGGGTCACTGTACGACCACAAGGTTGCTCGCGAGCTGGAAAAATGTAACTTTGCATGAAAGATACCTTGTTCAGTTATAAGTGACTCAACGACATCAAGCACTTCATCCAGGTGCTGGTCCATGGCACTGTATGTGCGGGTCTGTTGAAACAGTGTACTGCGGATAGACGGGTCACCTTTTATTTGACGCCATTGATGCGGTTCGATACTACTGACTTTTTTTAACGGCAAATCCTTGAGACCAAAATCTGCTGCGATATAACCGATGACTTCAGCATTACGCATTATATTATGCAAAGCTGTTATGCAAGGTTTACGCGTCTGCTTATCGATGTAAACATCGCTTAGCATCAATGGTGTATTTTTCCTGGCTTCGAGATATCCCAGGTAGGGACGCTGGGACAAATCCTGTCCGACGATGCTGTCATCGATGTTGTCGTCAGAAATATTACTGCTGTACTGCACACCGTTCAAATCTACTACGTACAACATGCGACAGCGGTGATCGGTTTTCATTTGCAGGAATTTTTGTAGCGCCTGATCGATGAGACAATGATCATCCCAGTTGTCTGCGCAGATATCAGCAAGTTGTTTTAAAGGATCCATCAACAATCCTTCAATAAAACTGCGCTGCTTTAATATTGAGTTTTCCAGCCAGTCCATATTTCACCTGCTTTTATATTGTATTTTCTTCTAAATCAATTATGCAAATAGTTATTAAGAAGTTGTTACCGAAACATTAAATTTTGTTTTAACTTTACAAATCTTAAACCAGCACTTCAGCTGCAGATATAATCTGTTCTGCAATTTCACCGATACGTTTGTTGTGATTCATTGCGAGCTTGCGTATCGCGTTATATGCCTGATCTTCATTAAGCCTTTTCGTTTTCATGATTATACCTTTGGCTTTTTCCACGCTCTTTCGATCACTGAGTGCATTTTTGGTTTGTTGTAGTTCATCTTTCAGTCGTTGCTGCTCTTCAAATCGCGCCCTGGCAACACCGAGCAACGAATCAAGGCGCGAGGTATCATCACAATCAATGATATAAGCACTGGCACCAGCTTTAACAGAAGCATTGATTGACTCTTCTTTCGAGTCACGGGTAAATATCAGGATAGGTGTTGGCCGTTTTTTTCCGACACTTCTCATCTCGCGCAACGCAATACGATCTATCTTATTACAGATAAAAACTAATGCATCAGGCTGCATGCTTGTTACATAAGCTGCGACCTCATCATCCGAGCCGATATATTTAAGGACACGATGACCCTGTTTGTTAGCCTCATGCAATAAAGGCTGTGTGCTGTTCAGGCTGTCTGTAACAATAATTAAGTCCATCTATCTTCATCTGGTAAATCTCTAATAATTATTACTGAGCAAATTACATGCCAGAAAATCAAGCGCTTTGAAAAGCTAAATACATGTTAATTCATACATGTTGCACCGTTTATAAACACATGCCGTCCTTTACGCACACCATTGGTGCAACTCGGCGACAAGCGCCTCAAAATTTTGCTTTCAACTTCATAAACTATTGATTATTTATTCGTGTTGCAGTTGGCACACACCTTGCTTAGTTAGCAACTGAAATGCTCAGTAATAGATGCTGACAACCACAACGGTGCAACGAAGCACAGGAAACAACGATGTCACAAGCCGCCTCCAAATCCAAACTTAACCTATTTTCTTTTTCAGGCAACATTCGCATACTGCATTTAACCTGGTTCGCGTTTTTTATTACTTTCATGATCTGGTTTGCACACGCACCATTAATGGTTGTTATTCGAGAAACGTTTGGTTTATCTGATCAAGAAGTCAAAGCACTGCTTATTCTCAATGTAGCTATGACCATACCCGCGCGGATTGTTGTAGGCATGTTAGTAGACCGCTTAGGTCCACGTATAATGTTTACTTCCATCCTGATTCTCTCCGGTATTTTTTGTATCGCATTTGCCTCTGCTCAGAATTACCAGCAACTAGCAACGCTGCGTTTTTTACTCGGATTTGTTGGCGCAGGGTTTGTTGTTGGTATCCGCATGATTTCTGAATGGTTTCCTGCACGTCAAACAGGTATTGCTCAAGGTATCTACGGCGGCTGGGGTAACTTTGGATCGGCTGCGTCAGCGATGTTACTTCCTACATTAGGATTGATGTATGGCGGCGAAAATGGCTGGCGTTACGCGATTGCATCGACGGGCCTGATCGCTATTGTTTATGGTATTTATTATTATTTTGCTGTAACAAATACACCTAAAGGTTCGACCTATTTCAAGCCTAAAAAGATGGGCGGCATGGAAGTGACCAGCAAATTTGATTTCTTCCTGTACCTTGTCGTCAGTATTCCGATGTACGGCGCATTAGCAGTATTGGCATGGAAACTGTCACCCGCCGGATTAAACTGGTTTGATAACACCGTTGCTTATAGTATTTACAGTGTATTAGCTACGCTCTACCTGTATCAATCTTTTAATATTTATCAGGTAAATAAAGATGTATTCAAAAAAGATGTACCGGATATTTTTAAATATGATTTTAGTCAGGTAGCCGTATTAAATCTGGCTTACCTGGTAACGTTTGGCTCTGAACTCGCGCTGGTTTCTATGCTACCGCTATTTTATAAAGACACGTTTGATATCTCTACCGTACTCGCGGGTGTTCTGGCAGCAATTTATCCTGTAATGAATTTGATTGCACGCCCGGCCGGTGGCGTTATTAGTGATAAATTTGGACGCAAACCAACACTCATTGTGTTATTTACTGGCATCGCTTTGTCCTTTGCATTATTGGGGCAAGTAGATGCAAGCTGGGCATTACCTTTAGTTGTTGCGACAACTATCATCTGCGGTTTATTTTCTAAAGCGGGCTCTGGTGCAGTGTTTGCCATGGTTCCTCTCATTCAACGTCGCATGACGGGACAAATTGCAGGAATGACAGGCGCGTACGGCAATGTCGGTGGCGTACTATTTTTGACTATACTGTCATTTGTTTCTACACAGGCGTTCTTTTTGTTTATTGCCGGTGCAGGCGCTATCGTGTTATTTGCTATAGTCGTGTTCGCACGTGAACCACATGGTCAAATGGCTGAAGTCACGCCCGACGGTACAGTTGAAATGATTGATGTAGCGTAACTAACAAATCGCCTGTTTATGGCAAAATGAGCGTATGCACTCTCAATTACAAATTAGTCTTGGCCAAAGTTCTGACAAAGGCATTAAAGAGCGTAACGAAGATTTTTATGGCGCCTATATTCCTGTAGATTCAACACTGGACAACAAAGGCATTGCCTGTGCAATTGCTGATGGCATGGGAAGCTGCGCTAATGCACAAGAAGCCAGTGAACATTGTGTTAAAAGTTTTCTCAACGACTATTTCAGTACGCCTGAAACATGGACAGTTAAAAC